>ERZ1027208.772-NODE-772-length-11006-cov-9.424162_pt1 | contig 11006 bp, 11 predicted proteins | sample MGYA00520867_ERZ1027208 | MGnify/ENA primary metagenome ERZ1027208 (study PRJEB33311, sample SAMEA4378413) | marine metagenome | biome: Marine biome; feature: Fjord; material: Water | collected 2014-07-20T08:00:00Z/2014-07-... | depth 75 m ...
CCTCGTGATTCGCTCGTGTGTGGATAGTTGTTGTTGTACGTGTTTGTTCACGTTGTTTACGTCTTGTTGATGGGACTCCCACATAGAGGCCATTTTGCAAATTTCCTCGACCGCTGCCGTGAGAACCCAAGGGTGCCTGTGTCGATTGATCAGCCGCAACTGCAGAGCGCGCTCTAGCTGGGCGAGGCGCCGCGAGACAGTCTGGTGACTAACATGAAGAAATTGAGCGGCATTTTTGGCACTTCCTTCTCGATCCAATGCCAAAAGAAGTTTGAAGTCATCCCAATTCACCTTGATATACTTGTCCATTTTTGCACCTAATCTGTACGATAACAATCATATTTTTACCCTACTGGGTTCTCTAAGGTAAGGAAAATTTCATTTGGAGAATTGCCATGAGTACACCGGAATTGTTGGTGCTAACGGGAGTATTTCACCTAGCTTTGCTTTTTGCCCATGGTGGATATATCGCGCTAACTTTCGGCGTTGTCTGGGGGACAGGCCGCCGAAACAAGCCGGTCGTAACAAGTGATCTAAGTCGACGGTTCGAACGAACCATTACCAACAACATAGAAAGTATGGCTGCATTCATCCCAGTCACAACCGGAAGTCTATTTTTGGCGGCACCAATGGATTGGGCCACATTGGCCGCTACCATTTACCTAAGTGCGCGTGTTGCGTTTGCAGCGCTGTACCTGCTGAATATCCCCTATCTACGTACGGTTGCCTGGATCATAGGCCAGCTGATGATCGCGGTAATTTCCCTGCCACTGATCTATGCTGTTTGGCCAAATTATTAGCTTAAACAGTGCCCTCATAGATTACGTCGCAAAATCCGCGGCCATGTTATACATACGGGCTCAAAGTTCTTATGTCTCAGACCATTGCACAAACGGGCGCGGGACCCCCTTTGAGCTTGGGTGCCTTATTTCACCTCAAATTCTGGATCGACGGGTACTTGCAGTGCTGTCACCAGATGGTTGGTAGAGGCGGCAAGTGCTACGATTTGCATCAACTCACCATGCTCTTCTTCGGTCATTCCTTTGGCTTTGGCCGCTGCTGTGTGGGAATGCACGCAATAGCTACATCCATTGGCCACAGAGACCGCGATATAGATCATTTCGCGCGTTTTCGGATCAAGCGCGCCGGGGGCTGCCATCAGAGATTTGACGTTCTCCCATGTGCGTTTCAGTCCCGGGGGATCAGCGGCCAATGCACGCCAGATGTTGTTGATAAAATCCGAGCCGCGGGTTTCTCGGATATCGGCAAAGACCGTTTTGACAATCGGGTCTTTTTCCGCTTCCGCGTCAGACATCAGATGTGTTGTCGCCATAATAGTTTCCCTTCTTCATGTGCCCAGTTCCAGTAAAGCGCGCCGGCCTTTGTAGCTGATGGGTCCTACTGGTACATCGCGGTCTGCAAGCCGATTATCGGCAAGACCTTTGAGATGTTGCCACTCAAAAAACTCTTCCGTTTTGTGGGAGTCGTCAATGATCGAGTTCACCTCCATTGTCAGACGACAGAATTTGGTCACTGGTTGTGGTAACCCGCCGGACTTTGCCGTGGGCAATTCTTTTCGGTAGAGTTCAAAATCGGGGTTTTCCGTGCCGGGCGGCAAAATGCTGACGTCGATCTCTTTGCCTGACAGTGTCGGTTTCAATTCAAGCTGCCTTTGCAGAGGCGTTTACACGGGATGCGTGCAAGTCCAATTCGTGGATTACCCCGTCGATCAGGCGCGCGGCGTAAAAAACGGCAGAGCCAAGGCAGGTCGTGTGGGAATTTATTCCCAACACTGGGGTGTTTCGTGTGCCATTCGGCTATGGAACTAAAACCAAGGAACCGCCACCGCTCATACTTTCAAGTGTGTTGTGGGCTTCACGTGCGTCTTTCAACGCAATGAGTGTCTGTTGCCCCGCTCTTAGAACACCCGCTTCAAACTTGTTGAACACCCGCGTGGCCATGGCCTGATAGGCATCTGGATCGGTCAGGTAGTGGAAGAGAATGGGGCGCGACACCGTCAGGGATTTTGCTGCAAGCGTTGCCATGGCTAGTGGGTCAACTGGCCCCGAAGATTGCCCGAAATTCACCATATGGCCGCACATCTTCAAGACGTCCAACGATCCGGAAAAGGTATCTGCCCCAACGGAATCGTAGACCACATCAACGCCAGTATCACCCGTGATCTTCCTAACAGCTTTTTCAAACGCGACCTCACGGTAAAGGATCGTATGGGTACAACCATTGGCCCGCGCAATCTTTGCCTTTGCCGGTGAGCCAACTGTCCCAATGACATTTGCCCCGAGGGCTGCTAGAACCTGACACAACATTTTGCCCACACCACCTGCAGCCGCATGAACCAAAACGGTCATGCCCGCATCAATTTGAACAACTTTTTCAGTCAACATCTCAACCGTCATTGCGCGCAGCAGGTTGGACGCGGCGGCCTCGTCACTGAGCCCATCGGACAAGGGCACAGCCAAACTGGCTGGCAACATCCGGTGTGACGCATAGGCCCCATAAGTGCTCGTGACATATGCAACGCGGTCGCCAATTTTCAGCCCCGTCACATCATCGCCTATAGCTTCAATCACACCCGCGGCTTCACAGCCTGGAATGCCCGGCAAACTAAGCGTTTTGTACAGGCCTGCGCGGACATAGACGTCATGGTAATTCACACCAATCGCCGTCTGCCGGATACGCACAGCACCGGCATCTGGCTCACTTAGTTCAATTGGTTCCAATTTCAGGGTGTCTGATCCGCCGTAATCGCGGATGATGATGGCTTCGGCCAAGGGAGTTTCCTTTGCGTTCGAGGGCTGGGTCGGCTCTTTCTACATGGTAACTAAGGATACGCACGGGGTGATAGCACTTTTATCCGCTTCCCAGATATTCCCTTATCCGATGGGTTTGAATAGGCGGCGAAAAGGTGCTCAATGCGGACTGATCTTGGGTATGCTATTCGCCATTTTCTTTGAGGTTTCGATTGTGGATTGCCGCTTGCATGAAGGCCTCTAATTCTGAATTGAAAGCATCAGGAGCGTTGAAAAATGGCGCGTGACGTCCGTAGGGAATATCAGTCGTTTTGCCCTGCCAGATGTTCCCATAAGGAAGGTCGGCAATATAGCTGTGGTTCAGAAACGGATCGTCGTCTCCATTCATGACGGCAACGGGGATGGTGCCACCCGTCAGCATTCGCATTTGGCGTGGCCAGTTCACAATTGTGAGTTTCGTGATCATGTAAAATCGTGCACGTCCGTCAGTACGGCGCAGATTGCTATGCAAAAAATTGCTCTTTTCGGACTTTGGCACAGTAGCATGACTGGCCAATGTGTTTGATTCAGCGTTTGTTAGATATTGTTTGCCTGCCAAGATCATGTGCGACTTGGGGTTGTGCCCGTTGGCAAAATCGTCCGGTGCGATGGTCAGCGGTGAAGTGCCAGTGGTGATAATACCCGAATAGGCCGATGGGTCGCGAGACGTTAGTTCCAACGCATTGTACCCGCCCAACGACCACCCCATGACAAAGGGGTTTTTAACGTCAAGGCGATCAAGGATCGTCCGTGCGATATCGGCATAAGCAATGACGTTATATGTGGTTTCGGGATTGCCATTGTCAGAGGCACCATGCCCCGGCAGGTCAAAAGCAATAATGCGGTGTTTGTCCCGAAAATGCGCGAACTGGTTTTCAAAGGCTTCTTTACAGGCGGAATTACCATGCAGGAACAATATTGGAGGCATTGTGTGACTGTGCGAATGTCCTGTATCAGCCACGGCAATTTTCCCGTGTTTGGTCTCGATCATCTGTTCGTTTACGCCCAACTTGGCCTCGCGTGTTGCACGCCAAGTGCTCCGGCGCACTCGGGCCATCAAGGCGCTACGCGTATTCTGAACGACCTCTCTGATTTCTTGGATCAGACCCCATAGGCCACCTGGGTAGAACACCATAACAGCCACGATCATCACCGCTGTGATAATCTCGCGCAACGGGCCAAGGCTGCTTAGGCTTTCGGACAACAAAATGATAACAAAGGCTGCGATCACCGGACCCCAAAGTGTCCCAAGCCCACCAACCAAAAGAACCGACAGCACCAGTGTTAACGATCCAATGCCAAAGATATCGGGAGAAGCAACGCGCACGTAAGACGCATAAAACCCACCCGCGATTCCTGCAAAAAAGGCACTGACGGCTAACGTGGCCAGACGCGTTTTCCACTCAGAAACACCGCGGGCCTGCGCGTAGTACTTATTGTCTCTCAGGGCGACAATCGTGCGTCCCAATGAACTGCGCATTATCAGATAAAGTGCTCCGATACAGATAACCATCAGGCCAAGGGCAACGTAGTAGTACCCAATTTTGCCGTCTTTAATGAAGCGATAATCACCGATCTCAAGCATTGGCAACGTCACCATGCCAGAGGTCCCACCGGTGATTTGGCTTTGACTGATGACAATCTGATAAAGGATTTGGCTGAACGCAATTGTGACGAGGATCACATACATCCCGTCAAGCCGCAGCACGGGTAATACCATGACGCAAGCAACTGCTGACGCCATAAATCCCGCCAGTACAATCGCCAACCACGGGTTCACACCATAGGTCTTGGCGAGAATGCCATAAGCATAAATGCCCGTCGCAAACAACGCCACATGGGCAAAGTTCAAAAGCCCGCCATAACCAAAGCTCAGGTCCCAACTGGCCGCAACTATGGCAAAAACCATCGCTAGGATCAGCAGGTGGCGCACGTACGATCCGTCAATGAAAAAAGGTACCAAGGCCAGAAGTGTGACCACGATAATGCTCGGAATTAAGCCATTGGTTTTGTGAAACGGGGGATCATAGCGCATGGGTCAAAGCGTTCTTTGATGATGACCAAAGAGACCGGCAGGTTTGATGGTCAACACAACCATCATCATTGTAAACAACATTGCCGGTGCCCAATAGAGGCCAAGGTAAAAGGTTGTGAAACTTTCGACAAGCCCCACGATTAGGGCTGCATAGATCGGGCTGGTGAAACGTGCGATACCGCAAAAAATCACGACGATCAGGGCTTTCATTAGCGGGTCAGCGCCGAAGCTTGGGTTGATGAACCGGACGGAGCCGATGAAGTATCCAGCCAATCCAGCCATCGCCGCAGACAACCCAAATGCCAGTGCATAAAGCAAGGGTACGTTCAGCCCCATTAACTCAGCTGCTTGACGGTTCTGCGATACCGCACGCATTGATCTGCCTGTTTGGGTCTTCGACAAAAACCAGCCCACCAGTCCAAGGATGCCAATAACCATTACGATCATTGCGATGTCGTTCCAAGAGAATACAACGGGGCCGATTGAGATATTGCCCTCTGCAATCGGGGAAATCTGTTTGGCGCGGGGGCCCCAGATCAACAACAGCACGTTTTGTATGATCGTCGCTCCGGCAAGGGTAGTGATAACGGTTGCCGCGACGATATTGTCCTTACGTTCAAACGGGCGAATGAACACCTGCTGAAAGGCAACGCCAAAGGCAAAAAGGAAGGTTATGCAGGCCGTTAGACCCGCGATATGACCAAGCGCAAAGGCATCTATATTCGACACCTGCCAGCCTATATAGGCCCCCAAAGCAATGAAAGCGCCGTGTGAAAAATTAAAGATACCCAGCGTGGTCCAGACCACCGCCAGCCCAGAAGCCATCAGTGCATACAGCGTGCCAAGGACAAGGCCACCGGATAGGACAAACAGAAAGCTCTCAAAACTCATGCGGCATGTTCTCCAAAAAGCATGGCCATCAAATCTTGGTGCGAAGGAATTTCGAACTTTTCTAACGTCTTAGAAATGTGCCCATGGTCAAATAGGTACAGCCGATCGATTAGTTCGGTCAGAAATGTCACATCCTGATCAATTAAGATAAGCGGCACACCAGATGCCTTGATCGCGCCAACGGCGTTACAAAGTTCTGTGCGAAGTTTAGGTGACAGGCCCAATGTAGGCTCATCCAAGATCATTAGCTTGGGATCCGCCATCAGACCGACAGAGATGGCGACCATCTGGCGTTCACCCCCGGACAAGTATCTAATTTTGCTGTTCAGCCGATCGCTGAGCCTGGGGAAAAGGCTATGCACCTGTTCTAGTCGCCTGCGGGTATCTCCCCGGCCGTTTGCCGCGACGGGTGCTATGGCTAGCGTTTCTTCGATAGTCATTTCGGGGAACAACAAATTGCCTTCGGGCACATGGATCAAACCTGCCCGCGCTACTTTTTTTGGGTCCATACGTCGGCGCGTGACAACGTCGTAGTTAAAGTTACGCCATTTGCGCGATCCTCGATCTCCTGCTCGGTTGAGCCGTTCCCCGTCAAAAACAATATCTCCGGTCCAAGGAGCCAGTACTCCACTTATTGTTTTCATCAGGGTCGATTTGCCGTGCCCGTTTGGGCCAAAAAGCCCAATGCTTTCACCGGGTGCGATGGTCAGATTGATATTGTTGAATATTTGGATTGGATCGTAGCCGCCAGACAGGTTTTCGAGTTTTAGAAGACTCATGCGGCTGCTCCCAAATAGGCTTCAATCACGACGGGTTCTTTTACTACATGTGTGGGGTCGCCTAGTGCAATGATCTTACCCTGATCCAAAACCATTAATCGGTCAGACACGTCCATCAACAGGCTGAGGACATGCTCGACCAAAAGGATGGTCATTCCTAACCCTTTGAGGTGCCGGATAAGCGCGTTCATCCGCTCAATCTCCTGCACTGTCAGGCCGGAGGCGGGTTCATCCAACAGCAAGACCTGTGGATCAAGCGACACTGCACCGGCCATCATTACAAGTTTGCGCAGATAGACGGGCAATTGCCCTGCTTTCCAATTATGTAATGTGGCAGGAAACCCAACGAGATCCAAAGCATGTTCAGCCAAGGCCAAACGTTGATCAAACCCTTTCGCACGTTTGGTTTGTTCGATCGTCACAAGTACGTTGTCGATGGCTGACAGGTTGGCAAAGACGCTTTCCCGTTGGAAGGTCCGCACGACCCCCAGTTTTGCGATCTCATTGCCTGCAAGATGCGAGATGGGCGTGCCATTAAACATGACAGCCCCACTGGATTGGGCAAAAGGTATCCTTGTGATCGCGTTGAATAGCGTGGATTTGCCGGATCCATTGGGACCAGCAATGCCAAGGATTTCACCCGGCAGGACATCAAATCTGACCCCATCCAATGCTCGCAGTGCACCGAAGGATTTGGACAGGTCAGAAACAACAAGAATAGGATTAGTCATTTACTTAGTCCGCCCCAATTATTTGGACATCCAAGGTGGCAGCATGAAATCGCCATTGGAGTAGGCTGAAGGTTCGATCAACACGCGATTGCCATCCTGGAGTTGCCAGAAGGAAACCGGGATAAAGTCATTGCTTTGCAATGCGATATGGGTTGCAGGATCAAACTCGAGATTACCCGCAACCGTCAATTTCTTAGTCTGACCGACGGCTGCGGCGACACCTTCGCGATCGGTCGGATCGCCAACCTTTTCCACGGCATCAAAGTAGATGTTAGTCATTTCATAGAGACCCACACCATAAGCACCTGATTCCATACCAAATTTTGCTTCGTATTTATCCATCAATTCTTTGCCGCGGGGCCACTTTTCGCTGTCCAAGGGTGCATTGATTAGGTTGTAGAGAACGCCGGTCGATTTATCGCCCGTCAGGTTGACGAATTCAGGCACAGACGGAGCGTATTGCAGAAACACCAGTGAATTCGTCGGGCTGTCTAAAAACTGGTTCAAGAATAAGGCCGAGTTCCCGGGAAGGTAATCTGTGTTGATCACCAAATCGGGGTTTGCATCCCGCACCTTCGCCAAAATAGCCCGCCAGTCACCCACTTCACCAAAGGGGACCAATTCGTCCACAACGATGTTCCAACCACCTTCACTAAATGAGACTTTCATGCCTTCCGATATTGTCTTGGAATAGGCGTTGTCGGACGAAATGATTGCAACAGATTTGTCGCGAAGGGTAAACTCTCCACGTTCAGCCAAGGCTTCGACAGCTGGGCGCACGTCAGTCTCGTACCCCTTGAAGGAGGCGGTGTAGGACCAACAACACCAGTAATAGTCAATGTCCTGTGATGTGATTGCAGAAAATGAGGACGAAGGGCCTGCGGCGAAATAGGGCATACCCGCTTCAGCCATCAGGTCTACTTCGAACAGGGAAAGCGACGCATAACCAGTCAAAATCATCTCAATCCCGTCTGTGCCAAGTAGACGCTCAGCGGCAGACGACACATTCGCAGCTGATCCGTCTTTAACATCTGCAGTCACAACTTCAAATGTATGCCCCGCAACGCCTCCCCTTGAGTTGGCCTCCTCTACCGCCCAATTGACGCCATTCACAAATTCCTGCCCGTCTGATGCAGATGGCCCTGTTAAAGGTGCCAGTAAGCCAATCTTCACCACATCTGCATGCGCTGCGATTGCCAACAGCGATACCCCCGCGCTCAGCGTGAGCGTTTTGATCATCGAAATCATATCAGTTCTCCCAGGTTTTATTCCTAAGGTTACTGTCCTTGTTTGGGGCTTCCTTTGTCCACTGACAGATGTAATAGTTTCAGAATGCAGATCGCAGAGCCAGATTCATTTGCTGCCAACACGAATTTTGATGGCTTAGAGAGCGCCATCAATGATTATTGTTCGGACTTGGGTATCAACTACTTTTCTTATTTAAACTTGCACGGGAACGGGCCCAATAGCGCGCCCATGATGACGAGTTACGATGATGAGTGGCGGGCGCGGTATACAGAGAAGTCTTTTCATCAGTACGATCCGGTTGCGCTGACGTCGAAACGCGCCCGGTTGCCTTTCTTTTGGAACCACGGAGAATTCTTGCGTCCCTTTGCCAAAATTCAGCGCCGCGTGTTTCAGGAGGCGCGCGCCTTTAGACTTCATGCAGGATACTCGATTCCAATCTCTGGGCCCAATGGGGAACTTGCTGTGTTCTCTATTGTCGACCCGGATGAACGCCACCTCATTGATGTCATTCGTGACCAGGGTCCAAAATTGCAACTGTCTGCGTTACATATCCACGATGCGGCCATGTCTCTGGCAGAGGTGCCGAGCCTGACCGACAACGAGTCTCTTTCTGACCGCGAATTGGAATGTTTGTCTTGGACCGCAGAGGGGAAAACCAGCGACGAAATTGCCGACATTGTTTGTATTTCTGCGGCGACGGTGAATTATCACCTTAACAAAGTGGTGCTGCGATTTGGGGCGGCAAATCGGCATCACGCGGCTATTATCGCCCTGCGTAAGGGGATCATCCAGTAAACTTAGCAGTGTGGTTGGAAGCCGGAGGTGCTTGTGGTCAATTGAACGAGTGCTCATTCGCGGGGCCTAAGAGAAATTGTTATGGGCCACTCAGGCAAGTTTATGTTTCAACACCCGCTGATCTTCTGATCCTGCAGGGCTCATGATGTATTTAGAGACGGCTTTGCTTACAGTAAGCGAAAGCTGGTTGAAGAACGGTAACTGTCGAGCATTATGTAGCTACTGGCTTGGTAGCATCGAACTATTACGAGACATATCAGGTATTTGAAGTTTTGACTGCTCGAGCTACTCCATCTATAGGTGGCTTAAGCTCGGATGTTAGGGCGTTTGGCGATTGAAAGAGTCACTGTTTTGAAATCTGTTAGTCCTCATATCAAACGCCAACACTTACACGACATTCGTACTAACAATAGATCGAGGATCTTGCGGATATTGCGTGATTCTGAACAGAGTTCGAGGCAAGAATTGGCCACGTCTCTTGATCTAACCCCCGCATCGCTATCGCGCATTTCAAAAGAGCTTATTGCGGATGGCATTTGTATTGAAGCCCCAAATACGCGCGATGTAAGCCAGCGGGGAAGGCCAAGTGTAGCGCTTCAGATAAATGCAAAGGGTGGCTATCTGATCGCGATCAGCATCTCATCATTTTCACGCCTCATCTCGGTTATTGATATCGCGGGGAACCAAAAGTACGTACATAAAATGCCAAAGGGCGTGATCTTATCTGGTGCAGATACGGTCGCATTTATTGGTGATTATATTGACGGGCTGGTTGCGGAAAAGGTTCTGGATCGCGCGCTCATTCTCGGAGCATCGCTCACTATTCCAGGATCGATTAATTCCGAAACCGGTTTTCTGACCAAATCGGTTTTGCTGAACTGGCCAAATTTTGCCATTAAAGAGAAGTTGGCCGAGCGTCTGATGTGTCCGATACGTTTGGAAAATAACGGCGATGCTTTGTGTCGCCATTTTCTGGATAAGACATCGATGTCTGAAACCGACAGGTCCAACGTTTTCTTAGTTCACGTATCAAATGGAATGGGGGCCAGTATTGCGATCGGTGGGCGGATTGTTCGTCGTTTGGCAGATGAAGGATGGATCAATGACATTCCGGTTCTGACCAAAGAAGGTGAAGAATACAGCGAGCAAAAGTTAAGCATGTGCGCCTCAGGTGAGGCTATTTTGGCGAAGCTGCCAGACATGGAAAAACCTATTGGGCAAGAGGGTACCGAGTTTAGCCGGGCGCTGCATTCTGCAGTCAATGTTGCGAACGGGGAACCGAACAAAGCGCGCGATGTGTTCTTTAATGCTGGGCACGCATTGGGTGCTAATCTACTGTCACTTTCCATTGCGATTGCGCCTGATACAATTGTCTTGGCCGGGCCTGTCCTGAATGCGCTGTCTTACTCCGAGGGTGTGCAAGCGGGCTACAATCACGCAGCGGATAGGATGAAGATTCAACCCAGCCAAATCGTAGTGAGTGGTGCAAGTTATATTGATGCCGCCCAATGTTTGGCCTTACACGATTTCTTTTTGTCCGGTGCCTACGGGGCGTAGATCGTCGGCTCACATATTTCTGTATAATAGAAGAATCTTGAATTTCTGAAATTTAAGCACCCGACAATCATGTAGATTTTGATGTCTTTGGACAGCCATCTGGCACGTTCGAACAATCCTCTTGACAGGTCGGTGTGTTGAAACCTACATTTAGTTACAT
>ERZ1027208.773-NODE-773-length-11000-cov-11.570580_pt1 | contig 11000 bp, 13 predicted proteins | sample MGYA00520867_ERZ1027208 | MGnify/ENA primary metagenome ERZ1027208 (study PRJEB33311, sample SAMEA4378413) | marine metagenome | biome: Marine biome; feature: Fjord; material: Water | collected 2014-07-20T08:00:00Z/2014-07-... | depth 75 m ...
GTTTTTAAGTAAGAAAATTGATGCTTATACACTCGGTGCTATCTCCTTTTTAAGATTTTTAGATTGTGTTTTTTTAGAAATTATTTGTGCGATTTTTTTTGAAGAATTAGAAAGTTTTGCTTCCCCCATATAACAACGTAACAAAATAATTCGATCTGAAAGTGTCCAACGGTCTGTAGCATGGCGATGTAATGTTCCTAAGTCTCTAAGCACTACGTGTTTTTTGGATATACGGTGTTTTGTTTTTTCCAAATCTATAATCCTGACTGACCAGCGACCATTATCTTGCTTGGCAAAAATGTGTTTTGGGAAAAGGCAATTATGTTGATAATTATGCGCATGCATTTTGTGTATAACAGAAGCGACTTCTTGTAGTAACTTTTTGCGGTTAGATGGGCTCGATATATTGATATCGGATAATGGGCGATACCCCGTTAATTCCTCGGTAATTAGGATGGCTTGAAGCTTGCCTGAAACCATTTGTTTTGCAAAATACACAGGATTGAGAGATGGGATATTATGTTTCTTGAACTTTATGATATTGCTGAATTCTTTGTCCAACGTTGCGATGCCAGAGATAGGGTGACGCCAAGTTTTGCAACGATGGTTTTCTTGGCGTTTTAGAAATAACCCCAATTTGCCACGGTTAGGAATGTCAACTTCAATGCGTGATACACCGCTCCAACCACCACGGCGAATATTAGGTGGTTCAAACCAATCGGCATCAAGGGCCCATAGCGTGTCAAAATTGTTTATGCTTTGGTTTGTTAAAGCTGTTAACCAATTGGGTGCCACATAGTTTTGCATAGCTGAAAGTAGTTAGTTTTTCTTCAGAACATAGGTTCGCCACATAGATAAGTAGGGGACGAGGTCTAATTTCGCTTCGATAGAAAAGCCTGCGTTCGCAAATTCAGCTTCAATCTGTTTAGAAGGGATAACGAACCGGTTTTGATAACTTCTTTTGGGCCGTTTTGTTTCAAGTTTTTTTCTACGCCAAGATTTTATATTTCCGTCTACCCATAAAGAAATAATGACCGTAGATTTAGTCACTCGGTTCAATTCTTTTAATAATTTAAGCCGGTCTGTAGAGTCGCCAATGTGGTGAATTAAACGAATACATAACACTGAGTCGGTAAAGCCGTCTGAAACGGGTAAATCAAAGGCTGACCCTTGAAGAACGTCGATACGATCTACAATTGCTTTTGGTCTGAACTGGACAGCGGTATCAATCATGTTTTGACTATAATCACAGGCCAAAACTTTTCTATCTGGCTTGGTTGCTAGTAGTTCCCAAAAACGTCCTGTGCCGCAAGGCACATCCAGCACATGCACCGGTTCTCCTGCAATCTTTAGCGCTTTTCTGATTTGTTGATGATCAAAATAATTTGATAGCTCGCGCCAAAATCCATCATTGTGTTTTTCAAAATACTGCTGTGCATGTGAAGCGCTGTATTTATCTGAGAAGGCAAGTGAAGGGTGAGTATCATGTTGTTTCATATGAAGATCTCTATGCGGGTTCAAGAAAGTTGTTTGAATTAAAGCATTGGAAACTTAAGGAAAACTTAATAACCTTTTACTTTACCGGTACCCCCAGTTACCACTTTATCTAACAGCAAGAACGGCACTTATATAGAATAAGCTTTACACGTTTAGTAGTGGTTTGTTATGCGTAGTTTGTGCAGGCAAGCTATTAGGTATGTGCAACGGTTAAGGTTAGGTATGCTGTCAGTGCTTGATAAGCCGAACTTAATTTCATCTCTCACTCTTTTAGGCTATCTGGCGCACTCATTTTTTTTATAATAAATATAAAATTTCTAAAGCCTTAAGTTTTACTTAATAAACGTTTCTTAATATGTCATCACGATTTAGTTAGAGGTGATGAAAATGAGTGTTAGTAAATCAGATATTGAATTAAAAGTTGCACAGGTAAAAGAGGTAGAAAAAACACAGCGACTTTTGTTACCACACTTAACGATTGATTTGGTTAGTAAAGACTCACCAGAACGGCTGGGTGTTGAACAGTTTATTGCTCGTCATTTTTACAAGAGCCACAAGGCAGAGGTTGATACTTTCTTACCCTACGTATTAACGTCACGAACTAAGAAAAACATTACTAGTACTGTAGGTTTCAGGATGGGAAGTGGCTCAGAAGCTTTTTTCCTAGAGCAGTATTTGGATAACAATCTAGAAACGACGCTAGGCGATTTGCTCGGTAAATCAATAGCGCGTTCAACGTTGGCCGAAATAGGTAATTTAACCTCCAGCTACCCTGGAGCAAGCCAGATGTTATTTGTATTGATTGTGACTATTTTGCATCAAGCAGGGTTTGAGTGGGCATTGTTTACAGTGACACCTCAGGTGCAGAAAATGGTGGATGACTTGGGTATAGTTAGCCATGAAATATGTGAAGCAAACCCTGATTGTTTGGATGATGGCGGCGAGAGCTGGGGTGGCTACTATAAAAATAGGCCTAAAGTTATAGCAGGCAATCTTAATGATGCATTTTGCAAATTGCAAAAGCACCCCGTGGCCAGTTTTATGATGTGTAACTATCAGCACACTACAAACGAAATTGTTAGGCAAATTTCTTAGGAGTTGTTGTTATGTGGCTCAATATACAAAAAATTGCTGATCGGGCAGGTAACGATGTCGCTTTAATTGGCGATCACGGAACTTACACATACAGTGAGCTCGTGTCGGCTGTTCGGCAAGTATCGCACCAGTTAGATGAGTTGAAACATCAGGTTCTTGCTTTATATGTTGATAACTGCCCTGAATGGATTGTTATTGATTTAGCGTGTCAGGTGGCAGATATACAATTATTGCCATTACCTTCTTTCTTTTCCGACCTGCAGTTGTCACATGCAATGAAAGAAGCTGGGGCGACCGTTGTTATTCATGCTCAAGGTGATCGTATAGCGAATTTGTTTGAGCTACAGAATCGTTTGGATATTTGCGGTGAATTTATCGTCAGTACAATAGCTATTGCTCCAGCTGTATTACCCGAACAGACCGCAAAAATCACCTTTACCTCAGGTTCCACAGGGGAGCCTAAAGGCGTTTGTTTGTCAAACTCACAACAACTATCAGTGGCTACTGCACTTCAAGATGCGGTGAATTTATATTCAACAAAACATTTGTCGATATTGCCATTTAGCACCTTACTTGAAAATGTCGCGGGTGTTTATTTAACGTTGTTATCTGCCGGATCTGTCGTAGCGTTGTCGCAAAAATCATTGGGGTTTAATGGGAGTAGTGATCTAAATATTGAAACGCTTTTGAGTACTATCAGCGCACATCAACCCAACAGCCTTATTGTATTGCCTGAATTATTATTGGCCTTGATTAAATCAATCGAGAACGGTTGGCAGCCGCCTTCTTCATTGGAGTTTATTGCCGTTGGAGGAAGCAAAGTGTCATCTGCATTGCTTAATAGGGCAAAACAACTAGAGCTAGCAGTTTATGAAGGATATGGCTTGTCTGAATGCAGTTCCGTGGTTAGTTTAAATACCCAAGAAAATCTAAAAATAGGTTCTGTCGGCAAGCCTTTAAAGCACGTATCGATCCAGATTGATAAAGGCGAGGTATTAATTTCTGGCAATACATTTTTAGGTTATGTAAATCAACCAGAAACTTGGGGGCAAGAGTTTCTTGTAACCGGTGACTTGGGATATTTGGATGATGAAGGCTATCTATTTATTAATGGCCGTAAGAAAAACCTGCTTATTTCGAGTTTTGGTCGAAATATAAACCCCGAATGGGTGGAAAGCTGCGCGTTGAGCGATGGCTTGTTGAAACAATGCGTGGTATTCGGGGATGCAAGACCATTTTGTACAGCATTAATCTATCCAGTAAATTCATCGACGGGTGTGGCTGAAATTAAACAATGTATTGATTCAATGAATGATACGTTGCCAGATTACGCACAAATAAAGGAATGGCACGTGTTAAGCGCCCCGTTGACAGTTGCAGCAGGTTTATTAACAGCCAATGGTCGATCTAAACGACACGCCATCTTGCAGGCTCATCAATCTCAGTTGGAAGCGTTATATGACGTTGAACGGCAAGCAGTTTAGAACCAAATTAGTGGAAATCTTTAAGTTCCACTAAATGAGACTCATGCCCTTTCAGTATGAGGCTAAATTAATTAAAGAATATCTACAACTTAAGGAGTATCCATGAGTTTTTTTGAACAGTTACAAGCGACGACACAACAAGCCAGAAATGACATGTTAAAGGCGCCGATTATTGAAAAAGCGGTGTCTGGCACAATCACGCATGACGAGTACCGTGACTATTTGACGCAAGCGTATCACCACGTTAAACATACAGTTCCGCTATTAATGACGGTTGGTGGGCGCTTGCCAGAGGAAAAAGAGTGGTTAAGGAATGCTGTTGCCGAATATATTGAAGAAGAGTTGGGGCATCAAGAATGGATATTAAACGATATTGCTGCATGTGATGGTGATAAGGAAGCGGTACGAAATAGTCAGCCGGCAATTGAAACAGAGCTGATGATCGCTTATGCCTATGATATGGCGAGCCGAGTAAACCCATTGGGTTTTTTCGGCATGGTACATGTGCTTGAAGGGACCAGCATCACAACGGCCGATAGAGCAGCGGATGGGATACAAAAGGCATTGAACTTACCCGAGGCAGCTTTTAGTTATCTGCGATCTCATGGGGCTTTAGATCAAGACCATGTAAAGTTTTTTGAGGGCCTAATGAACAAGATTGATGATCCGCAAGAGCAAGCCCTTATTATTCGTTGCGCAAACATATTTTACCGTTTATACGGTGGTGTTTTCCGAAGTGTAACGGCTATAACTTAAGGATAGGCAATGAAAAATAAAACAATTTTGCTAACGGGTGCCAGCGGAGGTATAGGTGGCGCCATTGCTAAATTACTCAATGTACAAGGCTCAAGATTGCTGCTCGTTGGCCGAGATGCCAATAAACTTAAAGAATTAAAAGCTAATCTAGGTAATAAAGTTATCACCATTCAAGCGGATATTGCTAGTGAACTAGGCCGAACATGCGTTGTTGATGCGTGTAATGAATTAGATCAGGATATTGATGTGTTAATCAATAACGCAGGTGTTGGCCAATTTGATTTGTTCGAGCAGATGACGGAAGAAAAAATCAGCCAAATTATTAATATTAATTTAACCAGTACCTTGTTGTTAACGCAGGCATTACTGCCAATATTACAGAGACAAAATAAAGCTCAAATTGTCAATATTGGTTCAACCTTTGGAAGTATTGGTTTTCCGGGGTTTAGTGTTTACAGTGCCAGCAAATTCGGCATAAGAGGGTTTAGCGAAGCGTTAAGGCGGGAGCTGATGGACAGCGATGTAAATGTGCAGTATTTCGCGCCACGTGCAACTAAAACAGCCATTAATAATGCACATGTTGATGCGATGAATAAAGAGTTGGGTTCAGCAATGGATGACCCAGCAGAGGTGGCAAAACAATTACTGTCGTTCATACAAACACAAAACAGACAATGTTTTGTCGGCTGGCCAGAAAAGCTATTTGTAAGGCTTAATGGTTTGTTGCCGGGCTTGGTTGAAAGCTCCATTGTTAAGCAATTGCCAAAAATTAAACACTATTTAGCAGCTGCTAAAGACAACCAAGCATAAAGAGAAATTAGACATGATAAAAATTAAAAATACCACTTTGTTACTATTGTTATTGCTGCCCACATTTGTATTAGCAAATAACGGTTTTGAGACGTTACAAAAAGACTGGGCTGTTGCTAATTATAAGCTAACAGGGGATGCCCAAAAGCAAGCGTTTGATGCCTTAATAGCAAAGGCTGATGCTTTTTTATCTGCCGATCCACAGTCTGCTGAAGTATTAATATGGCGTGGCATTATTAAGTCCAGTTTTGCTGGGGTGAAAGGTGGATTGGGCGCGCTATCGCTTATTAAAGAGTCTAAAAAAGATCTTGAGATGGCGTTGAAGATTAACGATAAAGCGTTGTCAGGTTCAGCCTACACAAGTCTAGGAACGCTTTATTTTAAAGCGCCTAGCTGGCCTATCAGCTTTGGTGATGATAAGAAAGCAAGAACACTGCTAAAACAAGCCCTAGATATTAAACCAAGCGGTATCGATAGTAATTTCTTTTATGCGGAATTTTTAAAAGATCAAGGCGAAATGGTCAACGCTAAAAAATATTTGGAAAAAGCTAAAAGGGCTTCTCAGCGCTCTAATCGCCCAATTGCCGATCAAAGTCGGTATGAAGATATAACTAAAGCATTACTAGAGGTAAAAGACGCGCTAAACTAATAACATGCAGATATTACTTGTCGAAGATGACGCAGCGCTTGTTGACGCGTTAAAAAAAGCCCTCGTTACAGAGGGCTTTGCTGTTAATTGTTTGTCTAGAGGGCAGCAGGCAATCACTTCGGTTAAAACGGAGTTGCCTGATCTGGTTATTTTGGACTTAGGCTTACCCGATATGGATGGCCTAGATGTTATGCGCTCGATGCGTGCAACCAGTGCGGACTTGCCTATCCTTATTTTGACGGCACGGTCTTCAATAAATGACAAAGTGGCCGGTTTAGACTTGGGTGCAGATGACTATCTAGTAAAGCCATTCGATGTGGGTGAATTGTTGGCTCGAATTCGTGTCATCGAGCGTCGAGCCAGCTCATTGAAACATTCTGGGCTTACCATAACTGATGTAATGTTAGACACGATAAGTCATGAAGTGTCAGTTGCTGGGCAAGTGATTAGTATGTCGCGTCGTGAGTTTATGCTGTTGAAAGGCTTGATGGAAAATGCAGGACGTGTACTCACAAAAGAAAGTTTAGAGTCAAAATTGTACAGTTGGGGGGAAGAAATCTCAAGCAATGCTATCGAAGTACATATACATCATATACGTAAAAAGTTACCCAGCGGTTTTATTCAAACCATTCGCGGGGTTGGGTACATCATTAAGCGGCCATGAAGTCTATTCGACTCTATTTGTTGTTAGCTTTATTGGCTACCATTACGTTGGTATCATTTTTGTCTGTTTTACAGGGTTATCGTTCGAGCACTCAAAAAGTCGACGAGCTATTTGATCAACGGTTAAGAAATTTAGCAGACATCATTGTGCATGCTAATCACGACATTAAGCCGAGACAAGAACGCACGGTTGGTTCTAAGCCGAGTGTATTTTTTCAAATTTGGTCCGATAACAATACATTATTAGCACGTTCAGGCAACGCGCCTAATAAGCGGCTATTTGATATGCAACAAACGGGTCAATTTCGCGATGTTAATTTCAATCAGTTTCGTTGGCGTACTTTTATTTTAAAAGATGAGTCATTAAATCGTTGGGTAATCACAGCTGAACGTATTGATTTACGTTATAGCTTAGCCGACACCATTGTAAGTGTAGCCATTAAGCCAACCGTATACGCTATACCTATAGCGGCTATTATTATTTGGTTTGCAATAGGTTTTGGATTGCGCCCATTAAAGCAACTTACAAGACAGCTGAGTAATAAGCGTGCAGATGATTTAACCCCCGTTGTTTTAAATGACACGCCTAATGAACTATCACAGTTAGTGACGACAACAAATGACTTACTTAGCCGCCTAAACGATGCGTTTACGCGTGAGCAACAATTTGCTGCAGATGCCGCACATGAATTAAGAACGCCTATTAGCGCACTTAAGGTACAAATGCATAATCTAAAGCAACAAGCAAACTTTCAAGATACTGAGTTAGCTCCATTGATCGATGGAATTGACCGTATGGGGCATGTGGTTGAACAAATTTTATCGTTATATAGGAATAGTCCAGATCAAGCATCCAGACAGTTCCATAACGTTAATCTATACGGGCTTGTTCAAAAAATAATGGCCGAACAATACACGCAATTTGAAGAAAAAAAACAACATGTCAGCTTAATAGGTGATGAGGCGTGTTGCGTTAACGGTGAGCAGTTTGCACTGGAAACACTGCTGCTGAATTTGATTAATAATGCGGCAAAATATTCATCTGATAGTAGTGAAATACAAGTGACTGTTGAGCAGAACAATAATCAGGTTCATTTGATGGTGGAGGACTCAGGTCCAGGCGTTCCAAAAGAAGATTATGAGCGTGTGCTAGAGCGATTTTTTCGAGTAGGTGGAGATCGACATAGTTCCGGAGAAGTGGGCTGTGGTTTAGGACTTGCCATCGTTAAACATATCGTCACCATGCATGGCGCGAAGATTATACTTGGCCAGTCAGCATTACTGGGTGGATTAAGTGTACGGGTCGAATTTAAGGGAGCCTAACAGGACATGAAAAATAATAGTTTTTTGTATATTGATTTAGCGGTATTTCTTTTAACAATAATGATTACGCCAGTTTTTGCAGCGCCGGTTTTTAATATTGAAATTCGTAATCATCTGTTTTACCCGTCGGAATTAACTATTCCAGTTGATACCAAAGTGAAATTACTCATCAAAAATACGGACTCTTCTGCTGAAGAGTTTGAGAGTTATGAATTAAATCGTGAAAAAGTGATTCCTGGAAAAAGCACAGGAGTTGTTTTTATTGGCCCCTTAAAAAAGGGTGTTTATCCCTTTTTTGGAGAGTTTTTTCAAAAAACAGCACAAGGTACTATTCATGTTGATTAATGCGGTCATTATCATTTTACGTGAGGTACTGGAGGCATCATTTATATTGGGGGTGTTATTAGCGCTCAGTCAACACAACCGTATATCAAAAAGTTGGTGTATTAAAGCGGTTCTACTGGGGGGAGCTGCTGCAGCGTTGTACGCTTTTAATTTGACAATGATTTCAGCTCTGCATCAAGGGGTAGGACAAGAAATAGTGAATGCGATTTTATATGTTTTTATCTTTATGTTGGTATTGATTATTGCTTATAGTTTTCGTGATAAGCGATATTCCAGGTTAACTGTCGTCGCTATGTTTGGCTGTGTAGCCTTGGCTCTAGTTCGTGAAGGCTCAGAAATTATTGTTTATATCCAAGGTTTCTCAACCATTCCTGATTTATTTACACCCGTATTAATTGGCGGCTCAATTGGCGCAGGCATTGGCCTAAGCATCGGCGTGTTTATTTACTATTTAATTGTAAGCTTACCGTTCTTATACGGTATTCGGTTTGGTTTTGTCGTGTTGATTTTTATTGCAGGTGGGATGGTGTCCCAGGCTACTCAAATGTTATTACAGGCGGACTTAATAGCCAGTGAATTACCCATTTGGGACACATCAAATATTGTTAGCGAGCAATCCATAATAGGGCAAGTTCTATTCGCTATAATGGGTTACGAGGCAACACCGATATTGCTTCAAGTTATTTTGTACCTTAGCAGCATGTTATTAACCGGTTTTTTTGCTGTTGGCTCAATCAAACGCACCCAACAAGGCAAATTGTTATGAATAGGTTTCTTAGAACACTTTTTATAACAGCCTTGTATCCCGGTTTGTTATTAGCTGATAGTGGTGCTGTAGATAAAGTTTATCATCCTTATGTGCAGCCCCTTGAACGTGAATTTGAGTGGCGCATGCTATCAGAAGGGGGTGGGCAAACTTATCGTTTAGGGCTTGGACAGTCGATAACTGATAAGGTATTTGTAGAGGGCTACCTTATTGCCAAAGATGTAGGTAATCACCTTAAACTTGAAGCCTATGAAATAGAAGCCAAGTGGCAATTAACCGAGCAGGGTGAATATGCAGCGGATTGGGGATTGCTGTTTGAACTTGAAAAACTACAACATGATGATACTTGGGAATCGTCAGTTGGTGTATTGGTTGAAAAACAATGGGGGCGTTGGGTAGGCGCCGCTAATGTAAAATTAATTTATGAATGGGGCCCGGAGATAGAAGATGAACTGGAAACAGCATTGGCCTCTCAAATACGTTACCGATATAAGCCCTATTTAGAACCCGCAGTGGAATTTTATAGCAGTGACCAAGGGGTGGCATTAGGGCCCGTGATAATGGGTGATATTCGTTTACAAGCAGCAAAAAAAGTTCATTGGGAAGTAGGCAGTATTTTTGGTATAAACTCTGTTGCACCAAACAATACCTGGAGACTGCTGGTTGAATATGAGTTTTAAGGCTTCAAAAACTCACTTACTTTAACAAGTTTATGCTGATGAGTTAATTAGGGTAGTAGTTTATGGATATTGCGTGCCTTAGTGATACACTTATTGCTTTAAAATCTGTTGAAAATAGGTTGGTTATGGCGGGTCATAGTAAGTGGGCAAATATTCGTTTCCGTAAAGGCGCGCAAGATGCTAAACGAGGCAAACTTTTTACAAAGTTGATTCGTGAAATCACAGTAGCCACAAAAGCCGGCGGCCCAGATACAGATAATAACCCACGTTTACGTTCAGCCGTTGATAAGGGCTTATCGAACAATATGAAACGCGACACCATTGAAACGGCCATTAAAAAAGGCGGTGGCGCAGCGGATTCAGATAGCTTTGATGAAATTCGATATGAAGGGTATGGGCCAGCAGGTACAGCAGTGATGGTGGATTGTTTAACCGATAATAAAAATAGAACAGTCGCGGAAGTGCGCCATGCCTTTAATAAAAGCGGCGGTAATTTAGGTACCAGTGGTTCGGTTGATTACATGTTCCAAAAACTGGGTGTTATTAACTTTTCAAATGAGCATGATGAAGATGCCTTAATGGAGGCCGCATTAGACGCAGGTGCTGACGACATGATTACCCATGAAGATGGATCGTTTGAAGTGTTAACACAGCCAGACGACTTTATGCGTGTTCGTGATGCCGTATCAGGAGCTGGTTACGCGCATGAGCACGCTGAAGTAACGATGCGAGCGGATAATTTGTCGCCTGTAAATATTAAAGATGCTGAAAAAATATTACATTTGTTAGATGTGCTGGAAGACTTAGATGACGTTCAAAACGTGTATTCCAATGCTGATTTTCCTGATGAAGCGATGGAAGAGGCAGAGTAAAACGATTTATGCGTATTCTTGGAATAGATCCGGGCTCAAGAGTAACAGGATATGGCGTTA
>ERZ1027208.774-NODE-774-length-10975-cov-45.528663_pt1 | contig 10975 bp, 10 predicted proteins | sample MGYA00520867_ERZ1027208 | MGnify/ENA primary metagenome ERZ1027208 (study PRJEB33311, sample SAMEA4378413) | marine metagenome | biome: Marine biome; feature: Fjord; material: Water | collected 2014-07-20T08:00:00Z/2014-07-... | depth 75 m ...
TGGGATGATAACTGACTACATGACCATAGCAGAGTTTGAAGATTACTCTTTAAAAATATGTTTTACTTTGTTGATTTTATTTATGTTTTTCATTGTTTTTGATTTGGCACGTAAATCAAAAGGGGGTAAATGGGCCTATATTGCTCTTTTTGGTGGACTAGGGCTTGGAATGTTTGGTTTTATAGCAAAATACTTTATAAAAATGTCGCTTCAAGGGGGCTAAGTAACCTTTTAACCCTCAACAAACCACTCGAGCTAGTCAAGGCTTTTCTTTGTACCTGTATAGTATTCCGGATGAAATTCAAGGACTTGATCACTGTCTGATGCCCAAGCATGGCAGCCATTAAGGTAAAATGGTCGGGATTTTTCAGTGTCACATTTTCCCTTACTGATCCCCGCCATACTTTGGTAAATGGTGGTGGTAGCTGGACCTACCAAATCAGCTAAATGGGTGCAGCCCTGAACACCTGCGACGAGTTCTTTTACCAAACGCGTCCAGCCGGGTGCAATTTTCTTACCAATCAGCTGTCTAAATAACGGTGTTACATCGGGACAGCAAGCATAAGGTGAATGGTCAGTGACCGCTAAGCAGTCATGAACCAGTAAATCGTCATCGACGGTTAGGCGAATCCACATTTCATGCACAGGCTCACCAGCGGGAATGCTCATTCGAAAACTATTATCAATATCATATGTTTTAATATCGGTGATATGGGCATCAACTTCCCACAGGGAGTCTTCACGCTTAAACCCTTCGCAGGTTATTTGACGTGTATGAATATGCTGACGAGGTGCGTTACTTTTAGGAAGTGGCATAATATTTAGTTATCAAATTAAGTTAAGAAACGCTAAGCTAGCGAAGAATAGGGCATTATACCCAAGTGAAGCAGGCTCTCTCAGTAAATATGGCCTAGGCATCTCAAGCCTTGCTCATTAATTAGCCTGCTCATTTTGTTAACGAGCGAGCGATGATCAGCTTCATAATTTCATTGGTTCCTGCATAAATTTTTTGTACGCGAGCGTCTGCCCATGCGCGTGCAACGGGGTATTCCCACATATAACCATAGCCGCCATGGAGTTGAAGGCACTCATCCATGACCTTAAACTGTAAATCGGTACACAGTAATTTAGCTTTTGAAGCGGTTACAGTATCAAGCTCTTTACTTAGGTGTAGCTCTAAACAGCGGTCCAAAAATACCCTTGCAGCTGTTAGCTCGGTGTCTAGTTCAGCTAATTTAAATTGTGTGTTTTGTAAGTTAGCAATTGGCTTACCAAAGGCTTTTCGCTCCATCGTATAGGTAACTGTCTGTTGTAAAATTGACTCTGCCGCTGCAATGCCACTAATAGCAACCGATAAACGCTCTTGTGGTAAATCTTGCATTAGGTAAGTAAAACCTTGGTTTTCCACACCTAATAGTGCGGTCTTGGGAAGGCGCACATTATCAAAAAACAGTTCAGAGGTATCTTGAGCTTTCATTCCAATTTTCTTAAGGTTTCGCCCTTTAGTAAACCCTTCTGCTGAGGCATCTACTAAGAAAAGGCTAATGCCTTTTGCACCCAAAGTTGGGTCTGTTTTAGCAACCACAATCACTAAGTCAGCCATTTGACCATTTGTAATAAAGGTTTTTGAACCATTTAATACGTAACTATCACCATTTTTTACAGCCGTCGTTTTTATACCTTGTAAATCTGAACCTGTATGGGGCTCTGTCATGGCAATGGCGGTGATAATTTCACCGCTTACTAGGCGAGGCAAGTAGATTAATTTTTGCTGTTCGCTTCCATAATGACTAAGGTAGGGGACAGCAATATCAGAGTGTAGAAAAAATCCCAAACCCGTTAAACCTGCGCGAGATATCTCCTCATTGACGATGGCGTTGTAACGAAAATCCACACCGACACCCCCATAATTTTCACTAACAGATGGGCACAACATGCCCAATTCACCAGCTTTTAACCAGACAGATCGGTCAACCTGCCCATCCATCTCCCACTGTTCATGGTAAGGCGCGACTTCATCGGCTAAAAATTTATGAACTGTGTCGCGGAATAATTCATGCTCTTGTTGATAAATAGTTCTTGGAATCATGATGATGGGGGTTTGACTGCTTGTAGAGAGTGTTGAAAAAGTGTTTGATAAAACTGTTTTGCAAGGTTGTCAATATTTAGCCCACGTGATGGTTTGAACCATTGGATTGTCCAGTTAAGGGAGCCAATGATAAATAAGCGAATTAAGTTTGGGTCCCCAAGTAAAATTTTTTCATTAACGGCTTTGCTAATAACATGTTGCCAATATTGCTCATACTCATCGCGACAATTAATTAAGTGCTCTTTGGCAGGGTCAGATAGAAACTTCCACTCAGTAATGGACACAATATGTGCATCTTTCTTATCGCCATGAATATTATTTAAGTGGCAAGTAATTAAGGCTAGCAGTTGTTCATGTGTGTTTTCAATGTGCTGGGTTTCTTTTTTAATTTGCTGGAGTGATGTTGATAAACCATCTTCAATGACAGCCATTAATATTTCCTGTTTATCTTTAAAATGGTGAAACAAACTACCTGATTTTAAATGGCATGCAGCTGCCAACATACGCACAGAGGTTCGATCAAAGGAATGTTTTTTGAATAGGTTAGCCGCTATAGAAATAAGCTCCTTGCGTCTAGTAGAGGGCTTGGGTATAGTCATAATTGAACCTAGCGTTTGATTGGCTAAAAGTATACGGATGAGAACCTAATATGTCTATAAAAAGTACGATGATGGATTACCAACTGACCCTACCTCCTCTCATTGATCGATTAGGGAATTTTTTTTCTGAGGTTGAAGTGGTGTCGCGTTTACCGGATAAAAGCTTACACCGGACGAATTATTTAGCGATACAACAGCGCTCAAAAAAACTGGCTTCTGCATTAACTCAGTGTGGTGTTGAAAAGGGTGATGTCGTTGCGACACTGATGTGGAATCACTATGCACACCTCGAAGCTTATTTAGGCATCCCATCCATGGGGGCGGTTATTCATACACTTAACCTACGCCTGTCGCCAGATGATATTGCCTACATTGCTAATCATGCGGGCGATAAAGTACTTATTGTGGATGATATATTACTGCCTTTATATGAACAATTTAAAGACAAAACACATTTTAAAAAAGTCATTGTTGTTCCTCTTACTGGGCAAGATGTGGATGAGCAGTTTATCAGTTATGAAGATTTTTTAGACACCGGCAGCAGCCATTTTCAATACCCAAGCATTAATGAAAACGATGCAGCTGGTATGTGTTACACCTCTGGAACAACGGGTCGACCAAAGGGCGTTGTTTATAGCCACCGTTCAACGGTGCTGCACTGCATGGCTTCAGCAATGACTGACTCAGTGGCCATTAGCCAGTTTGATATTGTCACACCAGTGGTGCCCATGTTTCATGCAAACGCATGGGGTTTGCCTTACACCTGCGTGCTGGTCGGGGCTAAGCAGGTGCTACCAGGGCCACATTTAGATGCAGAAAGCTTAATGGATTTATACGAAAAAGAGCAGGTTACCCTTAGTGCAGGGGTGCCGACTATTTGGATGGCGATTAAAGAAGCTAGGGAAGCCGAGCCTTTACGCTGGAATACAGCAGCTAATTTACGTATGGTCGTTGGCGGTGCAGCTGTTCCAGAGTCACTATTTCGCGCCTTTGATGCTTTTGGAATGAAAATTATTCAAGCATGGGGATTGACCGAAACATCACCTATTGCAACCGTGGGTAATTTAAAACCGAGTTTGCTCGATGAGTCAGAAGATAAGCAGTATCAGTACCGCATTAAACAAGGGCTTCCGCTGCCATTTGTCGATATACGAATTACCGATGAAATGGGGGAGGAACAACCTTGGGATGGGCATTCGCAAGGCGACACAGAAGTTCGTGGGCCATGGGTGACAGCGGCCTATCACAATAATGAAGATGCTGATAAATTTACTGAAGATGGCTGGCTGAAAACTGGCGATGTCAGTCATATTGATGCGCAAGGATATGTCAAATTAACCGATCGGACAAAGGATTTAGTTAAGTCTGGCGGTGAGTGGATTAGTTCAATAGACCTTGAAAATGCCATTATGGGTCACCCAGATGTTCTGGAGGCTGCTGTTATTGCCGTGTATCACCCTAAATGGGATGAGCGGCCTTTAGCAGTCATTGTTGTTAAACCTGGAAAGGTTGTTACAAAAGAAGATATACACCAGTGGTTGGATGGTCAATTTTCCAAAATTTGGCTACCCGATGCTGTCGAAACCATTGATGAAATCCCTAAAACATCCACCGGAAAATTTATGAAAATAAAACTACGGGACATGTATTCAGACTGGGTTTGGACGTAATTTAACATGATATTAATAGAGGTTTAAATATGAACAATTCCGTTATTATTGATGCTATACGCACACCCTTTGGCCGCTATAACGGAGCATTAAGGGATATTCCCGCTAATCAGTTACTAGCAACTGCTTTGGAAGGCGTTATTGAACGATCTGGGGTCGATAAAAAGTGTATTGATGATGTTGTTGCAGGTGTTGTTACCCAAATTGGCGAACAAGCAGCCGATGTGGCACGTCAGTCCAGTTTATTAGCAGGTTTTCCAACGTCTGTTCCGGCAGTCACACTTAACCGGTTTTGTGGGTCAGGCCAACAAGCTGTTCATTTTGCTTCCCAAGTGGTTGAGGCTGGGGACGCTGACTATATGATTGCATGTGGTGTGGAAAGTATGACACGTGTGGCCATGTTAAGTGATATGACGATCGGCAAACCCTATACCGGCTTTGAGCCAATGGGAGAGGCGTTATTAAATAAGTACCCTTTAGTTCACCAAGGGGTTAGTGCAGAACTTATGGCCGATAAATGGGGGATTAGCCGCCAAGACGTTGATGATTTTTCCATTCATAGCCATTTGAAAGCTCAACATGCAAAACAAACCGAATTGAACAAAGAAATCGTGCCAGTCACTGGTTTAAATGCAAATGGTGAGCCTATGCTGTTAACTCAAGATGAAGGGGTTAGAGCGGTTGTGGACCCAGATAAGCTGGCATCATTAAAAACAATATTTAGACCAAACGGAGGAGGTGTTGTTACTGCTGGAAATGCTAGTCAACTCTCGGATGGTGCTGCGGCTCTTATCATTGCCAATAAAGATAGAGCCATTGCCGACGGTTTCACACCAAAGGCACGTTTTATTGCCCGTGTGGTAGTGGGTAGTGACCCAGTCTTACAATTGGATGGGCCCATTGAAGCCACTAAAAAAGCACTTAAAAAAGCGGGTTTATCAGTAGCAGATATTGATTGGTTTGAGATAAATGAGGCATTTGCAACCGTGCCCTTAACATGGATAAGAGAAATAAACCCTGCAATAGAAAAAGTAAACCCTTGGGGTGGTGCCATTGCACATGGTCACCCATTGGGCGCGACAGGCGCAGGCTTAATAGCCAAATCAATAGCTGGTCTAGAAGCAACTGGTGGGCAATTTGCCCTGCAAACCATGTGCATAGGCTTAGGGATGGCAACAGCGACAATCATTGAACGTATTTAACGCAATAAGGTTTAAAGGAAAGACGAATGAATCACAACGATAGAACTTTTTTAGTAACGGGTGGCTCATCCGGTTTAGGTGGAGCAACGGCGTCCATGCTTGTAGAAAAAGGGGCCAATGTTATTTTATTGGACATTAATGAACAAACAGGTCAAAAAAAAGAAACTGAGTTAGGTAAAAAGAGCCGTTTTATTAAAACCGATGTGACCAGCGAAGCAGATGTTATAGCGGCTATTGCGCTGGCAAAGAAAGCGTTTAATGGCCTACATGGAGTTATTAATGCAGCGGGCATTCCCATTGCAGAAAAAGTGCTTGATCGTGATGGTATGCCACACTCCTTAGAATCATTTAAGCGTGGCATAGAGGTTAATTTAGTGGGTACATTTAATGTTATCCGCCTTGCTGCACAGGCCATGAAAGATAATGAGCCCACAGAAGATGGTGAAAGAGGGGTGATTGTTAATACAGCATCGGCCGCTGCATTTGATGGCCAAATTGGCCAAGCCAGTTATGCGGCTTCTAAGTCAGGGGTAGTTGGTATGGCCCTACCGATTGCTCGTGAGTTAGCCCGTTACGGTATTAGAGTTTGCACCATTGCACCGGGCCTATTTGAAACACCTATGCTGGCCACTTTATCAGAAGAGGTGCGTGATTCCCTAGGACAACAAGTTCCGTTTCCTCCTCGGTTGGGTCGGCCCAACGAATACGCCTCTTTAGCCTGTCATATTATAGAAAATGTTGTCTTAAATGCTGAAGTTATCCGCCTAGATGGCGCTATCCGAATGACGGCTAAATAGGGTTAAAAATGTTTGAATTAATTTTGGTAGAAACCCCAGCAGAAGGTGTTGGCTTAATACGCTTTAATCGGCCTAAACAATATAATGCATTGAACAGTCAGTTATTAACTGAGTTAGCGCAGGCGCTTGATAGCTTCGAGAAAGATAGCAATATTCGGTCAGTCATTATTACAGGTTCAAATAAAGTTTTTGCCGCTGGGGCAGACATTGCTGAAATGTTAGGGAAAAGTGGTCAGCAACTGAACGATATGATCACTAACATTAAAGGCTGGAATGCAATCGCGAACTTTCCTAAACCCACTATCTGTGCGGTGTCAGGAATGGCCCTTGGAGGCGGTTTTGAACTGGCCTTACAAAGTGATATTTTAATCGCTGCAGAGGGTGCAAAGTTTGCCTTACCCGAAGTGAACTTAGGTGTTATCCCAGGAGCAGGTGGAACACAAATGATCACGCGGTTAGTCGGTAAATCCATCGCCATGGAAATGGTGATGAATGCTAGGCCTTTACTGGCTGACGAAGCCCTACAGCGAGGTGTGGTTAGCCGTGTCGTTGCTATAGATAACATTGAACAAGAGGCGCTAACTCTTGCTAAAGAGATTGCAGCAAGGCCACCATTAGCCACGCAAGCTGGAAAACACTGTGTTAATAAAGCGGTTATGACTACTTTAGAAGAGGGCTTAATGGTTGAAAGGGAAGCATTTTCACCCTTGTTTGATAGTAACGATGCTCAGCAATTAATGACGGCCTTTATTCATAAATCAAAATAACTTAATCAGCGCGAGTACTGTCTATGAGCTACCAATCTGTTTTTAATAAAAACCTCTTCAAGCATTCAAATATTATTGTGACAGGTGCTGGTAGTGGTATTGGCCGGTGCGCCGCGCATGAACTGGCTTCGTTAGGGGCTCGTATTTTATTGGTAGGGCGAAGTGAAGAAAAATTACTGAGCGTACAACAAGAAATTCAGCAAGATGGTGGACAAGCCGACTATGCTTGTTGTGACATTAGAGATGAAGAGGCTGTTAAAGAACTGGTGGCTCATCAGGTAAGCCAACGTGGTCATATCCATGGGTTAGTGAATAATGCAGGTGGGCAATTTCCTGCACCCTTGGCTAACATCAGTAAAAATGGCTGGAATGCGGTGGTCAACACAAATTTAACCGGTGGTTTTTTGATGGCTAGAGAAGTCTTTAATCAATCCATGGAACAGCATGGTGGTTCCATTGTTAATATTGTGGCTGATATGTGGGCAGGCATGCCAGGAATGGGACACTCGGGTGCGGCAAGGGCAGGTATGGCAAACTTCACTCAAACAGCTGCTTATGAATGGGGGTTTGCGGGTGTTCGTGTTAATGCTGTAGCACCAGGTTGGATTGCTTCCAGTGGTATGGATACCTACCCTGATGAGTTTAAGGAAGTTCTTAAATCATTGCCTGCAGCTGTACCATTAAGTCGTTTAGGTAATGAATCAGAAGTCAGCTCAGCCATTTGCTATTTATTAAGTTCTGCAGCAAGCTTTATCAGTGGAACTGTTATTAGAATTGATGGTGCGGCATCACAAGGTAATACTGCTATATACCCGCTAAAAAAAGGTAAATCACCGAAGCCGTACCATGGTTTTCACCGAGAGGTAGAACCAGAACTGTTTAAAGTCTCAACCTCAAAAAACGACTAACTACCTTATTGCTTGTAAGAAATGCGCTAGGCAGAGCTTACTTTTTGTTCTTTTTCCAACGTTTTTTTCGCGCTGCTTTTAGGGCGGCCTTGTCGGCTAGTTTATCGTCTGTTTTTGCAATTTCTAATTCAACCATTGCAGGTGTTTCTAGGGTGGTTGCGCCAAGAACACCACTACGGAAATCATGAATAAAAATAGCTGATGTTTTATTCAAATCAATACGCCCACCACTAACCAGTGCACCACGTTTTCGACCAACAGCATTTAATAAGGCGGTGGCATCGCGAGGTTTTTCTTCGAGTGAATAACGCTGAATTAGCACATCAGGGTGATATTTTAAGAAGTAATCTGCACAATAGTAAGCAATGTCATCATACTCAATAGCGGTATCTTTAATGGCACCAGTAATAGCCAACCGGTAGCCGCTGTCCTGGTTTTCAACTTTTGGCCAAAGTAGGCCAGGGGTATCAAATAATATAATATTATTGCCTAAGTCTATTCGCTGTTGAGTTTGTGTTACCGCTGGCTCATTGCCAGTTTTAGCAATAGTCCGGCCTGCCAAGGTATTAATAAGGGTTGATTTCCCAACATTAGGGATGCCCGTTATTAAGCACGTAATAGGGTTTGTTATAGATCCCTTATTAGGTACCAACTTGCGACATAAAGAAAAAATTTGTTCACTTTTATTGGGTTGTTGTAAGTTTAAAGCGAGTGTTTTGGTGCTTTTATGCTCCTCTAAAAACGCTTGCCATACTTTAGTATCGGCCTCATCGGCTAAATCAGTTTTGTTCAGGATTTTTAAGCAAGGGGTGTTACCACGAATCTCAGCTAACATAGGGTTTTCGCTGCTAAAAGGGATTCTGGCATCCAAAATCTCAATAAACATATCTACCTGAGGCAGGCGTTTTTTGATTTCCTTTTGGGCTTTGTGCATATGCCCGGGGTACCAATTTATACTCATAATAGACGGTGCCTTGCTGACTTGAAAAGAGACGTGATATTAATAATGGGGAGGCAGTTCATCAAATAATGATGGTTTGGCCGATGTCCCATCCGTGGGGCCATCCATAGAGCCCATTAATTGCTTAAGCTGCTTCTGAAGAGCATCAATTTGTTTTTGCTGTTGGCAAATGACACCATCCAACTGTTGGATAGTGTCATCTTGATAAGCCAGCTTTATTTCAAGCTCTGTTATGCGCTTTTCCACCAGTTATGATGCTGGGCGAGATTTCTTTTTCTTTGGTTTCTTCGAATACGTTTTCTTCTTTTTTGAAGGGTCCGAAGATGGCAATTTGGGTTTCGCTACATGATCAGTCCGCTCAATATTTAACGGCTGATTACGTACCCTAATTTTTTTAAGGCTGTCAAAAACAATGTTTGGCATTCCAACAGGTAACTCGATATAACTATGGTCGTCTTTTAGCTCGATATGCCCAATATGTCTAGGCTCTACATCTGCTTCATTCGCAATAGCACCAACGATATCACCCGGCATGACCTTATGGTTTTTGCCAACTTCTACGCGGTAATTGTCCATAGGCACTTTTACATGCTTACGCTTTTCTTTAGTTGAATCGTCTTTATTTGGGCGGAATGACTTATCGCCAGAGCTTTTAAAGCTTCGCTCGCCGCGTGCAGGGCGTTCATCACGTCTAGACCGGCTCTCTCTAGCAGTACCTTTTTTAGACTCAGTAAGAATAAGAGGTTTATCTTTTTGCGCTAAATACGCTAAAGCAGCTGCTAACTGTAGAGGATCCGTATCATTTTCTTCTATATATGACTGAACCAATTGGTTGAAAAAGTCTAAATCTGTTTTGCTTAAAGCGTCACTGATTGTTTCTTTGAACAAACTTGAGCGGCGCTCATTTACCTGCTGTCGAGTAGGTAATTCCATGGCCTTAATTGGCTGCCGAGTTGTACGCTCAATTTCACGCAATAAACGACGTTCACGGGGTGCAATGAATAGAATCGCTTTACCCGATCTACCGGCTCGGCCAGTACGACCAATTCGGTGAACATATGCTTCAGGGTCATAGGGGATATCGTAATTAATAACGTGACTTACTCGGGCAACATCAATACCACGCGCAGCAACATCTGTTGCCACTAAAATATCAATTTTACCGCTTTTTAATTGGCCAATCGTTCGCTCACGTAAAGCCTGTGTCATGTCGCCATTAATTGCAGAGGCAGAATAGCCACGTGCTTCAAGCTTTTCGGCAACTTCTACGGTTAGTACTTTAGTCCGTACAAACATAATAATGCCGTCGAAGTCTTCTACCTCTAATATACGGGTTAAAGCATCCAGTTTGTGTAGGCCACTGACCATCCAAAAACGTTGCTCAATGCGTTCAACCGTCGCAGTTTTAGATTCAATCTTAACTACTTTTGGTTTATCTAAGTATTTCTCGGCAACTCGGCGAATAGGAGCAGGCATGGTGGCAGAAAATAAAGCCACTTGGCGCTCATCAGGGGCCTTGTCTAAAATCCACTCAACATCGTCTATAAAGCCCATACGCAACATCTCATCGGCTTCATCAAGTACGATCGTTTTTAAACTGCTTAACTTAAGTGTTTTACGACGCAGGTGATCCATTACTCGGCCAGGTGTACCAACAATTACATGAGCACCACGTTTTAACTGGCGTAACTGGGTGTCCATGCTTTGGCCACCGTAAATAGGCAGTACGTTAAAACCCTTAATTTCGGACGCATAACTTTTGAATGCCTCTGCCACTTGAATAGCAAGTTCACGTGTTGGTGCAAGAACCAACACTTGAGGGTGCTGTTGCTTTACATCAATTTTAGATAATAAAGGTAAAGCGAAAGCAGCTGTTTTACCAGTACCTGTTTGAGCGGTGCCAACAATATCGTGGCCTTCAAGCAAATGTGGAATGGCTTCTGCCTGAATAGGAGAGGGTTGTTCGTAACCGATTTTTTTGA
>ERZ1027208.775-NODE-775-length-10968-cov-7.474022_pt1 | contig 10968 bp, 13 predicted proteins | sample MGYA00520867_ERZ1027208 | MGnify/ENA primary metagenome ERZ1027208 (study PRJEB33311, sample SAMEA4378413) | marine metagenome | biome: Marine biome; feature: Fjord; material: Water | collected 2014-07-20T08:00:00Z/2014-07-... | depth 75 m ...
CAGCATGCACCACGCGACGGCAGCCGCTTTCATCACCAACCGTGATCCGCAATCCTGTGGGCAGTTTGTATCCGGCAACGCGCCGCACAAGCAGACCTTGGGTCTGCAAATAGCCATCGCAGGCTTCCGCCTCTTCCTGAGATGAGAACCGCGCAAGGATGAAGTTTGCCAATGACACGTCTGACGGAACACCCATTTCGGCCATCGCATCTGCCATCCAATTGCGCCACCGTGCGTTTTCGGAGCGGCAATGATCAACATAGGCCACGTCACGAACGGCCGCTTCAGCAGCTGCAAGAGCCGCGTTACTCACGTTGAATGGGCCACGCACGCGGTTTAAAACGTCTATCACATGTGCGGGGCCATAGCCCCACCCGACGCGCAGACCACCTAAGCCGTAAATCTTTGAAAAAGTGCGCGTCATCACAACGTTGTCGCGCGCATCAACCAAGGCCGCACCGCCGTCATAACCTTCAACATATTCCGCATACGCACCATCAAGCACCAACAGCGCTTGGTCCGGCAAATTTTCCGCCAGACGTGCGATATCAGCCTGACTGATCATTGTGCCCGTTGGGTTGTTAGGGTTGGCTAAGAATACCAGCCGCGTCTTGTCTGTACATGCCTTTAGGATTGCGTCCACATCCGTGACCCGTTCACGTTCTTTGACCTCAATCGGCTTTGCGCCAGCGGCCAGTGCAGAAATGCGGTACATAGCAAAGCCGTGCTCGGTGTGGATCACTTCAGTGTTTGGACCTGAATAGGCCTGACATAGAAATGCGATAATCTCATCCGATCCAGCACCACAGATGATGCGTTCGGGATCGATATTGTGCACCTGCCCAATAGCACCACGCAACTCGGCGTGGTCCGAACTGGGATAGCGGTGCAACGATCGGGCCGCTGCTTCATACGCTTTTTGCGCGGCAGGTGATGGGCCGAACGGGTTCTCATTCGAGCTAAGTTTAAGGACGTTATCATGCCCTGCCACATGGGACGCGCCCCCTTGATAAAGGGAGATTTCCATAATGCCAGGTTGGGGCGTGATCATTTGTGTCATATCAAAGCTCTTTGTTTACTAAACACCTTTTAGACGCTCATCCACGCCACAACCACCCGCGATTTTCACACCGCACGCATCTGTCCGAAAATAATCACCTGAACAAAAGAACACGCCCCACCGGAGAGCCGGTAGGGCGCTTCTGAAATCGTAACTTATGGCGGCGAAGATTAGTTCTTCGCGTAGAATTCAACCACAAGATTTGGTTCCATAACAACAGGGTATGGGACATCGCCAAATGACGGGGTGCGAACAAATTTCGCTGTCATTTTAGAGTGATCTACTTCCATGTAATCAGGAACGTCACGCTCTGGCAGTTGTGTGGCTTCGATCAACGCTACCATTTGCTTGGAACGGTCACGAACTTCGATCACGTCACCCTCTTTTACACGGTAGGAAGGGATGTTAACCAACTTGCCGTTTACGCGTACGTGGCGGTGGTTCACGAACTGACGTGCAGCAAATACTGTTGCAACGAACTTGGCGCGGTAAACAACTGCGTCCAAGCGGCGCTCGAGCAGACCAATCAGGTTTTCACCTGTATCGCCTTTTACACGCTCAGCTTCGCCGTAGATGCGACGGAACTGCTTCTCGGTCAGGTCGCCATAGTAGCCTTTAAGCTTTTGCTTGGCGCGCAACTGGATACCGAAATCGGAAATCTTGCCCTTACGGCGCTGACCGTGCTGGCCGGGGCCATATTCACGACGGTTTACTGGGGATTTAGCGCGACCCCAGATGTTTTCGCCCATGCGGCGGTCAATTTTGTGCTTGGCAGCTGTACGTTTAGTCACGGCTGTTCTCCTTCATGTGGCCCCGAAAGGCAGTTAAAGGGCGTTGTCCTCTGAGTCTTCACTCCGACAGGGATCCTCTTGCGAGGTCCACCAACACCAACAAGGGCGCGCTTACTATGATATGTGAAAGGGAGTCAATGCGTGAACATGAGAGAGTGATGGACCAGCTTAAACTCTTGCCCGAAATAAATGCCACCCAAGGTGAACACCTCGCATAAATAGAAATGTTTTTTCACACTGCATGCTAAGTCCTACAACCAACTCATTGCTTATCCATCAACCCTTTCCAGCATCTATGATCAGAGAGCAGTCAGGCATTTCAACCTTTCCTAGCCTCAACTACTCAACGTACACCGCGAAACAATTCTTGAAAGTTACCCCAGTGCCACTTCAATTTTTCAAAGTCCGAAGCCTCGACATTTCCTACTGCAGTTCCTTCAACCCACCAGGCGAAGTTTGATGGCAATTCGTTTTCCCGAATCTCAGAACAAATAGCCAACAGATCCTCACTTTTGCCGTGCCTATTCGGGTGTACTATTTTTCTCAGCCTATCCGCGTTCTCTCCATCAACAAAGCTTTGAATGTGTTCCCCAAAAGGGGTATCTCTGCTGCACCCACGTGTCTCATGGAAACTGTGCAGCGCGTCGACATCCGCCGCCTCTAACACGCCACATTCCATCCGCGTTGCAATCTGGACGAGTAGCGCGCTCATCAGCATGTGTCTGTAATCCGACAACCAACGTTGCGTGGATGCCTCCTTAGAGCAAAAACTACTTTCTGCTGTTGCAGGCACAGCGATGCCTATCAGTCCGATAAGTAGCATAGCTGCAAGTTTAGAGGTGTTGATCATTCTTGAAATTACCGTTGCAAAAAATTGGTTCTTAAGATGTTCTATTTAGAGCATGTTCTTGGGCAAAAGAATGTTGACCGAGTGGAATGACACAGGCGCGCCGCTGTTGACATCGCCCCCCATACACGATGGCTTCGCCGTTCACCGTACCTTTCGTGCACAATCAGCGTGACGCGGGCAGCCTATTAAATGATCATTAACCAAACCACATGCCTCCATCCACGCATATACAATTGTAGGGCCGCAAAATTTGAACCCTGCTTTCTTTAAATCCTTGGACACCCGTTCGGATAGCTCTGTCTTTGGCGGTACATCTGCTTGTGTTTCAAATTTATTTTGGAGCGGAGCACCACCCACATAATCCCACATGAACTTGTCAAAGCCGCCTTGCGCCTCGATACGTTGCCATGCCTGTGCGTTCACTATGGCGGCCTCAATCTTACCCCGGTGGCGGATGATCCCAGCGTTACCTAGCAATCGCTGAACGTCCTCCTCACCCCACTCGGCGATCACATGCGGGTCGAAGCCCTCAAACGCTTCCCGAAAAGCGTCTCGCTTTTTAAGGATTGTGATCCAACTAAGCCCTGCTTGAAACCCATCAAGGATCAACTTTTCCCACAATGCGCGGCTGTCATATTCCGGCACACCCCATTCAGTGTTGTGGTAATCGATGTAAATCTGCTCGGGCCCTGCCCATTCACATGCCGACATATCCTGCTCTCCTTCTGTTTCGGTACATTTGACACAAAATTGGAAGCTTAACACCTTCTTAGCAGCTGGCGTTCAATCTCGCGGTGAAGGTCACGTACCAAGCTTGGAATCGCAAAGGAAAACCCGTGAAAGGCAAAACCAAACGTCAAATGGCGGACATCCCGCCTGGCGGGTTCAGCCCGCTGGATCATGCTATTACCCAGCAAACGAAAAGCACAATGGAAATGGTCAAAGAGGCCATTCAACATAATCAAACAATGCTTGCGTTTCAGCCCATCATGCGCAGCAGCTCGCAAACGCAGGTTGGTTATTATGAGGGGTTGATCCGCGTTTTAGACGCCACTGGCCGCGTGATCCCAGCAGGCGAATTCATGGGCAAGATAGAAGACACTGAAATCGGACGAGACATTGATGTACTCGCGCTGCGACATGGGCTGCGCAACCTAAAGGCAAATCCTGGCCTACGGTTATCTATAAATATGTCCGCACGTTCCATTGGCTATCGACCCTGGATGGAGTGCTTGAACCGCTTCCTTAAATCCACACCAGAATTGGGTGAGCGGTTGATCCTCGAGATAACTGAAAGCTCGGCTATGACGGTGCCAGAGCTGGTTATTGATTTCATCCAGCGACTGCAAGTCAAAGGCATCTGTTTTGCCATGGATCACTTCGGGTCCGGCCACATGGCTATCAAGTACTTCAAAGACTTCGATTTCGATATTCTAAAAATCGACGGGCAATTTATTCGTGGGATATCGAATGACCCTGACAAACAGTCATTAACACGGGCACTTCACGGCATTGCCCGTGAGTTTGGCATGCTAACGGTCGCAGAATCGGTGGAAACTGCTGAGGATGCTGCCATTGCTGCTGAGATTGGGATTGATTGCATGCAAGGTTATTACTTCGCGCCTCCGACCACCCAACCTGAGTGGCTAAACGACAAAGGCGACCGTCAAAGGGCTTAACGCCGCACTGGTGTCACCCTTCTTGCCGCGCTGCACCCCATGCGTTATCCAAAGCGCACAAGGTGGAGGACAGACAGCGCGGCCCTTCGTGCTCTAATAGTACAGGCCCTCCGCCACGCGTCATATTGAGAGGACCACATTCCATGACCAATGTCGTAATCGCTTCTGCTGCTCGCACTGCAGTAGGCAGCTTCGGTGGCTCATTTGCCAATACGCCCGCCCACGATCTGGGTGCTGCGATGCTGAAGGAAATTGTTGCGCGCGCAGGTGTCGATCCTTCCGAAGTCTCCGAGACCATTTTAGGTCAGGTATTGACGGCAGCACAGGGCCAAAACCCTGCACGTCAAGCGCACGTAAATGCAGGTCTCCCGATCGAATCTGCGGCTTGGTCAATCAATCAGGTTTGTGGCTCCGGTTTGCGTTCTGTTGCACTAGCCGCTCAGCACATCCAATTGGGTGATGCCGATATCGTAGCTGCTGGTGGTCAGGAAAACATGACCATGTCACCTCACGCCCAATCAATGCGCGCGGGCCAAAAAATGGGCGACATGAAGCTGATCGACACAATGATCAAAGACGGCTTGTGGGACGCCTTCAACGGCTATCACATGGGTCAGACAGCAGAAAACGTTGCCGCGAAATGGGAAATTTCGCGCGAACAGCAAGATGAATTTGCGGTAGCGTCCCAAAACAAAGCGGAAGCCGCCCAGAAAGAAGGCCGGTTTGCAGATGAGATTTTTGCCTATACGGTACCAGGTCGTCGCGGCGACACGATTGTGGATGCAGATGAGTACATTCGCCACGGTGCCAACATTGATGCGATGGCAAAAATGCGCCCTGCGTTCGCCAAAGACGGTTCCGTTACTGCGGCTAACGCGTCCGGCCTCAACGATGGCGCTGCTGGCGCATTGATGATGAGTGCAGAAAATGCTGAAAAGCGCGGTATTGAGCCACTTGCACGGATTGCTTCATACGCAACAGTAGGCTTGGACCCGTCAGTCATGGGTGCAGGTCCTATTTTTGCGTCCCGCAAAGCTTTGGAAAAAGCCGGCTGGAAGGCCGAGGATCTGGACCTTGTTGAAGCAAACGAAGCCTTCGCCGCACAAGCTTGTGCCGTGAACAAAGACATGGGCTGGGATCCAGCAATCGTGAACGTAAACGGCGGCGCGATTGCCATCGGTCACCCAATCGGCGCGTCTGGCGCGCGCATTCTCAACACCCTGTTATTTGAGATGAAACGCCGCGATGCGAAAAAAGGTCTCGCGACGTTGTGCATTGGTGGCGGTATGGGTGTTGCCATGTGCCTCGAACGGCCCTAAGAGGAATTGGGCGCGCAAGAAAGTTGCGCGCCCACGCCACCAACAGCAACAACATTACTTTCAGGAGAATTATATGTCGCGTGTCGCACTTGTTACAGGAGGCAGCCGCGGGATCGGTGCCGCTATTTCCAAAGAACTAAATGATAAGGGTTACACCGTCGCCGCAACTTATGCAGGCAACGATGAGGCCGCAGCAGCATTTACTGCTGAAACTGGTATCAAGACATACAAATGGGACGTTGCCGACTATGACAGCTCAAAAGCTGGCATCGCGCAGGTTGAGGCCGACCTTGGCCCCGTAGAAGTAATTGTGGCCAACGCAGGCATCACACGCGACGCGCCGTTCCACAAAATGACGCCAGAGCAATGGCATCAGGTAATCGACACAAACCTGACAGGCGTGTTCAACACAATTCACCCAATCTGGCCTGGCATGCGCGAACGTAAATTCGGCCGTATCGTCGTGATCTCTTCAATCAACGGTCAAAAAGGTCAGTTCGCACAGGTGAACTATGCCGCAACCAAAGCCGGCGATTTGGGCATCGTGAAATCCTTGGCTCAAGAAGGCGCGCGCGCCAACATCACCGCCAACGCAATCTGCCCAGGCTACATAGGGACAGATATGGTTATGGCCGTGCCAGAAAAAGTACGCGAAAGCATCATCGCCCAGATCCCAACAGGTCGCTTGGGTGAGCCGGAAGAGATTGCTCGCGCAGTGTCCTTCCTTGTTGCTGATGACGCAGGCTTCATCAACGGCTCGACCATCACCGCAAACGGCGGACAGTTCTTTGTCTAATTTTTAGCTCCCTTTCTGGGACTAAAAGCAAAGGGGCCGGAGGAGTACTCCTTCGGCCCCTTATTTTATTCCGTAAGACAGCGTGCACACTGTCAGCGGAAAATCTCTAGCGGCGCAGTGGGCTGCGCAACCATGCAAAAAAATCTGACATCATACGGCCGCGTTCGGCATGGGCAGTGTTCATGGCGGTACGAGCAGCGGGGTTTGTTGTGGCTTCAAACATTGCGTATCTCCTATTTCGACCTTGTTCAGATCAATGTGACTTCATTGAAATCAATATGCGCCTTTATCAACAAACCGGCAAACGAGACTTTTCAACGCCTCACATAAGATATACTTAACTGTATATGTCCATTCGCCTCCCCCCTCTCACCGCCTTGCGGGCCTTTGATGCTGCTGCACGCCACATGTCATTTGCACTGGCCGCTGCCGAGCTCAACGTTACGCCTGCCGCCTTATCGTTTCAGATCAAGTCGCTTGAACAGCATCTAGGCGCACCGTTGTTTCGCCGATTAAACCGTGCTGTTGAACTCACCGAGGCGGGTGATGCCCTATCATCAGGCGCGGCAGAGGGATTTCAGACCTTAGCAACGGCGTGGCGGGCTGCCCAACGCACACAAGACACCCAAACCCTTACAGTGACTGCAGGACCCGCGTTTACCGCCAAATGGCTCGCGCCTCGGCTTTATGAATTTGCCCAAGCCCATCCAGAGATTGAATTGCGCTTTGCGGCATCCCTACAGCGCATGGATCTGACCCGCGATAACGTTGATGTTGCGATCCGTTTTAGCAACACAACCACAGCTGATCTATTCTCCCTGCCTTTGGCCGAAGAATGGATCACCCCCGTAATGACCCCCGCCATGGCCGAGAAATACTCAACCGTTGAAAGCCTTCAACACGCGCCCATCATTTTCGACGAATCGATCAATTTTCTGGATTCTCGCGTAAGCTGGTCGTCGTGGTTCACAGCCATGGGAAATCCCTATACACCAACACTTGGACCACGGTTTTCTCAGGCGGACCATGCGCTTGACGCAGCATTGGCCGGTGTTGGAGTTGTACTGGGCCGGCGCGCATTGGTCGTCAAAGACCTAGCCGAAGGTAGAATGGTCGCACCTTTTTCAACCGCTCTCTCAACAGGGGCACGATTCAGCTTTTTATGCCTCAAAGGCATGGAGCATCGTCCGCAGATCGCAGCGTTTCGCGATTGGATGTTGCAGGAAATTGAAAAAACGGCCCATATCAGCGAAACCCTGACAATACTGGATCTGGAAACCCTATGAGCCGCACAACTGCTACTGCTACTGGATTTATCGCCGTTTTGCTTTGGGCGCTTTTGGCGCTGTTTACGGTTGGCTCTAGCCCCACGCCGCCGTTACTGCTCAACACGTTGTGTTTTGGCATCGGCGGCATCGTTGGGCTGATATGGGCATGGATCACGGGAAGTGTGCCGCAAATGCGTACCGTGCCCCTGCGCGTCTATGCTTTTGGTGCATTGGGACTGTTTGCCTATCATTTGCTTTATTTCTCGGCATTACGGCTGGCACCTGCTGCCGAGGCTGGTTTAATCGCCTATTTATGGCCCTTGTTGATTGTCGTCTTCTCCGGCCTACTCCCCTCAGAAACACTCAAAGCAGGTCATGTCATTGGCGCGGTCTTGGGATTTTCTGGAGCGGCGCTCATTATTTCTGGTGGCGGCACAGGTCTCAGCACAGAGTATTTACCGGGCTATCTCCTTGCATTGTTGGCCGCTTTTACTTGGGCGGGGTACTCAGTCCTGTCACGACTAGTTGGCTCAGCTCCCACCGCAAGTGTTGCAGTCTTTTGCATCGCTACATCCATACTGTCCTTCCCATTGCACTTAATGTTTGAAGAAACAGTACTCCCCACCACCGCCCTTGGATGGGCAAGCATAGCTGGCCTTGGCCTAGGGCCAGTGGGCTTCGCATTCTATGTCTGGGATATCGGGTGCAAACACGGTGATATTCAGCTTTTAGGCACCAGTTCATACGCGGCACCATTGCTGTCTACGCTTGTGTTGATCTTGGCGGGGATTGCTGCGCCCAGCATGACATTGCTTTGGGCGACGCTGCTGATCACTGGCGGCGCGATCATTGCAGCGCGCGCCAGCTTTTCTTCGAATTAGTCTAACTCGAAAGTCTGCTAATTTCTTCTTTCAGGCGCATTTTTTGTTTTTTCATGGTGGCCACTTCAAGGCCATCAACGCCCGGCGCGCGTTGAGCTTGCTCAATCTCCTCGCCAATGTCGCTGTGCTTCTTTTTCAACGTATCCAGATGTGCGTTAAGGGACATACTTCCTCCAGTTGTTAAAAGTGCAATGTCAGTGAAACATGAACCGAAAACGATGTCACGCCGCCTTGCAGCATACCCTCAATGGTGGTGAATTATTGCTTAACGTCGGTTAAAAACTCAACGCGGCCCCTGCCCGCAAAGCTTCTCGCACAGGTTGAACGTATTGATCCCCGTCCAAATGACTCTCGCCGCGGTGCAGCACAAGCGGTGCGTGCAGGCGGAAATCCGCGCGTCCCGACTTGCGCGCGCGCATAATGACTCGTTCGGCCGCACGCCCCTGTCGGGCAGAGATAGGCAAAATCTCGATGCTGCCCATATCTTTGGGCAATGCGGCCAGCAAATCAGGTAAACGTTCAGCGCGGTGAATTATGTGCATATAGCCTTTAGGGGCTAACCTCTTCGCCGCGACTTCAATCCACAGGTTCAGAGGGGTTTCTTCACCCAACGCCGCCTCGCGAGTAGGATTGCGCGCGGCAACTGATGCATCCCGACGCCAGTAAGGCGGGTTAGCCAACACATGGTCAAATTGTCGCTGCCGCAAAGTTAACGGTAGGTCGGAAATATCAGCATGCACAACCTCAAGCTCACGAGCGCCATTGCGCATGGCAAGTTCAGCATAGGCCGCCTCTCGCTCTACTCCTGTGAGGATGAGGTCAGGAACCCGTGCTCCCAAACACAGAACAGCCGCCCCTACACCGCAGCCCAATTCAAGCACCCGCTGCCCTGAAACCGCTGGTATAGTGGCTGCAAGCAACACAGGATCAACTCCAGCGCGGTACCCATCTTGCGGCTGCCATAGGTGTAACAGCCCCCCCAGAAAGGCATCATGGGTCAGGCCATGATCACTCACAAGCCAAGTGGAATATCATTGTCACGCATAACCCGCGTTGCTGCGTCAAGATTATCGGGGTGAACCATCAGGCGGCGTGGAAAAATTCCTATGCCTCCTTCAAGAATGCTCATATTTACGTCCATCTGAAAGCAGTCTATATCCTCGCCCTGCAAAAGGGCACAAGCAAAGGCGATGATCGTAGGGTCGGAGCTGCGCAAAAGTTCTTTCATAGCGGTGATGTAATCTGGGGCATGACCCCTTGTCGAGGTTGGGGCACAGAAAAATGACCATAGAGATGAGCCAAAAACCTCATGACCGCCTTGCCGCTGCCCTGAGCAGCGAAATGGAGGCCGTGAGCCAGCTAATTCGCGAACGCATGTCGTCTGAACACGCACCGCGCATTCCTGAGGTTACAGCGCATTTGGTAGAGGCAGGGGGCAAACGGCTACGCCCCATGCTGACACTCGCTGCGGCGGCCCTGTGTGGCTATGAAGGCCCCTACCATATCCACTTAGCTACGACCGTTGAGTTCATTCACACTGCCACCCTACTGCACGACGATGTTGTAGACGAAAGCAGCCAGCGCCGTGGTCGTCCGACAGCAAACCTGCTGTGGGATAATCAATCATCCGTACTGGTCGGCGATTATCTTTTCGCCCGCAGCTTTCAGTTAATGACCGAACCCGGCTCGATGCGGGTTATGCAGATTCTGTCCAACGCGGCGGCCACCATTGCTGAAGGTGAAGTTCTTCAGCTTACAGCCGCGCAAAATCTTGCAACAGATGAGAGTGTCTATCTGCAAGTTGTACGTGGAAAAACTGCTGCATTGTTTTCAGCTGCCACCGAAGTTGGCGGCGTAATCGCCGATGCACCAGACGCAATTGTCCGCGCGCTATTTGATTACGGCGATGCCTTGGGCGTTTCCTTCCAGATCGTCGATGACCTGCTCGACTATCAAGGCCAAGAAGATGCCACAGGTAAAAACGTTGGCGACGATTTCCGCGAACGCAAATTGACACTTCCCGTGATCAAGGCAATCGCCCTTGCCGATGAAGAAGAAACCGCCTTTTGGACGCGCACAATTGAGCGCGGCAAACAAGATGACGGCGATCTGGAACACGCAATTTCGCTACTTCATAAACATGGTACGCTCAACTAAACGCACGCGTATGCGTTTTGGTGGGCCGAAAAGGCTAAAGCCGCCCCCGCCCCCCTCCCCGCTCATGCGATCCAAGCCATGTTGCACAACTTCTCACACTACGTCGCCAACCGCTACAGCCACGCATCCTTCCGGCCGACACCACCCAACCAACCAACCCCGACGCG
>ERZ1027208.777-NODE-777-length-10931-cov-21.194925_pt1 | contig 10931 bp, 9 predicted proteins | sample MGYA00520867_ERZ1027208 | MGnify/ENA primary metagenome ERZ1027208 (study PRJEB33311, sample SAMEA4378413) | marine metagenome | biome: Marine biome; feature: Fjord; material: Water | collected 2014-07-20T08:00:00Z/2014-07-... | depth 75 m ...
ATAATATAGTAAAAACAATACCACAAAAGCTATTACAAATCCAACTGCCAGTTTAGCCCAATCATTAAAAGACATTATTTTTGTCATATTATTAACAAGTTTAGAAAACCCAACTTCTGGTAATGTGTCTATTGCATCAATAGTCATGTTTTTAGCAAAAGCCATATTGTTTTTAATGTCCTTATCGTTTGGATTTAGTTGTGCTGCTTTTTCATAATAATAAATACTTGGAGCAATATGATTTAACTTATAGTGAGCATTTGCGATATTGAAATATAACTCTGCAGAATGCTTATCGCCTTCTAAAATAGTTTCGTATTTATCTAAAGCTTCGGTAAATTTCCCTTCATTATACAACGTGTTTCCTTGTTCAAACAACGTTTTACTTTGAGCAAAAGTTGAAAGGCTTAATAGAAAAAATAATAGGTATAATACTGTGTTTTTCATTTGTATTTATTGAAAAATTCCGCGAAAGCGTTTATAAAATTATCGGATTTGTTTATCTATTAATGAAATTGTTTTAGCGGCTTTATCATAATCTTGCTGCATTGTAACTGTTGTTATTGGTGTATATCTTGCCAATTCGCAACTTTCATGTATATTTTTAAAGTCTGAAATCACTTCTTTTTCTACTTGCTTATCTGCCAATAAAATGGATATTTTATCTTTACTTAAATCACTTGTTTCAATGTTGAGTTTTGCTTTCAAATAATTATGCAATGCTCTTTCTAATGCAACATAAAAGGCTTCTTTTTCCCCTAATGCTTTTTTTGCTTCTCCTAAATAACGTTTTGCCAATTTATCTGCATTTCGTAATCTATTACCAACAATATCTGAGTCACGTTCTTCTTTTTTTCTTCTGAAAACAATGGCTAAAGGAATCGCTAAGAGAGGAGCAAATAAACTTCCCCAAAATATTTTAGATTGAAAAAAGTTATTGCTTTGTTTTGGCACTAAAGTAGTCTCTGTTTTAACAAAAGCGAATTGGTCATTATTTAAAACAACACGCTGTTTTGAAGAGCCTTCTGTAGTGAGATTATTATCTGAAGCACCATAAACTGGGCCTTCTAAAACATTGATGATTATATCTTCTGATGAAATACGTTTGTAGCTTTCAGTTTTTAAATCGAAGTAAGAAAACGATATGTTTGGTAAAGGATATTTTCCTTTATACTGTGGCACTATTGTATAACTATCTGAAATAGCCCCTTGCATTCCGTTTAAATTCGTTCTTACGTTTTCGGAATGTTCTGGTTCGTATACTTCTAATGAACTTGGGACATTAAGCTTAGGTAACTCAAATAATTTTAAATTTCCGCTTCCTGAAACCTCTATTTTAGCTTGAAGTGATTCTGTGGCATTTAACTCATTCTTTGAAGTCATTACATTAAAAACAAAATCTCCAACAGCTCCAGTGAAATCTGAAGGCTTACCTGCTTCTGGTAATGGCCTTACATTTATACTTCTATTTCCTGCAGATACTGTGCGATGTACTTGTGTCATTAATCTACCACCAAAAATATCTCGTCGGTTTGTTGGCACGTCTACTGTTATATCTAAACTTAAAGGTTCTATATTAAGTTTTCCTGTTTTTTGAGGATATAAAACTGTTTTTCGCAATACAACATAACGATAATCTTCTCCTTTGTATGTGCCATTTTGTACTTTAAGCCCTTTAATATCTATATTCTGACTCCAAAAATCATTGAATTTAGGATTGTCTATTTCTCTCCAATTACTAACGCCTGTATTTGGAGATACATATAATTTATATACTACCGTAATCGCTTCATTTAAATACGGATTGGATTTTGAAACCTCAGCAACCAAATGAATATTCTCTGTTGCTATATAATCTGCATTATTGCCATCTTTTGGTTTATCAACAGCTTTTGTAACGTTAACAGTAATTGGGGTTGTTTTATACGTTTCACCATTAATTTCAATAGTGGCTTGGTAAATAGTAAACGTTCCCTGCTTTTTTGGTGCTAAGTAATAGCTATACGTTTTTTCGAATGAGCGCTTTCCATTAACCCAAGAGTTGCTTACAGATTGATTTGGACCACCAACAACAGTAAAATATTCAAAACTTGGCGGATTGAAATTATCGCCATCTTGATTCATTTGAAAATCGACGCGTAAGCGTTCGTTTATACCTAGTTTTTTCTTACTTACTTTAGCTTCAAACTGTACTTGAGCAGAAGCTACACTTACACTAAGTAAAATAAAAAGTATTGATATGTATTTTATTAATTTCATTTGCTTATAATTTCCGCTTTCGCAGAAATAAAAATATTTTTAATTACCAGTCTTTATCTGTTTGTACTTTTACACCTTTTGCTTTTTCCGCATTCATTTTCTCTTGAACTTTTTGTTCTTGATTGTTCATTGCTTCTAGCAGGTTTTTAATTTGCTGTGGTGATAATTGTCCTGGTTGTTGTTGTGGCTTTTGTTGTTCTTCTTTTTCTTGATCGCCTTCACCTTTGTCTTGCTTATCGTCTTTAGGCTTACCGTCTTCATCATTTTCGTCTTCACCTTCTTTTTTATCTTGATCGCCTTTATCTTTTTGATCTTCTTTATCTTGACCTTCTTCTTTTTTATCTTTTTGGTCTTGATTGTCCTCGTTTTGATCTTTATTTTTGTCTTTGTCGTCTTTATTATCTTCTTCTTGTGGAGGTTGCTCATTTTTAGCACACTCTTTTGCCAACCCTAAATTATATCGTGTTTCATCATCATTTGGATTGTTCCTTAATGCATTTTTAAAAGCTTCAACTGCTTCTTTACATTTTTTATTTTGCATTAAAATGTTTCCAATATTATGAAATGCTTTATGCTTTTCTTCTTTATTGGTAGCATTTTTAATGGTTTGCTGGTTGCGATATAACGCTTCTTCGTAATTTCCTTTTTTATAATAAGAATGTCCTAAATTATATGTCCCAGCAACACTTGTTGGTTTAGTTGAAAGGGCTTTACGGTATTCCATTTCAGCTGAAATAAATTTGTCATTACTAACCAATTCATTAGCTTCATAAACAAAATTATCAGCTTTTTTTGTTATTTTTTTTTGCTCTTTTTCTAAATCTTGGGCAAATGAAAAACTGGTAATTAATAATAGTATGTAGGTTATAATTTGTTTCATTCTAATTCGTAATTTTCAACTCATAAATATATTAAACTCCTAAACGCCTTATAGTTAAAGGTTTTATAAATTCTCGTTAAATAAATTAAGCTTTCTGAGCCAAGCTGTTTTACGCTCTAACAGGAAAATATCGACAAGTAAAAGCAAAATTGCCAGACCTAAAAACCATTGAAATTGGTCCTTAAATTCAGCATACTGTTTTGCTTCAAATTCTGTTTTATCCATTTTATTCAGGATGTCTCTTATTTCTTCAACAACTTGATCTGTTATTCTTCCGTTAATATATGCGCCATTGGCTTCTTCTGCTATGTTTTTAAGGGTTTCTTCGTCTAAACGTGTAATAACGGTTTCGCCTTGTTGGTCTTTTTTATAATTAAGAACAACACCATTTCTCTTGATTGGGATTGGACCACCTTTAACATCTCCAACGCCAATTGTAAAAATCCTGATTCCTTCTTCACTTGCTTCTTTTGCGGCTTTTGCGGCTGCTTCGCTATGATCTTCACCATCTGATATTATGATTAAAACACGATTGGTTTGTTGATCGTCGTCATAATAGGTTTTTGCTAATTCTATCGCTTCATTTATTGCTGTTCCTTGTGAAGACATCATATCTGTATTCATATTCTGAAGAAACATTTTTGCTGAAGCATAATCTGTTGTGATTGGCAATTGCGGAAACGCTTTGCCTGCATAAGCTATAATACCAACGCGATCGCTTGCCAAATTGTTTATAATTTGAGTTACAAGTTGCTTAGATTTATCTAATCGGTTTGGTGCAACATCTTCTGCTAACATACTCTTTGAAACATCGACAGCGAAAACAACATCTACGCCTTCGCGTTTTATAGTTTCTAATTTTGAGCCTATTTTAGGGTTTACCAAAGCAATAACCAAGCTAGTGAAAGCCAAACATAAAATAATAATTTTTAAAACGGGTTTAAATAAAGATTTGTTTGGACTTAACCTTTTTATTAGCTGCTTATCTGCAAATTTATTTTGAACGCTACGTTTCCATATTTGAAGCACCAAAAACATTACTAATATCAACGGAATGATAAGTAATGCCCAAAACCATATTTTTTCTTCTAATTGAAACATATTTATATAAAACTTCTAAAAATTGTAAAGCGTAATAATAACTCCACCAACAATAAAACACCAGCAACCCAAACAAACCAACGAAATTTCTCTTCGTAATTATAGAATTTAAATTCTTCTATGTCGGTTTTTTCAAGTTTATTTATTTCTTTATAAATCTCTGCTAACTTCTGGTTATTTGTTGCTCTAAAATATTTTCCGCCTGTTGCTTGGGCTATTTCTTTTAATAAGGCTTCATCAATTTCTACTTGAATTCTTCCATATTGAAATTGTCCGTTTTGTTTTATTCCAATTGGTGATAATGCCATTCCATTGGTTCCTAAACCAATCGTGTACACTTTTATACCAAACTCTACAGCTAATTCACTTGCTATGTTTGGATTTATAGAGCCTGAATTGTTTACACCATCAGTCAATAAAATAATGACTTTGCTTTTAGCTTTACTATCTTTTAACCTATTTACTGCTGTTGCCAAGCCCATACCAATGGCTGTGCCACCTTCAATAATGTTATTATATTTTATTTCCTTTAAAGAACGTAAAACAATAGCTTTATCACTTGTAATTGGTGTTTTTGTATAGCTTTCTCCTGCATATTCCACTAACCCTATTCTGTCATTTGGCCTTCCTTTAATAAACTCTGCTGCTACATTTTTTAAAGCATCTAAGCGATTTGGGCTTAAATCTTTTGCCAACATACTGGCTGAAACATCTATTGCCATTACAATATCTATACCTCGCGTGGTTTTTGTTTTTGTTGAAACATCTACAGTACGTGGTCTTGCTAAAGCTGTGATTAAAAACGCTAAAGCAAGTAAACGTAATGCAAACAATAAATGCTTAAGTTTTGGTAACCAAGAATTAGTGACCTTAAATCCTTTTAGACTTGATATTTTAAGTTCGGCGGTTTGCTCTTTAAACTTAAAAACATACCATAACAAAGCCAGTGGAAGCAATAATAGCAACCAAAAAAATTCTTTGTTTAAAAATTCTATGCCTTCAAACATTATTCTGCTTTTGGTTTTAGTTCTATTGAATTTATGATGCGTTCAATTATTTCGTCTGAATACGTATCTCCTTTTGCTGAAGTTATTATGATTTGCTGCAGCACATTTTGTGATGTAAACTGTAAAATCGTAAAATTACCTTCCTGTAGTTTATCACTTCCTATAATTGGCAAACTTAATGTGCCATAAGATTTTAAACCTTCTGCACCATTTGGTGTTACAAATTTATCATTTAATAAAACGATATCTTTTGCGCCTTGAGATTCCATCATTTTTATTCTACCATCTAACGTTTTTTCCAAATCTATATTTAATTCCTTTTCTCCGGTATTGGAATAATTTGTAGTGTACATAATAATATTAAATCCACCTAACAAAGTATCATAACCAAACGCGGTTACTGAAAGTTTGTCTTTTAACTCATCCGGAACTTGAGGGTCCAAACGCTTTAAAACTTTTGGCGTACTTATGGTTATTGGTGGAAAACCATATTCGCTAGTTATCCAATTGCCTTCTAACAACTCTTTACTTTCGTGCCCCGTAATCGTGTCTTTCACATAATCAAAACCATATTTTACAACAAAACCAGCTATGGTGGCAAGCAATAAAAAAATCGAAATCGCTACTGTTATTATTATTTTTTTGCGCTTTTTACGTTTTTCTAACTCTTCTTTATATTGTTGGTCTAAAAGCTTTTCCTGTTCTGTTGGTTCTGGCAAGGCTTCTTTTACATGATCTATTTCTAAATCGATAGTATTTCTATCGATTTCGGCTAAAGCAACATCTGGAGCAGACTTAGCAAATTTCACTAAATCGGCACGTTTCAATATACTTTCAATATTTCTAATATCGTCTTTGCTAAGATCAACTTGATTACCTTCCTTTAAAAGATTTAATCTTGTAACCAATTCATCTGTTGTGCTTTCAAGTGCGCGATCATATACTTTCTCATCCAAATACTTTCTTATAATGAAGGTTAGCTCAGAATAATATTCCTTCATTTCTTGATTTTTAAGATAGCCACTTTCATCTAACTTTTTTAGGGCAAGTTTGGCACGATCGTAAGGTGGGAGCAAAGCAATTTCTTCATCTTCTGTTAATGGTTTTTTGCGCCATATAAACCAATAAAGCAAAAAGCCAATTAATGATAAAGCCAATAATGTAAGTAATAAATACTTCCACCAATCACCTGCGCTCTTTTCTACTTCTATTATGGGTTTTATATCATAAAGCCCTTGTTTTGTGGTGTCAATAACAACATTATTAACCTCAACTTTTAAAGAATCTGTAAAAAATGTTTTGTTTCCAATTACAATTTTTTGTTTCGGAATAGTATATGAACCTGAATCAAATTGTGTTAATCCGTATGTTTTAATAAGGTTATATTTTGCATCTCGTTTTGTAGTATCTATTTTATGAGATTCTATCATTTCAAGAGGCATAAAAGTTTGTCCTTCAGGAAAAACGACTAAAGATGTTGTATCTGCTTCTACTTCTATTTTATAGGTGATTTGCTCTCCTATTTTTATTGATGTAGAATCTATTGAAGATGTTACTTGTGCAAATGAAACAGTAGAAAACAAGCAAAAAGCCAAAAACAACATCGTGCTTTTTTTTATGCTATTATTATTTCTTAATTTATAGTTCATAAATGTTTTATCCTCTTCTTTTAAAATAGCCCAACAGTTTTTTAACATAGCTTTCGTCTACACGACAATCTATTGTTCCTGCACCAGCTTTTGCAAAACTATCTTTATAATACTCTACTTTTTCGTGATAGAATTTACTGTAGTTTATACGCACTTTTTTAGATGTTGTATTTACCAACATTAGTTCTCCAGATTCTTCATCTAGCATTTGAACCATTCCTAAATTAGGGATTGCTTCTTCGCTTTTATCGTAAACTCTTATCCCAGTGACATCATGTTTTCCTGCTACAATTTTTAGTGTTTGCTTATAATCTTCAGCAATGAAATCTGAAAGCACAAAAACAATAGCCTTTTTCTTCATTACGTTTCTTAAAAACTTTAATGCTTCGGCTATGTTAGTCTGCTTACTTTTAGGTTGGAATTCTATTAATTCACGAATAATACGAAGTACGTGAGAACGACCTTTTTTTGGAGGGATATAAAGTTCAACTTCATCTGAAAATAGAATCAGCCCTATTTTGTCGTTGTTTTGAGTGGCTGAAAAAGCTAATGTTGCTGCTATTTCGGTTATAACTTCATTTTTGAATTGCTCTTCGGTTCCAAATAATTCTGAACCTGAGACATCAACCATAAGCATCATAATAAGCTCACGCTCTTCTTCAAAAACTTTAATGTGTGGTAAATTTGTTCTTGCAGTTACATTCCAATCTATATTACGAACATCGTCTCCATATTGATATTGTCTTACTTCAGAAAAAGTCATACCACGACCTTTAAAGGTAGAATGGTATTCTCCTCCAAAAATATGATCAGACAAACGGCGTGTCTTAATCTCAATTTTACGTACTTTTTTTAGTAATTCTTTAGTATCCATTATTCAATCAACATTAATTTGCGAGCAACGATTAAGAAACTACTATGGTACTTCGATTTCGTTTACTATTTTGTTGATGATATCTTCTGAAGTTATATTTTCTGCTTCAGCTTCGTAAGTGATACCTATTCTGTGTCTTAACACATCGTATACAACAGCTCTAACATCTTCAGGAATTACATAGCCACGACGTTTTATAAAGGCATAACATTTTGCAGCAACGGCAAGGTTTATACTTCCACGAGGCGAAGCTCCAAAAGAAATGAGCGGCTTTAAATCGGCTAATTTGTATTTTTCAGGGTAACGCGTTGCAAAAATAATATCGAGAATATATTTTTCAATTTTCTCATCCATATATACTTCACGAACCACTTCTTGTGCTTTTAAGATTTGTGCAACAGAAACTACTGGGTTTACTTTGTCCCAAGCGCCTTTTAAATTGGCTCTCATAATTAATTGTTCCTCATCTTGTTTAGGATAATCAATTACTGTTTTTAACATAAAACGGTCTACTTGCGCTTCTGGTAAAGGATAAGTTCCTTCTTGCTCTACAGGATTTTGTGTTGCCATTACTAAAAATGGCTTATCTAACTTAAAAGTTTCATCTCCAATAGTCACTTGTTTTTCTTGCATGGCTTCCAATAAAGCACTTTGCACTTTTGCTGGCGCTCTATTAATCTCATCAGCTAAAACGAAATTTGCAAAAATAGGACCTTTTTTAATAGAGAAATCATTCTCTTTCATATTATAAATTAAAGTCCCTGTTACATCTGCAGGTAATAAATCTGGAGTAAATTGAATTCTGCTAAAGCTACCATCTACAGCTTGTGACAACGTGTTAATGGCTAATGTTTTTGCCAAACCAGGAACACCTTCTAATAAAATATGTCCTTGTCCTAACAAACCAATAAGCAATCGTTCTACCATATGCTTTTGGCCAACAATTACTTTGTTCATTTCTAACATAAGTAAATCGACAAAAGCGCTTTCCTTTTCAATTTTCTCATTAATTGACTTAATATCAATTGTACCTGTATCTTCTATCATTTTAATTAAATTTTAGGGTCGAATATAATATGTGATTTTGAGGTTTGCAAATTCTTAAAATTTTTTAAGCACTGCTGTTAATAATTGGTTAAAAAATATAGCATTTAAAAGCCTTTATGAGTATTTAGTTTTCTACTTTTAAAATTAAAATATTTCGCATTAGCGAATCAATATATAAAAAGAATGAAAAAGACCGCATTAATTACAGGTGCAACTAGTGGTATTGGTAGAGCTACGGCTCATAAATTTGCAAAACACGGCATACGATTAATACTTTGTGGTAGACGCCAAGAACGTTTAAACACCATTAAAAAAGCTTTGGAAAAAGAAACCGAAGTACACACATTAAATTTTGATGTACGTGATAAAATTGCCGTTTTCGAAGCTATTGAGTCTTTACCAAGCGATTTTAAACAGATAGATATTCTAATAAACAATGCCGGAAATGCCCACGGTTTAGACCCAATACAAGATGGTAACATAGATGATTGGGATGCTATGATGGATATTAATGTAAAAGGTTTGTTATATGTAAGCAAGGCTGTAATGCCACAAATGACGGAAAGAGCGTCTGGCCATATTATAAATATTGGTTCTTCTGCTGGAAAGGAAGTATATCCAAAAGGAAATGTGTACTGTGCCAGCAAACACGCCGTTCTTGCTATAACAGAAGGTATGCGCAAAGACTTAAACCCTTTTGGCGTTAAAGTTTCGTCTATAAACCCAGGGTTGGTTGAAACTGAATTTTCGCAAGTTCGTTTTAAAGGTGAAACTATTGCAGACACTGTTTATAAAGGCTACAAAGCGCTACAACCAGAAGATGTTGCAGATGTTATTTACTTTACTATTACAAGACCACCACACGTAAATATTGCTGATTTGTTAGTGTTTCCTACAGCGCAAGCAAGTTCTACTATTTTGAAGAAAGAAGTATGATTAACAAACGCCTGCTCATAAAAAACCTACTTGCTCACAACGATGAGAATAGTTTTTATGACAAGAAGCGTAAAATTGACATTAGCTTAAAAGAAGGAAAGGCTAAATTTTTAAAACATGTTTGTGCCTTATCCAATAGTAATCCTAAAAACAACTCTTATATAGTAATTGGTGTTGAAGACGAAGACAATAACATCCTTGGTGTCGATTTTTTTGATGACAGTAAAATTCAAAACCTCATCAATGCTTACCTTACCAATCCGCCAATAGTGCAATATGAAAACATTCCTTTTCCACACTTGCCAGACGATAAAGTTGTAGGATTGGTGACTATTAGACCTATTGACAAGCTAACATCTCTACGAAAGAACATTTGGAAATATTATGGTGGCTCTGTTTTTTTTAGAGATGGTAGTATGAGTATGCCTAAAATATTTCAAAGCGAGATAAAAGATGTAAATTCAAAAATTGTTGAAGCTATTGAAAACCATGCTCAGAACAATATAGAATACACTCTTGCTGGTGTTTTTGCTTTTATGAACAAGCGAAAAGATTATAGCCCACAATACAAAGTTTTTAAAGAGTATTTTGTGGTATGTTGGGCTGGCCAAAAAAAGGAAGTCAAAGATAAAACATATTATTCTCGAGTAGATATTGAGCTCATTAACGAGCAAGTACGTTTGTTCTTTTCGACTTTAGATGAAGTCTCTATCACTTTTAATGAGGATCATTTTAAAATAGTTGAATATGTAAATTTAGGTCTTCAAAATTCTTATAAATATTATCCATTGGAAGAAACCATTATTAGTTTTGGAAATAATGCTACCTATAATATAGATTCTAAATTGGTTTTTGAAGCACCTCAATTTGACAAAAAAGTGCTGCATCATATTTACAATGCAAACAATGCAATTTTAGAAAAATTAAAAAAAGGAGTTGTCCTAACTTTAGCTGAAGAAGATGACTTGAAAAATTTACCAGCCACTTATCTTATTTGTTATTTAAATCTATTTCATGAAGCAATAGACAAGCTTCATGAATCAAAACTGTATTTAAGAGAAAAAAACAGTAACGTTTATATTCAATATAAAGAGTCTATTAGGATTTTAAGAAAGGTGAAATACAGTTAAAAAGCAATAAAAAACGATTAAAAAGCAACTCTAAATTTAAGTTTACCA
>ERZ1027208.778-NODE-778-length-10926-cov-22.693220_pt1 | contig 10926 bp, 8 predicted proteins | sample MGYA00520867_ERZ1027208 | MGnify/ENA primary metagenome ERZ1027208 (study PRJEB33311, sample SAMEA4378413) | marine metagenome | biome: Marine biome; feature: Fjord; material: Water | collected 2014-07-20T08:00:00Z/2014-07-... | depth 75 m ...
GTATAGACACAAGTATAAATTATTTATAGTTGAGGGAATAAAAGTTGTTCAAGAGTTTTTAAATTCATCGTATGAATTAGAAATCTTATTTTCTACAGAAAGTAGTTTTTCATATTTAGATAGTTTTATTGAAGTTTCTGAACAAGAGTTAAAAAAGATCAGTAGTTTAAAAACACCAAATAAAGTGATAGCTTTATTTAAAATACCAGTACAGAAAAATAGTAGTTCTTCTGGTTTGATAGTTGCTTTAGATGCTATTAATGATCCTGGAAACTTGGGAACTATTATTCGTTTGTGTGATTGGTTTGGTATAGATCAGCTTCTTTGTTCAAAAGAAACGGTAGATTGTTATAATACAAAAGTTGTGCAATCAAGTATGGGTTCATTAACTAGGGTAGCTATCTCTTATGTTGATTTAAAAGAATATTTAACTTCGGTTTCTATTCCTGTTTTTATAGCGGATATGGATGGAGATAATATTTATGAAATGAAGCCTCCAACCTCAGCAGTTTTAGTTATGGGAAATGAAGCTAATGGAATCTCTAATTCTATAAAGCAAATAGTTAGCACTAAAATTTCAATACCAAGGTACGGGAACTCTCAGCTAACAGAAAGCTTAAATGTAGCTACTGCTACTGCTATTTTATTAAGTGAATTCCGAAGATAGATTTACTCAAAAGCAAAGTTTAGAAAAACTCCTCGTGTAGAAAATATATTTATAGGTGATGTCCAAGGGCTATTGCCATTATTATCATCTATAAGCTCCCTATTCATTGCAAATACTCCTCGAATAGAAGGTGAAAATTTAAAAAAGGATAAGTAAACGTCAACACCAATACCAAATTCATACATGAAATTACTGGTTTTCATTCTAAATTCTCCACTAAAATTATCATCAGAATTTTCTTGATTGCTAGAAAAATTATGATCATAAGATACACCAGCAAGCACATAAGGCCTTACGTTATTCCATCTATCTGTACTAAATTTCAAAACCAATGGAAGATGTAGGTACGTAGAGCCAATTTCGCGAACACTGTCTCTCTTGGTCAGCAAAGATGGACTGTTGTTAAAATAAATAGTTTTTGAATTGCTAATTAGGCCTGGTTCAAAACGTAAATTAACATTTTTATGAATTCGAAGATCTGTAATTAAACCCACATTAAAACCAGCTGTAGGTTTTATTTCAACAACGGTACTAGGAAAATTACTTGGCCTGTAATTTACTTTAAAATCGTTTTGATTTATTCCTAAATAAAAACCATAATGAATCTTTGGATCATCAAAAGTAGGTAGGTTGTCTACATTTCTTCTTTTTTGAGCAGCAGCAGATAGAACAAACAAACAACAAACAATAAAGAAGACTATTTTTTTCATATTATTTAGTAGCAGAGTATATTGTAGCAACGCCAAATGTAACAGGTGTATGTATTGTATTTATAAACCCATTTTTTTTTAAAATATTGTTGAAGGTTTCTCCAAAAGGAAAATAATTTGCAGATTCACTCAGATAAGAATATGCTACTTTATCTTTAGAAAATATTTTTCCGATCATAGGTAAAATAATAGAGGTGTAAAATTTATAACCTTGTTTGAATGGAAATTTTGTTGGGTTTGAGGTTTCTAAAATAACAAATGTTCCTTTAGGTTTTAATACACGTCTTATTTCGGATAACCCTTTGTCTAAATTGGCAAAATTTCTAACACCAAATGATACCGTGATTGCATCAAATGTATTGTCTTTAAAAGGCATGTTTTCAGAATCACCAACAACCATTTCTATTTTATCAGTTAATTTTGCTCTAGCTATTTTTTCTTTCCCTACAGCCAGCATTCCTTCTGAAATATCTAATCCAATAATTTTTTGTGGTTGTAATGTAGACATCATTAATGCTAAATCTCCTGTTCCAGTGGCAATATCTAAAATTTGTTGAGGTTTATTTTTAGAAATAATTTTCACTACTTTCTTTCTCCAACTGATGTCTATCCCAAATGAAATTACTCTATTTAAGTCATCATAGTTTTTAGAAATATTGTTAAACATTGTAGCTACTTGCTCTTTTTTACCTAGGTCAGAATCTTTATAAGGTTTAATTGTTTTCGACATCTTATTTTTATCTATTAGAGATAAACACGTTATTTAATTTAGTAGAAATTACCCATTGATAGCAACTACCTCACTAATTTCATTTGGAAGCATTTCCTTTAACATTGTTTCAATTCCATTTTTTAAAGTAATGGTAGAAGATGGGCATCCACTACAGGCACCTTGTAAAATTACACTTACAACCTTACTTTCTTCATCGTAAGACTTAAAAGCAATATTACCACCATCAGAAGCAACTGCAGGTCGAATATATTCATCTAAAATAGCTATAATCTTTCCAGGCGTACCATCTAAACCATCTGTAGTAGCTTCTTCTTTTTCTTTTTTTGTAGTGCTTTCTGTTTTAGGAAGCTCTTTAATGATGGTTTTATTGTCTTGAAGATACGTACTGATAAAATTTCTTACTTCAGCATACACATCATTCCATTCAACAACATCAAACTTGGTAATAGAGATGTAATTTTCAGAGATAAATACTCCTTTTACGAAAGAGAATCCAAATAAGGCTTGTGCTAATGGAGAAGACTTACTTGCTTCTTCTATGTTTTTATATTCAACATCTGTAGCTGTCAAAGATTTATTGGTGCCAAACTTCATGGCTGAAGGATTTGGAGTTACTTCTGCATAGACTTCTATAGCTTCTTTTTTTCTGGAATTGTCTGTTTCCTTTACAGCAATATTTCCAGCTTGAAGATAGGCTTCAATTTGCTCTCTTACTTCCTCTTGTACATCACTCCATTCAATAATATCAAATCGTTGTATGGCAATAAAATTTGCTGTAATAAATACCTTTTTTACAAAAGGCAGATAAAATAATTGTTGCGCTAAAGGAGATTTTTTAGCATCATCTATATTATTAAATTCATAACTACCTCCGTTAATTAAAATTTGAGTACTTACAAATTTTAAGATATTATCGTTGTTAGTAGACTGAATTGTAATTGTTTGTGAACTCATTTTTTCTTGTTAGTAAATGAAGTGCAAAATTACTGCAAAAAAAATGAATAGATATGTTAAATAGAGATAAAATAGCTCTTCAAATTTTGTGATAATATTTCTTAAAATACACTGAGTAGTGCAATTATAGATGTACTGAAAACCCGGCAGTTACCATAGTATTATCTATGTTTAATTCAGCAGCTTCTACCTGATTATACTGCGGGTAAAAGTCGTAAAGTCCGGTTTTATTGCTGTTGGTGTAAGCAAGGTTAAATTTTACCCATCCAAAATTATATCCAAACCCCAAAGAATAGCTTTGTAGATCATCTGATGCTATCGCTCTCACGTCTGGGCTTTGCTCATATATATATCCACCTCTAATACTTAGTTTTTTAATTCTCCATTCTGTCCCAAGATGAAGTGCATCAACTTTTCTTAATTGATTATCGAAAAATAAATTCTCCTCAGAAAAATCATCTCCAGATAAATTTAAACCACGATAGTTCTTTGTTGAATAATCTAAACTGATCAATCCAAATTTTCCAAAAATTATAGCGGTACTTGCTGTAATTTTACTTGGAGTTCTTAATTTATATAGCAAGCCTTGTGTTGGTAAATTACCACCAAAAGTATTGTCATAGATGATATCATCATTACTTACTTCAATTTCAGTATCTCCAAAAAAACCATCATTATTTGTGATGTTGGTATTTTCAATGATTTCGGTAAACCAAGTGGGAGACTGATAGCTAATACCTAAACGAAAAGCATTTGTTGGTTTGTAAATAACTCCTGCACTTAAAGAAAACCCAACACCAGTTGTGAAGTTTTCTTGGTAAAGACGAGCATTTAAAGTGTTGTTATTTCCATCATTATTGTTTTCTCTTAAAATTGTTTGCTGACTAAAATTGAGATCATAAAAATTTAAACCAGCTCCAACATGCATTTTTTCTTCATAGACCCCTGAAAAAGCAAAGCTTAATTCGGACATGTCTCCATTGTAAAAGTTAGATAATTGTTGATTATCTGCAATATCATACACTAATGGATTTTCACTATTATCTAACGGAAAGTTATCAAACGAAGCAAAACCACTAGTTCCTTTAGCAATAAATGTATCTTCAAAATCTGCTAAAACCCTATAATTTATACCCATTGCTAATTTAGACCATTCGTCACTTGTGTAGTTGTTAAAAGTAAATACTACACCAGCATTTGATACTTTAAAGAAATCTTGTTGAGTTGTTGTTGAATTTCCATAATAAGTTGTTAAGTAATCTGTGCTTCTAGATTGAAAAGCTATAGATGCATTGCTATCGTTAAATATAGATATTCCAGCAGGGTTTATCGTCATAGCAGTTACATCTCCACCTACAGCTCCAAAAGCACCTCCCATTGCAACAAACCGGGCACTTCCATTTCTATCATTTCTTGAAAACATAGTAGATAAATCCTCGTAGCCTAACGATTGAGAATAGGATGTATAACTCACTGCGGCAAAAGCCACAAAAAGGATAATTTTTTTCATAGTTACTTGTTTAGATATTTTAACCTCCTCTTTTAGAAGAGCTTCTTCTTGGTGGACTACTGCTTCTTGGTGGACTACTTCTTCTAGAAGGGCTAGAGGATCTTGTTGAAGAGCTTCTAGTTGAAGATGATCTTCTTGGAGAAGGGTTAGTCCTGGGAGAAGATCTGTTGAAATTTGAACTATTGTTGCCTCTAGTGTTATAACTTCTGCTTTTTCGGTTATTGGTCTTACTTCTAGTAGTTGCGACTCTTCTTTTACTAGTAGTATTATCAGATTTCCTAACCCTTTTGGTAGTATTATTAGTATTGTTTCTCACAAAAGCATTTGCTCTTCTGGTTGTAGTGCTATAATTTCTTCTACTATATGAATTGTTAGTGGATGCTCTCCTGCCATAATTATAATTTCTTCTTCCATTATAGGCTAAACCACTACCATAATAATTCCCCCAATTTGAGAATCCATAACCATACATACCATAATTATATGGATTATAAGGACCAAAATTATTATATGGATTGTTAAAATATCCGTATCCACCCCAATAATAGCCATTATTCCATCTGTTCCCCCATCTTAAGCCCCATGGTCTTCCATACCAAGAATTAAAAGAACCATACCCATACCCATACCCAATATATGGATCGTATAAATTCCAATTATTACCCCATCCAAAACCATTGTTATTGTTTAAATTAATAGTAATAACAACACTCTGGCTATCTTCATAGCCCCAGGCACTATTTGTATTATAGTTACTAATGCTATCTCTTGAATTTGAAATAGTATCGTTCACAGAACTATAGGTTTCTATGTCTGTAAGGATGTCTGTTCCATTAATATTATCTATTCTCTCTAATTCTTTTGTGAAATAATTTTGCTCAAAATCTCTATGCTCATCACTATTTGCTACTATGATATTGCGTTCAGTTGTATTTGAAGAATAAATACCATCATTACCTGGCACGTTTTGATAAATAGTGCAAGAAGAAGCGAAAACAATCACAAATAAATAGAAAAAAATTATTGAGCTTGTTGTGTTGATGTAATTTGTTTTCATAATGAAATTATTAGAGATTTAAAAAAACATAAATTGATAGCTAAAAATTAGAAAAATTTTATTGTCTATGCTCAAAATGCTTTAGTTTTGTATTAGTATTTTGATAATAAACAAATTTACTACAATTTTTATAACAAATAATTAACAATATCTGTGCCAAAGTTTGTATTATGAGTAAGAAGTTAACAAAAAGAGCAGAAGACTATTCTAAATGGTATAATGAAATTATACAGAAAGCAGATTTAGCTGAAAATTCTGCAGTAAGAGGCTGTATGGTAATTAAGCCTTATGGATTTGCTATTTGGGAGAATATGCAAGCAGAGTTAGATAGAATGTTTAAAGAAACTGGGCATCAGAATGCTTACTTTCCATTGTTTGTTCCTAAAAGCTTATTTGAAGCAGAAGAAAAGAATGCAGAAGGTTTTGCTAAAGAGTGTGCTGTAGTTACTCATTATAGATTGCAAAATGATCCAGATAATGAAGGGAAGCTTCGAGTAGACCCTGAAGCTAAGTTGGAAGAGGAGTTAATTGTTAGACCTACATCTGAAGCTATTATTTGGAATACTTATAAAGGATGGATTCAGTCTTACAGAGATTTACCATTATTAATTAATCAATGGGCAAATGTTGTTCGTTGGGAAATGAGAACAAGACTATTTTTAAGAACAGCTGAGTTTTTATGGCAAGAAGGTCATACTGCTCATGCAACAAAAACAGAAGCAGTAGCAGAAGCAACTCAAATGCAAGAAATATATGCTGAATTTGCCGAGAATTTCATGGCAATGCCAGTTGTGAAAGGATATAAATCTGAAAGTGAGCGATTTGCGGGTGCCGAAGATACTTTTACAATTGAAGCATTAATGCAAGACGGAAAAGCATTACAGGCCGGAACATCTCATTTTTTAGGCCAAAATTTTGCGAAAGCTTTTGATGTAAAATATACTTCCAAAGAAGGAAAACAAGAATACGTATGGGCAACCTCTTGGGGTGTATCTACTCGTTTAATTGGAGGGTTAATTATGACTCATTCAGATGATTTAGGGTTGGTTTTACCTCCAAAATTAGCGCCAATACAGGTAGCAATTATTCCTATTTATAAAGGAGAAGAACAACTAGCTGTTATTTCTGAAAAAGTAGCGATTATTGTAAAATCGTTAAAGTCAAAAAGAATTTCAGTAAAATTTGATGACAGAGATACCTACAGGCCAGGAGCTAAGTTTGCAGAATATGAACTAAAAGGTGTTCCTATAAGAATTGCTATTGGTAATCGTGACATAGAAAACAATACAGTAGAAGTAGCTAGAAGAGATACCTTAGAAAAACAAACAGTTTCTCAAGACGAGTTAATTGATTATGTTGAAAACTTATTAGAAGAGATTCAAGAAAATTTATTCAGTAAAGCACTTTCTTATAGAAATAATCATATTACTGAGGTAAATTCTTTTGATGAGTTTAAAGAAGTGATTGATAATAAAGGTGGATTTATTTCTGCTCATTGGGATGGAACAATTGAAACTGAAAATAAAATTAAAGAGTTAACAAAAGCAACTATTCGATGCATCCCAAATGAAGTAATAGAAGAGGCTGGATTCTGTATTTTATCTGGTAAAAAATCAGTCAGAAGAGTCTTATTTGCAAAGGCCTATTAAATTTTTTAAAAAAATATTGCAGAATTTTAAAAACGTTGTATATTTGCATCCGCAATCGAAGGATTATTTTCTGTAAGATTGCAATTGGTCCGTTCGTCTAGGGGTTAGGACGCCAGGTTTTCATCCTGGTAACACGGGTTCGATTCCCGTACGGACTACAAGTTTTATTAAAACAAACATAAAAGAAATGGCAAATCATAAGTCAGCATTAAAGAGAATTAGAAGTAACGAGACAAAAAGGTTACGTAATAAGCATCAGCATAAAACAACTCGTAATGCTGTAAGAGATTTACGTGCATCTTCAGACAAGAAAGAAGCTGAAGGTATGTTATTAAACGTAATTTCTATGTTAGATAAATTAGCAAAAAACAACATTATTCATAAGAATAAAGCAGCTAATTTAAAATCTAAATTAACAAAGCAAGTAGCTACTTTGTAGACTAGTTACATTAAATAAAATAAAAAAACGCTCTGAATATATTCAGAGCGTTTTTTTATGAAATCATTTTAAGATGGCAATTTACCAATCATAACTTTTTTCAGCATCTAGTTTTATAAAAATGAAGAGTAGGAGTGTAAAGCCCCAAAGAGAAGAACCACCATAGCTAAAAAAAGGTAATGGAATCCCTACTGTTGGTATAAGCCCAATAACCATTCCTATATTTACAATTAGATGAAAAAATAAAATTGAGGCTACACCATAGCCATAGATTCTCCCAAATTTATTAGCATGTTTTTCTGCTCTGTGTATGATTCTAAAGAGAAGTGCTATAAACAGCAGTATTACAAGGCTAGATCCCACAAAGCCCCATTCTTCTCCAACAACACTAAAGATGTAATCTGTATCTTGAGCAGGTACAAAGTTTCCCTGAGTTTTATCTCCTTCTAAGAATCCTTTTCCCCAAAATTTCCCTGAGCTAATAGTTTGTATAGACTGATCTGAGTTGTATCCTATTTGTTTTGTGTCTGAGGTTTTTCCTAAGATAACTTCAAACCGATCTCTTTGGTGTTTTTTTAAAACATGATTGTATGAGTAATCTGCAGAGAAAATAAAAAGAGAAGAAAATAAATAGATTGCTACAACTCTCATCCAATTAAATTGTAAAAAACGTTTATTTCTGTAGATCTTATAAATAAGATATATGGAAATAATAATGAATAAGGAGCCAATAATGATTTTTACACCTACCAAAATAGTCGCTATAAATAATATGATAGAGGTACATCCTAAAATAATATAAGCTAAGGTTAATCCTTCTCTATTTAAAACAAAAAAGAACGCTAAATATATGATAGCAGAACCTGGGTCATGCAACGCAATTAAAAAAGCAGGTAAAAAAATGACAATAAAAGCCTTTAGTTGGTTTTTTAGGATACTTAAATTATACTTTCTATCACTCATCAATTTTGCAAGCGCAAGCGCTGTAAATGCTTTTGCAAATTCTGATGGTTGTAAACTAACACCTCCAAATCGATACCAAGATTTTGCCCCGTTAATTTCTGTACCAAAAATAAATAGCCCTATCAACGTTACTAATGAAAGGATGAAAAAAATACTTGAAAACTGCTGAAAAAACTTAGCGTTAATAAATAAAATCAAGATGATAAGAGGAATGCTTAATAAAATCCAAAGAAGTTGTTTGCCATATTTTGAAGAAAAATCAAATACCTGAATACTTTCGTCTGAATGAGAAGCTGCGTAAATATTTACCCATCCAAAGCCAACAAGTAACAGAAAGAAAAGTACGAGTAACCAATCTATACCAAAAAAAATATTATTTCGTTCCTGTCTCAAATTTTTTGGGTGCTAAGATTTGACTTTGATATATTGAACTTAAATCAGTTTTTAACATTCGATCTTCAATCCATTTTCTTTTCACAATTCCTGTTAAATATTTTTCAATTAAAAGACTTGTTATTGGCGCTGCAACTGTAGCACCATAACCGCCATTTTCAATAAATACTGCAACTGCAATTTTAGGATTCTCTTTTGGTGCAAAAGCAACTAAAATAGAATGATCTGGTAATTTAATTTTTTTCCCATCAAGTCTCATAAAGTTTTCTGAAGTACCTGTCTTGCCAACAATATCTATTCCTTTAATATTAACCCACTTAGCGGTTCCGGTCTTAAATACTTCATGCATTCCTTCAATAATTGGGTCAAAGTGCTTTTTGTCAATAGTGGTTTGCTTAGCAATTGTAAATGCTGAATCTGTAATGGCTTTGTTTTCTATTCTTTTTACCACATGAGGTGTAAAGAAATAACCTCTATTTGCAATAGCTGCGGTTACATTAGCTAGTTGTATAGGAGTTGTAAGCACTTCACCCTGCCCAATGGCATTAGAGATATTAGTAGATGCATTCCATCTATATTTATACATGTTACTATAGTAATCTCCATTAGGTATTAATCCTTTATCACCCTCAGGTAAGTCATACCCCAAATAGTTTCCTAAACCAAAACTTTTAACATGAGCACTCCAATTATTCATTCCGTTTGTAGAGTTATTATTTTTTTCAATAATTCTTTTGTAAGTATTTGCGAAATAACTGTTACAAGATTTTGAAATTGCGGTATTTAGTTGAATAGGTTTTCCATAAATATCACAATGACATTTCATAAATTCTTTTTTACGATTACCATAACGATACCCACCATTGCAATAGAAATGTGTCTCTTCATCAATAACTTCTTCCTGAAGCCCAATAAGTGCATTTACTAGTTTGAAAGGAGACCCTGGAGCATAGGTTCCTTTTAGACCTCTATCATACATTGGTTTGTTAATGGTATCTCCAATGAGCTTCACTGAATTAGGCGACCGTACACGACCTACCATCATGTTTGGATCATAGCTTGGTGAGGTAATTAACGCAAGAATTTCACCAGTTGAGGGTTCTAGTGCTATAATACCGCCTCTTTTTCCTTTCATTAAATATTCTCCATATTGTTGAAGTTTACTATCTATGGTTAATGTAATGTCTTTTCCATTGATGGCAATAGAATCATATATTCCATCTTTAAAAGGCCCCATTATTTTATTGAGTCGATCTCTTCGGAAATGTTTTTTTCCTTTCTTTCCTCTCAATACTTTTTCATATTGAGCCTCTATTCCAGCTTTGCCAATTAATTCGCCTTGTTGATAGTAGTCATCTTTTTTAGCAACGAGTTCATTTACTTCATTAATATACCCCAAAATGTTTGCAGCAGATTTTATGGGATAATCCCTTATAATTCTTTTTTGAATATAAAACCCTTGAAACTTATGTAATTTTTCTTGTAGAAAAGCAAAGTCTTCTTTTGCTAGTTGTTTTAAGAAAACAGATTCTAGCCAAGGCGCATAATTTTCTGCTTTCTTGTAACGTTTTATAAAGTTTTTTTTGGTGATTTTTAAAAGCGAGCAAAATTCTAATGTATCTAAAGGAGTTACCTCATTTGGAATAATCATTACATCATACGAGAGTTGATTAGCAACCAATAATTCTCCATTTCTATCATAAATATAGCCTCTTTCAGGAAAATCAAATTTTATTTTAACCGCAGAAGTTTTCACAGGATTATAATTTCCTCCTCTTACTACTTGTAATTGAAATAATCTTCCAATGAAAAGAAGTCCGATTATTGAAATTAAAAAATATAGTAAAAAAC
>ERZ1027208.779-NODE-779-length-10895-cov-22.489852_pt1 | contig 10895 bp, 6 predicted proteins | sample MGYA00520867_ERZ1027208 | MGnify/ENA primary metagenome ERZ1027208 (study PRJEB33311, sample SAMEA4378413) | marine metagenome | biome: Marine biome; feature: Fjord; material: Water | collected 2014-07-20T08:00:00Z/2014-07-... | depth 75 m ...
CTTTTTTTAACACTGTATTTTCGTGATATCCATTTACATAATTCCCATAGCCATATCCGTAACCATAACCGTAACCGTAACCGTATCTGCTGTTTGTATCATAATAATTATAAATAATACTAAGGTTACTTATTTCTTTTCTATTGTATTTGGTTTTTATTAGATCTAACATTCCTTTCTCTGTATAATCTTGTCGTGTAAGATAAATAGAAGTATCAACGTATTTAAGCAATTCAAAGGCATCAGAAACCAAACCTACTGGCGGTGTATCTAAGATAATGTACTCATATGTTTTCTTAAGTTCATCAATTAAAGCTTGCATTTGGTCACTTATAAGCAATTCAGATGGGTTTGGGGGAATTGGCCCAGAAACTAATACGTCTAAATTTTCTATTTTTGTTTTTTGAGTTATCTCTTCCAATGATTTTTGACCAATTAAATAGTTGACAACACCTGAGTTATTGGTAATATCAAAATCTCCAAAAATCTTTGGTTTACGTAAATCCAGCCCTACTAAAACTGTTTTTTTTCCGCTAAGTGCAAATACAGTTGCAATATTTATTGAGCAAAATGTTTTACCTTCTCCACTAATTGAAGATGTGAGCAAAACGGTTTTTGAACCTTCTATGTTTTTTTTATCATAAAAATATGACAAATTAGCCCTTATGGCTCTAAAAGACTCTGCTACTGATGATTTTGGCTTATTGTAAACTGCTAAATTATCATCTGTATCATTTTTACCTACAACCCCCAATAATGGTATTTTGGTTAATTTTTCTATGTCTTGTGGGTTATGTAATTTTTTATCAAAAAAAGTTACAATAAAAGCAATTAATAAAATTGGAAATAATGCAGCTAAAAAAGCAAATACGTACCGAATGTTAAGATTCACTGCATTTCTACCTTGCCCAGTGTCTTTTGCCGGCTCAATTAACAAAATATCTGAAATATTAGATGCCTTTATTAAATCTGCTTCACCACGCTTTGCCAAATACAAATTATAAGTACTTTCACTTAATAAGTACTGTCTTTCTATTGCTTGTAATTTTTGTTGGTTTTCAGGCAATTCGGAATACTCTTGTTCTAAAGCATAAACCTTCGAATTCAAAGATTGAATCTGAAAATTAATATTGCTTTTAACAGATTCTATGTTTTGCAATAAAACATTTTTCAAACCTTCAATTTGTCTATTCAAATCACTAAAAATAGAAACATCTTCCCTAACTGAATATTCTAATTTAGACTTTTCTACTGATAGTTGAATAATTTTAGAAATGTTAGATGTAATATTAGCATCACCAATACCTTCTAGTGCTGGCGCAGGAAAATTGGTAAAATCATTACTCGTAAGCAAATAATTCTTTAATAAATTATAAGATAATATGCTTTGATTGTATTGCTCTTTTTCCCTATCGTATTCTTCTATTTTAGAAGCCAGCAAATTACTTTCACTGTTAATATTAAATATCTTGTTATCACGCTTAAATTGATTTAAAGAATCTGCCTTGCTATTTAACTCTCCTTTTACCCTAGCTAATTGTTTGTCTATAAAATTTACAGTATTAATCGCGTACTGATTTTTTTGAGTAAGCTGGTCTCTATCCAAAATAGTTACACAAGTATTCAAATAATCAACAATTTTTGATTTATTCTTATCAGTAAATTTTAAAGTAAGTAATGGTGAATTAGGCTGATTAAGTACTGTAAACGAATTTTTAAAACCAGATACGGTATTATTAAAATCATTGAATTGAATAAAAAATTCATCTTTTGGATTTATAACCTTACCTTCTCGTAAAACTATTTTACCTTTTAAAAATGGTAAATCGATAAAATCACCAATACTATAATTTTTCTTAAAAACACCCGATGAGACAGTTATATTACTTAGTTCTTTTGTGATAAAATTCTGGCCATCAATCTTAGTTGCGTCCTCAAAATCATATTCTAATTCAAAATTCTGACTAGAAATAAAAGTCACCTTTATTGGCTTTCCTAATATTTGAAACGCATTTTCAGCAGATTCAAACTCAAATGGTGCTGCAGTATATATATCTGTTTTATAAAACCTGCCTTGCCTTAAATAAGTTAAACACAAATTAAGGCTATCTACTATTTTTTCATGATGTTTTCTTGATTGTACATTCAATAATACTGTTTGCACTTTTCCAGATATACCACCGTAATTAAACACCAAACTTGTATTAGAAGTAAACAGAGGATTTTTATCATCTTGAACAGTTATTAATGTATCCAGAGTATAAGGGAATTCTTTACGGATATTTTGATGATAAACAACATAAAAACCAATAAGCAAGGCTAACAAAAACCATTTCCAATAGCTCAAAACCCTAAAAACAAAAGCTTTAACATCAAAAATAGCATTAGACTCTGTATCGTTATATTGTTCTTCCATATATTACAAATTTCTAGCTAAAAAATAAGTGGAAACAAGTACTGAAAATATAGAAGCAATTGTTGTTAGAGTTTGTGTTGCTGTTTGTCCAGCACCTAAAGCTTTACGTTTTAGCGGTTTGACCAAAATCATATCATTAGGTTTTATATAATAAAACTCAGATTCCATCGCTGCTAAATCTGTTAAATCTATATGGTGTATTTTTTGTCCTTGTGGGTATTGCCTAATAATTAAAACATCCCTACGATCTCCTGTTTGCATAATATCTCCTGCATTAGAAATAGCTTCCAATATATTAACGCGATCTTGATATAATACTTGTGTCCCTTTATTACTTATCTCTCCAATAGTAGTATACTTTAAACCTGATAGCTTAACCGTGACATATATTTGTGCTGTTTCTTTAAAATATTTTTCTAACAAAAGATCTGTCACCTTATCCTCTATTTCCTCTACAGTGAAGCCCAATACATTTATTTCTCCCAGTATTGGAAACTCAATATTACCATGTAAATCTACAGTGAAACCATTATAATATAAATCCTGCTGTGTATTACCTAAACCAGAACTTGTAGGATTAAATATCTCAACCAACTCTGCATCTAAAGCCTTTACGTTAATACTCAATATATCATTAATTTGCACTCTATAAGGCTTGTACAACTCTTTTAATTGCAAAGAATCGTTTACAACAGTCCCTTTATCCTGTAGATAAACAACATCTTTATTAGTTATACACGATGTGCTTAATACACTAATTATTATAGCAATACACAGGATAAATTGTTTCATTAATTATGCACAGAGTTAGTTGACAAATATAGCTTTTCATCGTGAATAATAAAACTTATGTCGGATTTTTTGGTTTTTTGTACGTTCTTTGTAAAAAAACATTCAATTGAATTATTTAAACGTTGAAAATATAGCCAAATCGTATGGCGAGCTTACGCTTTTTGAAGACATTTCATTTAGCATACATAAAGATCAAAAGGTGGCTTTTGTTGCTAAGAATGGAACAGGAAAAACATCTATTCTTAATATTTTAGCTAAAACAGATGAACCAGATGCAGGACAAGTTATTTTTAGAAAAGATATTAAAGTGTCCTTTTTGCCTCAAGAACCTTATTTAGATAGTAATCTTACCGTTGAAGAAACTATCTTTAGCAGTGACAATCCCATTCTAAATGTCATCAGACAATACGAGCATGCTTTATTAAATCCCGAAGATGCTGAAGCATACCAAAAAGCTTTTGAACTTATGGATGCTAACCAAGCTTGGGATTTTGAAACCCAATACAAGCAAATACTCTTTAAGCTTAAACTTGAAAACTTAGACCAAAAAGTAAGCAGCTTATCAGGAGGTCAAAAAAAACGATTATCACTTGCAAATGCACTAATCAACAAACCTGATTTATTAATTTTAGATGAGCCAACCAATCATTTGGATTTAGAAATGATTGAATGGTTAGAAGAATTTTTCGCTAAGGAGAACATAACATTGTTTATGGTAACGCACGACCGTTACTTTCTTGAACGTGTTTGTAATGAAATTATAGAATTAGACCAAGGAAAACTATATAACTACAAAGGCAATTACTCCTATTATCTTGAAAAAAAAGAAGCCAGAATAGAACAAGACGAAGTAGAAACAGGTAAGGCAAAACAGCTCTATAAAAAAGAATTAACTTGGATGCGTCGCCAACCTAAAGCTCGTACTACAAAATCAAAATCTAGAATAGACGATTTTGCCGATATAAAACATCGAGCACATCAACGTCGTCAAGACCACGAAATACAATTAGAACTTAATATGGAACGTTTAGGGAGCAAAATCCTTGAGCTCAAAAAAGTATCTAAATCATTTAAAGATAAAATCATACTCGATAAGTTTGACTATATGTTTCAGCGTGGAGAACGTGCTGGTATTATTGGTAAAAACGGAACAGGAAAATCTACTTTTTTAAACATTCTAACCCAAACCGCACAACCTGATTCTGGAAAAGTGGTAACCGGTGAAACCGTAAAATTTGGCTATTACACACAAACAGGAATTAAACCAAAGCCAAACCAAAAAGTGATTGATGTTGTTAGAGAATTTGGTGATTATATTCCGTTAAAAAAAGGAAGACAAATTAGTGCCCAACAACTTTTAGAACGTTTTCTATTCGACAGAAAAAAGCAATATGACTTTGTTGAAAAATTAAGCGGTGGCGAGCGCAAACGCCTATATCTATGTACCGTTTTAATTCAAAATCCTAATTTTTTGATTTTAGATGAGCCTACTAATGATTTGGATATCGTAACGCTTAATGTTTTAGAGGCTTTTTTATTAGACTTTCCTGGATGTTTGTTGGTCGTTTCTCACGACAGGTATTTTATGGACAAAATCGTTGATCATTTATTTGTTTTTAGAGGCGAAGGTGTTATTGAAGATTTTCCAGGAAACTACAGTGATTATAGAGCTTATGAAGACAGTAAACCTATTGCAACTGAAAATAAAGAAGATGAAAAAGAGAAAAGCAATTGGAAAAAAGATAGCAATGTAAAACTATCTTACAACGAACAAAAAGAATTCAAAAACCTAGAAAGCAAAATAAAATCTTTAGAATTTGATAAAGCTGAATTAGAACAAAAGTTCCTAAACCCAGAACTTTCAACAGATGAAATCAACAAATTATCAAACAAGCTTCAGGGCATTATAGACAACATTGAAGAAAAAGAAATGCGCTGGTTAGAATTATCTGAAAAAATGGAATCTTAATAAATGAGAAAATTAATAGTTGCTTATATAAAATTTTGGTTGCGCTCAACAAATCAACACGGCGTGCAATCACCTTTTGTTTACGATTTGGTTACAAACTGTTTTTATGACAAAAAGAAGCATCCTGTTTATTCTAGATTGAAAAATTACAAAGAAAAGCTCTTATCAAACAACACCACGATTGAAGTAACCGATTTAGGTGCTGGATCACAAGTAATGAAAAGTAATACAAGAGTCATCTCTAACATTACTAAAAACGCTGGTACAACAACTTATCGCGCTAAGTTATTTTACAGATTCGTTAATTATTTTCAGTTTGAAAACATATTGGAATTAGGTACCTCAATGGGCATTGCAACACACGCCATACATTTAGGAAACCCTGAGTCCAAAATAACAACCATTGAAGGCTGCCCAAATATTTCGGCTTTTACAGCAAATACATTTAAGGAAAATCATTTAAAAAATATAGATGTTTTAACAGGAGACTTTAATGAAGTTACTAAAAAACTAACCTCAAATAGTTACGACTTGATTTACTTTGATGGCAATCATCAAAAAGAAGCTACCTTAAATTACTTTGAAACACTTTTAAAAACTGCACATAACGATTCAGTATTTGTTTTTGATGATATTTATTGGTCCAAAGAAATGACAGAAGCTTGGGAAACCATAAAACAGCACCCAAAAGTCACCATAAGTATAGACACCTTTTTTTGGGGCATCGTTTTCTTTAGAAAAGAACAAGCAAAAGAACATTTTACAATTAGAGCTTAATGGTCTATGATCAAAAAAACATTTAAAACAACGTCACTTCGAGTGATTTTTGAGAAACGAAAAAATTGTATCGAGAAGTTTTTCAAACTTAAAAATAAAAATTCAATAAGTGAGCATTGAGTGGTACATACTAGCACTTTTCTTGGGTTACTTATTTGTCATTATAAGCAATCAAAAACTAAAATAATATATTAATTACCGCTTCGTGTGATTTTTGAACCACAAAAAAATGTATCCAGAAGTATTTCAAGAAAAACCTTTTGCCTTTCCCCGATTTCGTTTTACCTTTAACTTATGAAATAAGTAACGGTATAAGTTTAATTTTAAAAAATCAACTAGCTAATTTCATCTTACATCTAAAATAATTATAAAAGCAGATGAAAATCTATACAAAAACAGGAGACAAAGGAACCACAGCTTTATTTGGTGGTACTCGCGTACCAAAACACCATATTCGCATAGACAGTTATGGAACAGTCGATGAACTTAACTCTCATATTGGCTTAATTAGAGATCAAAACATAAATCAACAATACAAAGATATTCTCATAATAATACAAGACAAACTTTTTACTGTTGGAGCCATTTTAGCAACCGATCCTGAAAAAGCGATTCTTAAAAGCGGAAAAGAGCGATTAAACATTCCAAAGATATCCTCCAAAGATATTGAGCTTTTAGAACTCGAAATGGATGCTATGAATGAGGTCTTACCACAAATGACACATTTTGTTTTGCCTGGAGGTCATCAAACCGTGTCATTCTGTCACATAGCACGTTGCGTTTGCCGTCGCGCAGAACGTTTAGCATCAGCTCTTAATGATATAGAACCTTTTTTACCGGAAGCTCTCACCTATTTAAACCGTCTTTCTGACTACCTTTTTGTATTGGCACGAAAGTTGTCATCAGACTTGCAAGCAGATGAAGTAAAATGGATTCCTGAAAAGAACTAATCATTTGTGATTTTAGTAACACTGCAAAAGATTTAGTATCAATAGTTTCAGTGAAAAATGACGTTCTTTTTATTATTGAAAAAAAATAATTCACTTTTTTCTTGACTATTTAAACTAAAAATTTATTTTTGCAAAAAAATAAACCTATAAAGAAATGTATTGGACATTAGAATTGGCATCTTATTTAAGTGATGCACCTTGGCCGGCAACAAAAGATGAGCTTATTGACTACGCTATTAGAACAGGCGCTCCCTTAGAAGTTGTTGAAAACTTACAATCTATTGAAGATGAAGGCGATTCATACGATTCTATTGATGAAATATGGCCAGATTACCCAACAGATGAAGATTACCTCTGGAACGAGGACGAATATTAATACAATTAAAGCATAGAAAAAAGTCTCATAATGAGGCTTTTTTTGTGCTCTAATATTTAGACAACAGTCTAACATAACGTATCTTTAAACCCTTTTAAAAAGAACTAAAGATTACAACACACATTCAGTTTAACACTGATTACATAACATAACTAAATGTAGTACTTGCGTTGTGCAACGTATCGCATTTCATATAAAACATAAAACTATGAGTTTTTTAGATTCAGTACTAAAAGTATTCGTTGGCGATAAATCTAAGCAAGATGTTAAAGCCATAACGCCTTTAGTCGAAAAAATCAAAACCTTTGAAGCTACTTTAGAAGCCTTATCTCACGACGAACTTAGAGCTAAAACAGCAGAATTTAAAGCTATTATTGCTCAAGCAAGACAGCCTTTTAATGAAAGAATTGATGCTTTATTACAAGAAGCCGAAGCCACAGAAGATATTGATAAGCGTGAAGATATTTATTTAGAAATAGATAAAATAAAAGACGAGTCTTACGAAGCAACAGAAAAAACATTAGACGATATTCTTCCTGAAGCTTTTGCCGTTATAAAAGAAACCGCAAAACGTTTTAAAGACAATACTTCTATTACCGTTACTGCAAATGCTTTTGACAGGGAAATTTCTGGAGACAAAGACTATGTTACTTTAGAAGGCGAAAAAGCAACTTGGGCAAACTCATGGGATGCAGCGGGTAAAGCAATTACTTGGGATATGGTACATTACGATGTACAACTTATTGGTGGTATTGCAATGCACCAAGGTAAAATTGCAGAAATGCAAACAGGTGAAGGTAAAACCTTAGTAGCAACACTTCCTGTTTACTTAAATGCTTTAGCTGGAAAAGGTGTACATTTAGTAACCGTTAACGACTACTTAGCAAAACGTGATAGTGCTTGGATGGCTCCAATATTTGAGTTTCACGGTTTAACTGTAGATTGTATAGATTACCACAGACCAAACTCTGCTGGTCGTAAAAAAGCTTACAACTCTGATATAACTTATGGCACAAATAACGAATTTGGTTTCGATTATTTACGTGATAATATGTCTAATTCACCAGATGACTTAGTACAACGTCCACATCACTATGCTATAGTAGATGAGGTGGATTCTGTATTAGTCGATGATGCAAGAACACCTTTAATCATTTCAGGTCCAATCCCTCAAGGAGATAGACACGAATTCACAGATTTAAAACCTAAAGTTGATGATATCGTTGCTGTGCAACGTAAATATCTAACAAGTGTTTTAGTAGATGCAAAAAAGCTTATAGCAGAAGGCGATACTAAAGAAGGTGGATTTCAATTACTACGTGTTTACAGAGGTATCCCAAAAAACAAAGCGTTAATTAAGTTCTTAAGCGAAGAAGGCATAAAACAATTACTTCAAAAAACTGAAAACACTTATATGGCAGACAACAATCGTGAGATGCCTAAAGTTGATGAAGCATTGTACTATGTGATTGATGAAAAAAATAATCAAATTGAATTAACAGATAAAGGTGTTGAATATCTTTCAGGAAAAGATAATCCAGACTTTTTCGTTATGCCAGAAATTGGATTAGAAATCGCTAAAATTGAAAAACAAAATCTTTCAGCTGAAGAAGAAGCTAATCTTAAAGAAGATTTATTTAAAGAATTTGGTGTAAAATCTGAACGTATTCACACGCTTAATCAATTACTAAAAGCGTATGCTTTATTTGAAAAGGACACACAATATGTGGTGATGGAGAATAAAGTAATGATTGTTGATGAGCAAACCGGTCGTATCATGGATGGTCGTCGTTATAGTGATGGATTACACCAAGCGATTGAAGCTAAAGAAAATGTAAAGATTGAAGACGCTACCCAAACTTTTGCTACAGTAACATTACAAAATTACTTTAGAATGTACCGCAAACTATCTGGTATGACAGGTACTGCTGTAACTGAAGCTGGTGAATTCTGGGAAATATACAAATTAGATGTTGTTGAAATTCCTACAAACAGACCAATTGCACGTCATGATAGAGAAGATTTAGTTTACAAAACTAAACGAGAAAAATACAATGCTGTTATTGATGATGTTACAAAATTAGCTGAAGCTGGTCGTCCAGTACTTATTGGTACAACATCGGTTGAAATTAGTGAGCTGCTTGGAAAAATGCTTAGTATTCGCAAAATACCACATAACGTATTAAATGCGAAACAACACAAAAAAGAGGCCGAAATTGTAGATCAAGCTGGTAAAACAGGACAAGTAACAATTGCTACCAATATGGCAGGTCGTGGTACCGATATTAAATTATCAGATGAAGTGAAAGCCGCTGGTGGTTTAGCTATTGTAGGTACAGAACGCCATGATTCACGTCGTGTAGACAGACAGTTACGTGGTCGTGCTGGTCGTCAAGGAGATCCAGGAAGTTCACAATTTTACGTATCATTAGAAGACAATTTAATGCGTTTGTTTGGTAGTGAGCGTATTGCCAAAATGATGGATAGAATGGGACTTCAAGAAGGTGAAGTGATTCAGCATTCTATGATTTCAAAATCTATTGAACGCGCACAGAAAAAAGTTGAAGAAAATAACTTTGGTGTTCGTAAGCGTTTATTGGAATATGATGATGTCATGAATTCTCAGCGTGAAGTTGTTTACAAACGTCGTCACCATGCATTATTTGGTGAGCGTCTTCGTGTAGATTTAGCAAATATGATTTTTGATACGTCTGAAGGCATTGCAGAAACGAACAAAGAGGCAAACGATTATAAAAATTTTGAGTTTGAATTGATTCGTTATTTTTCAATGAGTTCTCCTATTTCTGAAGAAGAATTCGGGAAACTTTCAGTTCAAAATATCTCACAACAAGTTTATAAAGCAGCATTTGCTCATTATAAAGAAAAAATGACTCGTAATGCTGAAGTAGCTTTCCCTGTTATTAAAGATGTATACGAAAACCAAGGCGATAAATTCAAACGTATTGTTGTACCATTTACAGATGGTATAAAAACTTTACAAGTAGTTACAGATCTTGAAAAAGCATACGAATCTAAAGGAAAAGAACTGGTAACAGACTTTGAAAAGAACATTACTTTAGCTATTATTGATGATGCTTGGAAAACTCATTTACGCAAAATGGATGAGTTAAAGCAATCGGTTCAATTAGCTGTTCATGAGCAAAAAGACCCTTTATTAATTTACAAGTTTGAAGCTTTTGAATTGTTTAAAGCAATGATTGACCAGGTGAACAAAGATGTTATTTCTTTCTTGTTTAAAGGGGAATTGCCTAGTGAAAACACTAATACCATTAGTGAAGCCAGACAAACACGTAAAAAAGAAAATTTACAAACCACAAAGGATGAAATCCCTAATTTAGATGAACGTTCTGCACAAAACCGTGCTGCTGGAAATACACAACAGCAACAGCAAGTTGTAGAAACCATAGTTCGCGATAAACCTAAAGTAGGAAGAAACGATCGTGTTACCATTAAACACGTTATGAGTGGCGAAAACAAAACCATGAAGTACAAACAAGCCGAGCCTTTAATTGCCAAAGGTGAATGGGTTTTAATTGAAGAATAAAATACTTTAAACAATATATAATGATAAAAAACCTATAGCACTGCTATAGG
>ERZ1027208.780-NODE-780-length-10891-cov-20.013843_pt1 | contig 10891 bp, 11 predicted proteins | sample MGYA00520867_ERZ1027208 | MGnify/ENA primary metagenome ERZ1027208 (study PRJEB33311, sample SAMEA4378413) | marine metagenome | biome: Marine biome; feature: Fjord; material: Water | collected 2014-07-20T08:00:00Z/2014-07-... | depth 75 m ...
ATTCACAATCTTTGTTTATAATTAAAAACAGAAATGACTTTTATTCAATCACATCACCATCATTTTCATATTTGCTCTCAAGCGAACTGAAAGTGTATTGAATAAATTCAACATATTTTTTAAACCCGTTTGAGCAAATCAAACGGGTTTTTTATTTCTACTCAAAATGATTTGCTTAAATTAAAAAGAAACAAAATGAGTAAATTAAAAATTGCAGTTCAAAAATCAGGTCGTCTACACGACGATTCTATGCAAATCCTAAAAGATGTAGGCATTTCTATAGATAATGGTAAAGATCAATTAAAAGCATCAGCTAGAAATTTTCCTTTAGAAGTGTTTTACCTAAGAAATGGAGATATACCACAATATTTAAGAGATGGTGTTGTAGATGCTGCTATAATTGGCGAGAATGTGTTAGTTGAGAAAGGAGACGACATCACAATCGTTGAACGTTTGGGTTTTTCTAAATGTAAAGTATCTATTGCTGTGCCTAAATCGGTAAAATACAAAGGGATTCAAGATTTACAAGGCAAGCGAATCGCTACATCGTATCCCAATACTGTGAATCAATATTTGTCCAAAAATAATATTGTAACAGATATTCACGTCATTAATGGTTCGGTTGAAATTGCGCCAAATATAGGTTTAGCAGATGCTATTGTAGATATTGTTTCTAGCGGAAGCACGTTATTTAAAAATAATTTAAAAGAAGTTGAAGTTATTTTAACATCAGAAGCTGTTTTAGCCTCTTCACCTGAAATTTCAGCAGAAAAACAAGAGATTCTAGATAAACTTCAATTCAGATTGCAATCGGTTTTAAAAGGAAGACAATCCAAATACGTCTTATTGAATGCTCCAAATGAAAAGCTTCAGGATATTATTAATATTCTTCCAGGAATGAAAAGTCCAACGGTTTTACCTTTAGCTCAAGCAGGTTGGAGTTCTGTTCACTCTGTAATTAATAAAAATGAGTTTTGGGAAATTATTGATGAACTAAAGGCTAATGGAGCTCAAGGTATTTTAGTATGTCCAATTGATAATATGGTGATCTAGGTTTCTGAGTAGTCAGGAATTTCAAAGGAAATACAATGTCGCCTCGAGCGCAGTCGAGAGGTTTTTAAAGAATAAAGATTATGAACAGTATAGAAAATCCAAATAGAAACGATTGGTCAACGCTACTTAAAAGACCAACACAAACCGTTGATGATATTGAAACAACTGTCAATCAAATTTTTGATGATGTAAAACGGAATGGAGATCTCGCAGTTGCAAAATATACTTCATTATTTGATGGTGTGACTTTAGGATCACAAATTGTTTCAAATAAAGAAATAGAAAGCGCTTCAAATATAATACCTAAAGAATTAAAAGAAGCCATTCAGAAGGCAAAAGCAAATATTGAAGCTTTCCACGCAGCACAGAAAACAAATAGAGTAGAAGTTGAAACCACTCAAGGTGTAAAATGTTGGCAAGAAAAAAGACCAATAGAAAAAATAGGATTGTATATTCCTGGTGGAACTGCGCCTTTGTTTTCAACGGTTTTAATGTTAGTTGTTCCTGCTCAAATTGCAGGATGTCAAGAAATTGTATTATGTTCACCACCAAACAAGAAAGGTAAAATTGCTAGTGAAATATTATATACTGCTCAACTTTGTGGCGTTACAAAAATTATAAAAGTTGGTGGTATTCAAGCCATTGCTGGGTTAACTTTTGGGACAGCATCGATTCCGCAAGTGTATAAAATTTTTGGACCAGGAAATCAGTTTGTAACCGTTGCAAAACAATTAGCTACTAAATTTGGTGTAGCTATAGATATGCCTGCTGGTCCAAGTGAGTTGCTTGTTTTTGCAGATGATAGCGCTAATGCAGCTTATGTAGCTTCAGATTTATTAAGTCAAGCTGAACACGGAACTGATAGTCAGGTTATTTTGGTATCTACTTCAAAAGAATTAATTGCAAATGTTTCAGAAGAAATTGATAAGCAAATAAAGATTTTACCACGAAAAGCTATTGCTGAAAAAGCGATAGAGAACTCAAAATTAATTTTGGTTGAAACAGATAAAATTGCATTAGATTTAATAAACGAATATGCGCCAGAGCATTTTATTATTTGCTCAAAAAATGAAGATTTTTATGTGAATGGTATTCGGAATGCAGGTTCAGTATTTATAGGCAATTATACACCAGAAAGCGCTGGCGATTATGCATCTGGAACCAATCACACCTTGCCAACAAACGGATTTTGCAAAGCATATTCTGGTGTAAATTTGGATAGTTTTAATAAAAGCATCACGTTTCAAAAAATATCAAAAGCAGGATTATTGAATATAGGTAACGCTATAGAACTTATGGCTGCAGCAGAAGGTTTACAAGCGCATAAAAATGCAGTTTCAATACGATTAAAAGATTTAAAATAGGGTCATTTCGAGTGATTTTGAGAAACGATAAAATTGTATCGAGAAGTAATGCCAATTAAAAAATGAAAGAAAAAATTAATATAAATAGTCTGGTACGAGCAAATGTAAAGGCTTTAAAACCGTATTCGTCAGCGAGAGATGAGTTTAAGGATTTTCATACACATATGGTGTTTTTAGATGCAAATGAAAATCCGTTTGAAAATGGAGTAAATCGTTATCCAGATCCGCAACAAACACCTGTAAAGGCGTTACTTTCTAAAATAAAGGATATTCCAGTAAAACAAATATTACTAGGAAATGGAAGTGATGAAGTGTTGGATTTAATCTTTAGAGCATTTTGTGAGCCTAATCAGGATAATGTAGTGATTTTACCTCCAACGTATGGAATGTACGAGGTTTTAGCAAATGTGAATGCTGTAGAAGCCATTAAAGTTGAATTGTCTAGTGATTTTCAACTACAAGTATCACAGATTTTAAAAGCATCTAATGCAGATAGTAAAATCTTGTTTTTATGCTCTCCTAACAATCCTTCTGGTAATAGTTTTAATATAACTGAAGTAGAAGAGTTGCTTAATAAATTTAAAGGTATTGTAGTGATTGATGAAGCGTATATCGATTTTTCAGAGCAAAAAAGTTGGTTAAATCGATTGGAACAATTTCCAAATTTAATCATTACACAAACACTTTCTAAAGCGTATGGAATGGCTGGAATTCGTTTGGGGATTTGTTATGCTTCCGCTGAAATTATTTCAGTTTTAAACAAAATAAAACCACCGTACAATATAAACGAATTAACACAGCAAAAAGCTGGTTTGCAATTAAATAGTATTGATGAAGTAAATAATCAAATCAACTCAATTTTAAAAGAAAGAAAACTGTTAATTGATGCGTTGACAACTATTTCATTTATTTCAAAAATATATCCAACAGATGCTAACTTTGTTTTAGTGAAAGTAGACGATGCTACAAAACGATATGATCAACTTATAGAAAAAGGCATTGTTATTCGCAATAGAACCAATCAACCTTTATGCGAGAATTGTTTGCGATTAACCGTTGGAATTTCAGAAGAAAATAAAAAATTGATAAACGCTTTAAAAAGTATATAATGAGCAAGAAAGTACTATTTATAGATCGTGATGGAACCATCATTAAAGAAACTGTAGACGAGCAAATTGATGCATTTGAAAAGCTGGTGTTTTATCCTAAAGTATTTCAATATTTAAGCCGAATAGCTAAAGAATTGGACTTCGAAATCGTGATGATTACCAACCAAGATGGTTTAGGAACCGACATATTTCCAGAAAACACCTTTTGGCCTGTTCATAATTTCATTATTGAAACCTTTAAAGCAGAAGGTATTGAGTTTAAAGAGCAATTTATTGATGTAACTTTTGCAAAAGATAATGCGTCAACGCGAAAACCTAACACAGGTTTATTGACGAAATATTTTTCTGACGATTATGATTTAGCAAATTCATTTGTTATTGGAGATCGTTTAACAGATATAGAACTCGCTAAAAATTTGGGATCTAAAGGCATTTTTATCAATGATGAAACGCATTTAGGAACAGATGAGATTACTGTAAAACGCAATGATTTGGATGATTTTATTGCTTTAGAAACTAATGATTGGGAAGCTATATATAAGTTTCTTAAAACAGAAGATAGAACAGGCAGTATTACTAGAAATACAAATGAAACTAAGATTAAAATCGATTTAAACCTTGACGGAACAGGTAAAAGCAATATCGACACAGGAATTGCATTTTTTGACCATATGTTAGACCAAATTGCGCGTCACGGACAATTAGATTTAAACATAAAAGTAGATGGCGATTTAGAAGTAGATGAACATCACACTATTGAAGATACTGCGATTGCCCTAGGCGAAGTCTTTGCAGCCACTTTAGGAAATAAATTAGGAATAGAACGTTACGGATTTTGCTTGCCAATGGACGATTGTTTATCGCAAGCCGCTATTGATTTTGGTGGACGCAATTGGCTGGTTTGGGATGCCGAATTTAACCGCGAGATGATTGGGAAAATGCCAACAGAAATGTTCTTTCATTTCTTTAAATCGTTTAGTGATGGCGCAAAATGTAATTTGAATATAAAAGCAGAAGGCACAAACGAACACCACAAAATTGAAGCGATATTTAAAGCGTTTGCAAAAGCTATTAAAATGGCTGTAAAACGCGATATAGAAAAAATGATTTTACCATCAACAAAAGGAATGTTATAAAATTTCGTCACTTCGAGTGATTTCGAGGTCTGAGAAATTATATCGAGAAGATATACTATGAAATTAATAATTATAGATTATGGAGCAGGAAATATTAAAAGCATTCAGTTTGCTTTTAAACGTTTAGGTGTAGAGGCTATTTTGTCTAGCAATCCATTAGAAATTAAATCTGCAGATAAAGTGATTTTCCCAGGTGTTGGTGAGGCGAGTAGCGCAATGAAAATGCTTAAAGAAACTGGTTTGGACAAATTAATACCAACGTTAAAACAACCCGTTTTAGGTATTTGCTTGGGTATGCAACTGTTGTGCAAATCAACCGAAGAAGGCAATACAAAAGGGTTAGGTGTGTTTGATGTTGATGTTAAACGCTTTTCAAATAAAGTAAAAGTGCCTCATATGGGATGGAACACGGTAACAAACTTAAAATCCGATTTATTTAAAGGCATCGAAAATAATGCCTTTATGTACCTTGTTCATAGTTATTATGCAGAACAATGCGAACAAGCCATAGCAACAACAAATTACGAGTTTGAGTATGCTTCAGCTTTAGAAAATAATAATTTTTATGGTGTACAGTTTCACCCAGAAAAGAGTAGTATTGTAGGAGCGCAATTATTACAAAATTTTATAGATTTATAGTATGAGAATAATACCAGCAATAGACATTATAGACGGTAAATGTGTACGCTTAACAAAAGGCGATTATGATACTAAAAAAGTATATAGTGAAAACCCATTGGAGATAGCAAAACAATTTGAAGCTTCAGGTGTTGAATATCTACACCTAGTGGATTTAGATGGGGCTAAAGCGCAACACATTGTTAATTTTAAAGTATTGGAGCAAATAGCCTCTAAAACAAGCTTAAAAATTGATTTTGGAGGTGGTTTAAAGGCAAATGAGGATTTGCATATAGCTTTTAATTCTGGTGCTAAACAAGTTACAGGAGGAAGCATTGCTGTGAAAGACCCGAAAACCTTTGAAGGTTGGATTTCTAAATACGGTGGACAAAAAATTATTTTAGGAGCAGACAGTAATGAAGGTAAAGTAGCTATTAATGGCTGGCAGGACAATAGCAAAGAGGAAGTTATCCCTTTTATAAAAGGCTATCAAAAAAAGAGTATTCAATATGTTATTTGCACAGATATAGCTAAAGATGGTATGTTGGAAGGACCATCGTTTGAACTGTATAAACAAATCATTCAAGAATGTAGCAATAGTAGCAATGGACAATCCATTAAGCTAATTGCTTCTGGCGGTGTATCAACAATTGAAGAATTGCCAAAACTGAAAGCATTGGGTTGTGAAGCTGTTATTATTGGCAAAGCTTTGTATGAAAATAAAATCACATTAAAGGAATTAGAACGATACATATAATATGCTCACCAAAAGAATCATTCCTTGTTTGGATATTAAAAACGGAAGAACGGTTAAAGGCGTTAATTTCGTGAATTTAATTGATGCTGGAGATCCTGTAGTATTGGCAAAACAATATGCCGAAAAAGGAGCAGACGAACTCGTTTTTTTAGATATTTCAGCGACACTTGAAGCGCGTAAAACAACTTTAGACATGGTATTACACGTTGCAGAACAAGTAAATATTCCATTTACTGTTGGTGGCGGTATTTCTTCTATTGAAGATGTCGATGCACTTTTAAAATGTGGTGCAGATAAAGTTTCTATTAATTCTTCCGCAGTGAAGCGCCCAGAATTAGTAAATGAATTATCTAATAAATTCGGAAGCCAATGTATTGTAGTTGCCATTGATGCAAAGCAAATTAATGGCCAGTGGAAAGTACATTTAGCAGGAGGAAGTATTCCTACCGATTTAGATTTATTCGATTGGGCAAAAGAAGTTGAGGAACGTGGAGCAGGCGAAATATTATTCACCTCAATGAATAACGATGGCACGAAAAACGGTTTTGCAAATGATGCTTTGTCTCGATTATCAGAAGAATTAAATATTCCCATTATAGCTTCAGGTGGAGCAGGAACAATTCAGCATTTTGTTGATACGTTTAAAACAGGGAAAGCTGATGCCGCTTTGGCTGCGAGTGTATTCCATTTTGGTGAAATAGAAATCATAGATTTAAAAAAAGAGTTGAAAAAGAATAATATAGAAGTGCGATTATAAATAACAACGTCCTTTCGAGTGACTTTGAGACATGAAAAAGTGTGTCGAGAAGTCAATGTTCAAACTGACGATAAGTAAAGATTATGACAATAGATTTCAATAAAAATAAAGATGGTTTAGTGCCAGCAATTATTCAAGACGCTACAACAAAAAATGTTTTAATGTTGGGGTATATGAATGAAGAAGCGGTTAATAAAACGAAAGACACTAAAAAAGTAACGTTTTATAGTAGAACAAAACAGCGATTGTGGACGAAAGGTGAAGAAAGTGGCAATATTTTAAATTTGATAGATATTAAATTAGATTGCGATAATGATACCTTGCTTATTCAAGTGAATCCAGTTGGTCCAACGTGCCATAAGGGAACAGATACGTGTTGGAATGAAGAAAATAAAGAAAGCTATGGCTTCGTATCTAAGCTAGAAGATACTATTGAAGATAGAAGAATAAATTTTAAACCTGAAGAGTCTTATGTGGCTTCATTATTTGCCAAAGGTATTAATAAAATTGCTCAAAAAGTAGGAGAGGAAGCTGTAGAAGTGGTTATTGAAGCAAAAGACAACGACGATAATTTATTTTTGAATGAAAGTGCCGATTTACTATTTCATTACTTAATGTTACTACAAGCTAAAGGGTTTAAATTGAATGATGTGGTGAATGTTTTAAAAGAAAGAGAAAAGTAATAGTATTTCACATTACATTAAAAAAAAAGAACTACACTTAGTGGTCCTCATAGTGATTAAACCGTTACCTGTTTCTGTGTAGTTCTAAAAAGTATGTCGTGAAGCTTCCAATTTGTCGTTAAACAAATGCTCTGTATCTCATACTTTAGTCTATAAATTTAAGCATAATTATTTACTTTTCTCTGGAAGCCTTAAAGATAACAAACCCACAAATAACTGTTATAGCAATAAGTCCTAAAGATAAAGTTGTGTTACCATAAATAAAGCTTCCTATAGCAAATAATAAACAGTACACACCAATTACACCGCAAAAGAAGCTTAATATTTTATTGCCAAAGCCTTTGAATTTTGAGTCGTTTCCAAAAATTAAACTATTAAATGAATTAAGAGTGTTTTCATCTGATGGTTTGGTTAATAAAGTTACTAAGACCCAACCTAAAGTGGTAACAACAACTCCAAAAACCAATTGCCAATGACCAGCTAGTTCTATCATAGGAGTTTCCATTTTCCCGTTTATAAAAAAGAAAATAGCAATAACGAAAGAGATAACCATTGCAGCGATTTCACTCATCGGGTTTATTCTGCTCCAAAACCATCTTAAAATAAAAAGTAATCCTGTTCCTGCTCCAATTTGTAAAAGTAAGTTGAATACATCGTGAGCCGATTGTAAATAGAAAGAGAACAAAGCGGCGCAAACCATTAAAACAACAGTTGAAATCCTACCAACACGTACTTGTTCTTTATCAGTAGCCTCAGGTTTTATAAAGCGTGTGTAAAAATCATTAACGATATAAGAGCTTCCCCAGTTTAATTGCGTTGAAATGGTACTCATAAAAGCAGCAATTAATGACGTTAAAACAATTCCTATTAAGCCAGCAGGCAAATAAGTCATCATAGCAGCGTAAGCCACATCGTGTCCTTGCATTTCTGCTGAAAGATTAGGGAATGTAGTAGAAATGCTTTCTAGGCTTGGAAACAAGACAATTGAAGCCAAACCTACAATAATCCATGGCCAAGGACGAATGGCATAATGTGCTACATTAAAAAATAAAGTGGCCCAGGTGGCGTGTTTTTCATTTTTGGCTGCCAACATACGTTGTGCAATATAGCCACCACCACCAGGTTCTGCTCCAGGATACCACGTGCTCCACCATTGTACAGCTAGTGGAATTATCATTAAAGTAATTAAAGCTTCAGTATTCGTGAAATCTGGAAAGAAGTTAAGTTTACTTGAAACTTCTGGGTGAGTTAGTAGATTAGAAATACCATTTATTTCTGGAATATTCACAATATATATAGTAGCCCATATGCTTCCAACCATTGCTATAATGAATTGAATGAAATCAGTAATCAAAACACCTTTTAAACCTCCAAGCGTAGAATAAATTACAACGATTATGGATGAGTAAATTAGCATGTCAGCTTGAGAAATACCTAATAATATATTTGCAATTTTGGCACCAGCTAAACACACGCCAGCCATTGTGATAACATTGAAAATTACACCGAGATAAATAGCTCTAAAACCACGTAAAAAACCAGCAGCTTTCCCGCTATAGCGCAATTCATAAAATTCTAAATCTGTTGTAATCCCACTTTTCCTCCATAATTTAGCGTAAAAGAAAACAGTTAACATTCCTGTTAATAACATAGCCCACCAAACCCAGTTACCAGAAACACCATCTTTTCTAACCAATTCTGTAACTAAACCAGGTGTATCAGCAGCAAAAGTTGTTGCGACCATACTAACACCTAATAGCCACCAAGGCATATTTCTATCAGAAAGAAAAAAGGATTTAGAATCTTTTCCTGCTTGCTTAGAAACATAAATTCCTATTCCTGCAAATAGTGCTAAAAAGAAAATAATAATTCCCCAGTCGAGTGTAGATAAAGTCATAAATATGGTTTGTGAGTTATAAAAACAAATCTAAGATTAATTAGTAAATAAAAAAGGCATCAAAATTATTTATCTGATGCCTTTTTCGAGGTTGGTTAATTAGTTTATTATGAAATCCAGCCTTTAGCTGTTGCTTTTTTTGCAAGCCAAATCAAAGCTATTGCAACTATAATAATCATTGGTGTCATTACATTTGGCATTTTTAAAGCAAATGTTATATAGGCCATTTGTATTAATGCTGCTATGGCTCCAATAAGAAAAATTGTGTATGCCCATTTTTTTCTAAGTAATAAAGCAATACATCCCAACGCGCCTGCAAATACAGCTATAGCAAATACAATCATATACCAGGACGGAAGATTGGCATACATATCTTGTTGTTCTTGAGGTAGAGCAGACATAACTTCATCTGTCATACTTATTTGAGCAAAGTAAGCACCAACGCCCAATATATTCCATATTAATGCTAGTGCGCTAACGATCCAAAACCACAGTGGTGGTTTATTCATAGTGTTTTCAGTCATAATTTTAGTTTTAGTTAGTTAAAAATCATTACAATTTATAAAATTTTTGTCAAAACGTGATATAAAGGTTACTTTCGGACTCTACAAAAATAAAGATTTGAAAAAATATTTTTACGTCATTACAATACAATATTTAGGGTATAGATTTCATGGATGGCAAAAGCAGCCTAACGTTAAGTCTCTACACTTAATGGTTGATAGAACTTTGAATTTTATACTGGAAGGAAAACGTTTTAAAAGTTTGGTTTCAGGAAGGACAGATGCAATGGTATCTGCAGAGAATGCTGCTTTTGAGTTGTTTTTGTATGAACCTTTAGATGATCAAGATGCGTTTTTAGACCTTTTTAATTATAATTTACCTCAAGATATAAGAGCATTAGTTATCAGGGAAGTAGACGCTAAATTTAATATTATTCAGCATTCTAAAGTAAAAGAGTATTTATATGTTTTTGCATTTGGAAATAAATTCCATCCTTTCTGTGCACCAATTATGACCACAATTTTAGATGATCTTGATATAGATATCATGAAAGAAGGAGCTAAACTTTTTGAAGGTGAACATTATCTTAAATCATATTGTTTTAGGCCTACTGAAAATGGTATTTACAATAGAAAAATACTGACTTGCGAAATAATAGAAAACACTATTTATACTGCAAATTTCTTTCCCGAAAAATCTTACATTTTACGAGTAAGAGGAAAGGGTTTTATGCGCAATCAAATCCGTATAATGATGGGGACTTTAATAGATTTAGGCAAAGGGAAGCTTAAAATCGAAGACATTGAATCGTCCTTAATGCCCGAAAACACTATAAGAATGGAATATATAGCTCCTGCTTCAGGTTTAATATTAAATAAAGTAGATTTTGAATAGAAAAATTTTCTGTTTGTTAAAATATTTATGAAACTTCACAATCCTTTATCATAAATTAAGTTAATTTTTTTTGGTTACCGTTAAAGAGCGTTAAACTCTATTTTAACACTATTGTTTAA
>ERZ1027208.783-NODE-783-length-10855-cov-17.115370_pt1 | contig 10855 bp, 12 predicted proteins | sample MGYA00520867_ERZ1027208 | MGnify/ENA primary metagenome ERZ1027208 (study PRJEB33311, sample SAMEA4378413) | marine metagenome | biome: Marine biome; feature: Fjord; material: Water | collected 2014-07-20T08:00:00Z/2014-07-... | depth 75 m ...
ACGTGTTTGGTCATCTCAGTTCCTGCTCTGTCTTTTGTGAGTTAAATGGCGTCCACCGTAATCTACTCTACCCTCTTCGTCGGCAACGTCATAGGTAGATAAGATACCAGTCTGTAACTGCACAAAAATTATACAATAAGGAAGTAAAAGCATCAATAAAAATAGATAAAACAAGTGAATTTGTAACGTTTACTGCAACTGCTGAAAACTTAATGCTTTCTGACTACAGTTTGCGTTACGAATTCATGATGTTTAAATCAGATTTTAACAATAATACTTCAAAATCATTACAAGGCAATAGATTCTATTTAAAGGCAAATGAAAAAAAAATCTTATCTTCCGTTACAATAAACAATAATGAAGAAAATAAAGTTATTTTACTTCTTCTTGTTTATCCTATTGTTGAAGGGAATGAAGAGCAAGGTGCGATAGGTAAGGATAGATTAGTAATCACAGGTGATGGTACAGGAAGTCTGAATATAGAATTAGATAATGAAAATGTTTTAAAAAAAGCAGAAAAAGAATCTGGAGATCAAGATACATCTGAAAAAGATGGAATAAATTTTCAAGGTTTAATTATTCAAAAAACATTAACAAAATCTGGCAGGGATTTTTATCGTTATTTTTATTCAGATTATTACAATAAACAGGTAGGGACAACAAAAAATATAATTATAGAAGAAGTTCCTGGTCAAAGAAGAAGTACAAGGATATCTGTAAAAGTTGATGGGCAATTAGTTTGGCAATTTTTTGCAAACCCAAAAAAGGAATTTTTAAAGCAAATGGCATCAACAGCATTAGATAGGTCTATATATTATTTGCAACAACTAGAACAACAAAAGGAATCATTAACGCGCTATTAATTATGAAATATAAATTATTAATTCTTCTGTTTTTTGGAATAATTTCAACAACTTTTGCTCAACAATTTAGTTACAAACCTCTTAATCCTGCATTTGGAGGTGATACATTTAACTATAATTGGTTATTGAGTTCTGCTACAGCTCAAAGTAGCTTTACGGCACCAAGAAGCACAACAGAGCAGCAATCCGAGCTCGAACGCTTTGGTGAAAACATAAATCAACAGGTTTTAAGCCAAATCTCTAGAACATTATTAGCACAACAAGTTAATGCTGTAGGAGATTTTGATCAAGAAGGAACTTTTACATTTGGAACATTAAATGTAGAGGTTTTTGAATCAGATGAAGGATTAGTTATAAATATCTTGGACACTTCAAATGGTGAACAAACCCAAGTTATAGTTCCAAATCCATAATTAGAACTTGTTTTTATGAATAATTACCACAAATTTACAGCCTACTTGTTAATATTATTTCTTAGTTCTTGCGGTACATACTTTAATCAACCCATTACTCAAGAAGCCTCAAAAATAGGTGAGTTTTCACGATCAACACAAAAGCTTTTAGATCTTCCACCAGCAAAAGACCCTGTGGAGATTGCTGTCTATAATTTCAGTGACCAAACTGGGCAATATAAAGCTGTCGAAAATGGAAGTACTTTTAGTACAGCAGTTACACAAGGAGGAACAACTATTCTGATAAAAGCCCTTGGAGATTCTGGTTGGTTCGTACCTATTGAAAGAGAAAATTTAAGTAATCTTTCAACCGAAAGAAACATAATAAGAAATACTAAACAAGAATATATAAAAGGATTAAATCCCAACGAGCCACCATTGCCACCATTATTATATGCAGGTTTAATGCTTGAAGGAGGCATAATATCTTATGATACCAATATTGTTACGGGAGGAGCTGGCGCACGCTATTTTGGTATTGGAGGTTCTGCAAAATATAGACAAGATAGGATAACGGTTTATTTAAGAGCTGTTTCAACTAGTAGCGGCGAAATATTAAAGACTATATATGTGTCGAAAACTATATTGTCACAAGCTGTTGATGTAAACCTATTTAAGTTTGTTAAATTTCAAAGACTATTAGAAGCAGAAACAGGCTTTACCAGAAATGAACCAGTTCAATTAGCTGTAACAGATGCCATTGAAAAAGCAGTTCGTGATTTAATTTTGGAAGGGATAATAGAGGGGTTTTGGTCCACAAAAGCAGGGCCTGAAGTAGATAAATTATTAATTGACAACTATAAGAAAGAAATCGAAGAAGCAAATGCTACTGAATTATACGATAGATATTTGTATAAAAGAAGAGCAGATAATGTAGTGCAAGCTTCATTAGGAGGTGCGTTCATTAATGGGGATTATATTAATTCGCAATGGAAAATCAATAGCCGTATAGGTTACAAACGTTATTTAGATTCAAATTTTAATTTAAACTTAAGCATCAATAAATTTAATTTAGCTAATGATAATCTATTAAATGAAGGATTTGTATCTGTTGATGCTAGTTTAGGTTATAACATTCTTCCTTTCGATAAATTATCACCATTTATTTATGGTGGAGCAGGAACAAATATTTCTGATGATTTTAGAAGCATTCATCCGAAGGCATTTTTTGGTGGTGGAATAGAATATTTGCTTTCAGAAAAAATAGGTATAAATATGTATGCTGAAAATAATTTTGTTTTCAGTGATGATGTTGATGGGCTGGTAAGAGGTACTAGAGATGATATGTACCTTAGGCTAGGCGTTGGTTTAAATTTCTATATAGGAAATGCTAATCCTAAAAGAGCAAAAGAAAAAGCCGAAGAAAAATTAAAGAGAAAAGAAGAACGAGATATTAGAAGAAATAATATAGAAAAAACGGTTTTTAATAATGGAAAAAAAGAAGAAAGAGCAAAAGAAAAAGCGATAAAAAAAGAAGAGCGAAGTATTAGAAAAAACAATATGGAAAAATCACTCTTTAAAAGTGATACAGAAGGTGAAACGGAAGAAATGAAACCTAGTAGTGAAGAAGAAAACTAATTTTAAAGCACTGAAAATGAAAACAATTAAAAATATACTATTCTTTTCTGTCTTATTGTTAATTTTTGCTACTTGTAGTGAAGAGCAAATAGACGGTGTGAGAATAGGATCTATAAATGGTAAAGTTGTAGCAGAAGGAACTAACACTCCATTGGAAAATGTAAAGATATCTACTAATCCAACAACAAGTACCGTTTTTACTAATGAAGAAGGTAATTTCGTAATAGATAACGCAGTTGTTGAAACTTATGCTGTGCAAGCTGAATTAGATGGTTATGTTACAGCTTTTGAATCGGTTGCTGTATTAGAAAACACAGCAGCTATCGTGGCTTTCGAATTAGTAACTTCCAATGCAAATAATCAACCGCCATCGACTCCGAATTTAGTTTTTCCAGAAGATTTATCAACAGATTTAGATTTGGAAATAGAATTTATTTGGGAGTCATCAGACCCAGATACTAATGATGAATTGTCATATGTATTAGAGCTAAGAAATGGTAGTACAAATGAAATTGAGTTATTTGAAACAGCTCAAGATACATTTTACTTGGCAAGTAATTTGGAATTATCCACCACTTACTTTTGGCAAGTAAAAGTAAATGATGGAACTAACGATGACGTACTTTCAGAAATAAATCAATTCACTACTATTACCAGTCCTGAAAATCCATTTGTTTTTGTAAAAGAAATTAATGGGAATAGTGTTGTTTATTCAGGAAATGAAGACCCAGCGACAAGTGAAGGATCTACTATTGATGTAGATTTATTACAATTAACAAGTGATAATAATAATAGTTTTAGGCCCAGGGCAAGTACAACAGTAGATAAAATAGCCTTTTTGAGAACGGTGTCAGGTAATACACAAATATTTACAATGAATTTTGATGGATCACAAGAAAATCAAGTTACTTCTGCAATTCCTGTAAATGGTTTTAGAATTGAGCATTTAGATTTTTGTTGGGCTCAAAACTCAAGCAAATTGTATTATCCAAGTTTCAATAAATTATATCAAATAAACGCTGATGGAAGTGGAGTGTCACAAATTTACCAAACATCAGATGGCTCTTTTATTTCTGAAGTAGAATCGACAGCATTTGACAACGATTTGATAGTTTTGAAGACAAATGATTCTAATGGATATAATGCACGAATATTTACAGTTAGATTGTCTACAGGTTTAGAGGAGATAGTAGTTGTTGAAAATATGGCAGGTGCTTTAGGAGGAATAGATATAACAGCTAATGGAGATCAGATTTTATATACAAGAGATATTTCTGGTTCTCAAAATTTAAGTTACCGCCAATTTGAAAGTAGAATATTTATTTTAGATTTAAATACAATGTCTAGTATGATGTTAGACACAGAAGTTTTACCTGGGGAAAATGATTTGGATCCTAAATTTTCACCAGATGAAGGTACAATTATTTTTACTCGTGCATTCAATAATATAGGTTCAATTCCTGCGATTTATAAGTATCAATTTGGGGTTTCTGGTTCAGAAAGTCAGCTTTTCAGTGCTGCCTCAATGCCAGATTGGGATTAAAAATAAATTCACATCAAATAAAAACTTTAAAAGCACACATATTATTTGTGTGCTTTTTAATTATAAATATCTTTGCGTTAACAACAACATACTATGAGTTCTGAAATAAGTAAACGTTACAGTCAAAGAGGAGTTTCTGCTTCAAAAGAAGATGTGCATAATGCCATAAAGAATATAGATAAAGGACTATTCCCAAAAGCATTTTGTAAAATCGTGCCAGATTATTTAACAAATGATGAAGATTATTGCTTGATAATGCATGCTGATGGAGCTGGTACAAAATCGTCTTTAGCTTATATGTATTGGAAAGAAACTGGAGATGTTTCAGTTTGGAAAGGCATTGCACAAGATGCTTTAATAATGAATATAGATGATTTGTTGTGTGTTGGAGCTACTAATAATATTATGTTGTCTTCAACTATAGGAAGAAATAAAAATTTGATTCCAGGTGAAGTTATTTCAGCAATAATTAACGGTACTGAAGAATTAATTTCAGATTTAAATAACTTTGGTGTTACAATACATTCAACAGGTGGCGAAACTGCAGATGTTGGAGATTTAGTACGAACAATTATTGTGGATTCTACAGTGACTGCTAGAATAAAACGCAGTGAGGTTATTGATAATGCCAATATTCAAGCAGGTGATGTTATTGTAGGTTTAGAAAGTTTTGGACAAGCTACTTATGAAAAAGAATATAATGGCGGAATGGGAAGTAATGGACTTACTTCTGCAAGACACGATGTGTTCCATAAGTATTTAGCGAAAAAATATCCAGAAAGTTTTGATGCAGCTGTACCAGAAGATTTAGTGTATTCAGGTAAAGTAAAACTAACTGATAAAGTTGAAAACTCTCCTATTGATGCTGGTAAATTAGTATTGTCACCAACTCGAACTTACGCACCTATCATAAAAGAAATACTTTCTAAATATAATAGTAATGATATTCATGGAATGGTACATTGCTCAGGTGGAGCACAAACAAAAATCCTTCATTTTGTCGATGACCTTCACATAATAAAAGATAATTTATTTCCAGTGCCTCCACTTTTCAAGTTAATACAAGAACAGTCCAAAACAGATTGGAAAGAAATGTATCAAGTATTTAATTGCGGTCATAGAATGGAACTTTATGTTTCCCCTAAAATTGCTCAAGAAATTATTGCAATCTCCAAAAGTTTCAATGTTAATGCTCAAATTGTTGGTAAAGTTGAGGGTTCTCAAACAAAAAAACTAACTATCGAAAGCGAATACGGAACGTTTAATTATTAATCCCCTTTTATTTTTTTATGAAGTTTATAGTATTCATACTAACAATATGTGTTAGTAATATTGCCATTGCCCAGCAAAATACAATCACAGTTAAAAATGAAGTAAAAAATGATTCATTAATAAAGAATGATTCAATAAAAAAATGGACATTAAAAAATAAAGCAGGATTAGACTTAAGTGAAGTTACATTTATAAATTGGAGTGCTGGTGGTAGTAATTCAATTTCTGCACTAACAAGTTTCGTGTCTACATTAACTTATAAGAAAGACAATATTAATTGGGTTAATAGAGGGATAATGAGACTTGGAGGAAATAAACAAGAATCCTTGCGTTTAAGAAAAACAGACGATGTTTTAGAGTTTTCTTCTAATATAGGGTTTCAAAAAGATACACTTTCAAATTGGTATCATTCAGCTAGATTTAATTTTAAATCACAATTATTATACGGTTACAGCTATCCAAACAGAGAAAAACCTATTTCTAAATTTATGGCTCCAGGATATGCTTTTTTAGGTGCAGGAGCAGAATATGGAAAAAATATAGAAAAAATGTCTTTATATATTTCGCCTTTAACATATAAAGGAACTTTTGTGTTAGATGAAGCTCTCTCTAATGCAGGGGCTTTTGGAGTAGAAGCAGCTATTTATGATGATGAAGGTAATGTAATAAGAGAAGGTCAAAGAGTTCGTTCTGAGCTTGGCGTTTTAATAACAAGTGCTTACGAAGCTAATTTGTTTGAAAACATAGATTTTAGAAGCTTAATCGAATTATACTCAGATTACATAAATAGTTTTGGAAATGTAGATGTTAACTGGGAGTTATTACTGAATTTTAAAGTTAATGATTATGTTAGAACTGCTTTAGGCTCACATATAATTTATGATGATGATATAAGTACTTTTGAAGAAGTTGATGGAATGCAAATTGAAAAAGGGCCTAAAATTCAATGGAAACAAATATTGGGAATAGGCGTTGTTGTCGATTTTCAATAAGAAGAGAAGAGCATTGCAATTATTAGAATAAGAATAAGATAATATTATGTACTTTAGAGCAAACTAATTAGACTTGAAAAAGCGCCTCATATTTTTTTTAACATTAACAGTGTTAATTATTAACCTATCAGTAATCTATTTCTATGATGTAGAAAGCAGTAGGATAATAAGGTTGGTTAGTACCATATTATTTTTCTTATTCTTTATCCTAAACAAAGGATATAATAAAAGCCTACTCTTAATTGCTTTTGCGTTATTTCTTGTTTCTGACATCTGTATGTTAAGATATGAAGAGCTGATATTTAATAGATTAACATTTCTAACTACCATTTTAGCATATTCATTTATTGCAATACACATTTTTCCAAAAATAAAGTTGCTAAAAAATAATAAATGGGTTTTTATAATTTTCAGTTTAGTATTAATCGTTAATACTTTAATGTTAAATGAACTCATTCATATGGTTGAGTTTAAATTAATAGACAAAACACACGAAATACTTTTCTATGTTTATGGTGTTGCAATGATTGTAATGGGCTTGTTTGCTGCTAATTACAATTTCAGGTATAATTCTACTCAATCTACATTATGTATGTATTTTGTCTTAGGTTTCATTCTTTCAGATATTTTTGCTGTAATGGCTTATTATTTAAATTTTGAAGTCTTTTATTTCCCAGATCGTATATTTTATATACTGGGAATTTCAGTACTAGTTTCATATTCTGTTTTAGAATTAGATGAAGAAGTGCTTTATGATGATGAAATAGAAGAATAAAACTTTACTTTTTATAAAAAACCTTTAATAAGCAATAAAAAAGCAGTGGTTATAAAACTATCTATTAAAAAGAGGATAGAAAATAATTTAAAAGCTGAAATACCTAAATTTTTATAAAAAATCAATTTTTGTTTACTATGCGTTTCAGTCACTAAAAACCATAACAGTAAGACTAAAAACAGCTTAGTAATAAGAGCAGGAATAATCTCCGGGTAAACTATAGTGATAATAATATTCACAACAAAAGACCAAATAGCAAAAGGCCTATAGTAAAATAATATAGCTCGAAATTGATTTAGCATATATTCTATAACGTATAAAACCAACGTAATATTTTTCAAAAGCCTAAACACGGCATAAACTATTGCAAATTCATAAATTATCGTATTTTTGTGCAACAATTTTATAGATAGATGTTAGAGAAATTACAAATAGTGAAACAGCGTTTTGATGAGGTGAGTGATTTAATCATTCAACCAGATATTATTACAGATCAAAAACGATATGTTGAACTTAATAGAGAATATAAAGATTTACGCTTGTTAATGGATAAGCGTGAAGAATACATAGAGTTAACCAATAATTTAGCCGAAGCAGAAGAAATAATTTCAGATGGAAGTGATGCCGAAATGGTGGATATGGCTAAAATGCAATACGATGAAGCTAAAGAAGGGATTCCAAAACTTGAAGACGAAATAAAAGTTCTTTTAATACCGAAAGATCCAGAAGATTCTAAAAATGCAGTAGTAGAGTTACGAGCAGGAACAGGTGGAGACGAAGCCAGTATTTTTGCTGGAGATTTATTTAGAATGTACACTAAATATTGTGAAGGAAGAGGCTGGAAAGTAGATACTGTAGATTTTAGTGAAGGAACAAACGGTGGTTTTAAAGAAATTCAATTTGAAGTTACAGGAGAAGACGTTTACGGAACATTAAAATTTGAAGCAGGTGTGCACCGTGTGCAACGTGTACCACAAACTGAAACACAAGGTCGTGTTCATACTAGTGCTGCAACCGTAATGGTTTTTCCAGAAGCTGAAGAATTTGATGTGGAAATCAACCCTAAAGAAGTACGTGTGGATTTTTTCTGTTCATCTGGCCCAGGTGGTCAATCAGTGAACACAACATATTCAGCAGTGCGTTTAACACACATTCCAACAGGTTTGGTGGCGCAATGTCAAGATCAAAAATCACAGCACAAAAACAAAGAAAAAGCCTTTAAAGTATTACGTTCTCGTTTATATGAAATGGAATTGGCTAAAAAAAATGCTGAAGATGCAGAAAAGCGCGGTTCTATGGTGAGTAGTGGAGATAGAAGTGCTAAAATTAGAACGTATAATTATCCGCAAGGTCGTGTAACCGACCATAGAATAGGTTTAACGCTGTACGATTTATCAAATATTGTAAATGGAGATATCCAGAAAATAATTGATGAATTACAATTAGCTGAAAACACAGAGAAATTAAAAGCTAACAGTGATATTATTTAAAACATAAGCCTCTTTTTGAGGCTTTTTTTATAAAATGACAACACAACAACTAACTGAACAAATCAATAAAAAGAAATCTTTTCTATGTATAGGATTAGATGTCGATTTAAATAAAATACCAAACCATCTTTTAAAAGAAGAAGATCCTATTTTCTCTTTTAATAAAGCAATAATTGATGCCACACATCATTTATGCGTTGCTTATAAACCAAACACGGCGTTTTATGAAGCTTATGGTTTAAAAGGTTGGAAATCATTAGAAAAGACCATTAATTATTTAAACAAAAAGCATCCAGAAATTTTCACAATTGCTGATGCTAAACGTGGAGATATTGGTAATACCAGTTCAATGTATGCCAAAGCATTTTTTGAAGACTTAGCGTTCGATAGTGTTACCGTTGCACCATATATGGGAAAAGATTCAGTAGAGCCTTTTTTAGCTTTTAAAAACAAGCATACTATTATGCTGGCTTTAACTTCAAATGAAGGTGCTTTCGATTTTCAGACAAAAATAGTTGAAAATAGAGAGTTGTATAAGCACGTTTTGGAAACTTCTAAAACGTGGAAAAATTCAGAAAACCTAATGTATGTTGTAGGTGCTACAAAAGCAGAATACTTTAAAGATATCAGAAAAATTGTTCCCAATAGTTTTTTATTGGTTCCTGGCGTTGGAGCTCAAGGCGGAAACCTAGAAGACGTTTGTAAATATGGAATGAATGAAAATGTAGGCTTGCTTATAAATTCTTCCCGTGGAATTATATATGCTTCAAATAATACTGAATTTGCTCAAGATGCAGCTGCAAAAGCTGGAAAACTACAGCGGCAAATGAAAGATATTTTAAATAAATAAAAATACTCTTTTAGCTTCTTTTAAAAATGAAAGTATATCGAGATCAGATAAAGCGAACACTAAAATTAGAACAGAATCCCAAACGAATCATTTCTCTTGTACCTTCTCAAACCGAGTTGCTTTTCGATTTAGGTCTTGAAGATAGTATAGTTGGTATAACTAAATTCTGTGTGCATCCTTATCATTTAAAAAGCACAAAGACAATAGTTGGAGGAACAAAAGAGATTAAAATCGAAAAGATTAAAATGCTTCAACCTGATATTATACTTTGTAATAAAGAGGAAAACACAAAAGAGATTGTTGAAGCTTGTGAGAACGTTTGTGAGGTTCACGTTTCAGATATTGCAACTATCGATGATTGTTTGGCTTTAATCAATCAATACGGAGAGATTTTTAACAAAAGAACAGAAGCATTAAAAATTTCAAACAAGATAACTTTCAATTTAAACGATTTCAAAATTTTTATAAAAGACAAACCTGTTTTAAAGGTAGCCTATTTTATATGGAGAAAACCTTGGATGGTTGCTGGTAATAATACCTTTATAAATTATTTATTGGAATTGAATCATTTCAAAAATATCTACGCAAACATAGAGCGTTACCCAGAAATAGAATTAAAAAAAATACGATTGCAAGGCGATCCGGAAGTAGTGTTATTATCTAGTGAACCTTATCCATTTAAAGATGAGCACGCGTTTGAAATTGGTAGAACATCACATCACGCAAAAACTATTTTTGTTGATGGAGAATATTTTTCTTGGTATGGTTCAAGGTTAATTAAAGCCTTTGAGTATTTTAAAACATTAAGAAGCAGGTTGTGAATTTTCTCTAGAAAGAAATTTAAGCCTATTCATTTTATTTAAAAGTTTCAGTGCTTTATATTCAGATAAATCACTCATAGCGTGGTCTGTTTGGCGTAAGTTATACGCTTGCTCAATTAGCAGTTTATAACGCTTATTGAGCTTTTGTTGCTGGTACTTTAAAAGGTCTTTACGGCTCATTTTCAGGTAATTGAATGGCTATTCAATATACACTAATTA
>ERZ1027208.785-NODE-785-length-10833-cov-8.510392_pt1 | contig 10833 bp, 10 predicted proteins | sample MGYA00520867_ERZ1027208 | MGnify/ENA primary metagenome ERZ1027208 (study PRJEB33311, sample SAMEA4378413) | marine metagenome | biome: Marine biome; feature: Fjord; material: Water | collected 2014-07-20T08:00:00Z/2014-07-... | depth 75 m ...
CAACCAAACACTGCCTTACCCGATGCCGCCAGCTCCGCGTCACGCGGTGATAGCCACGTCATCACGCGCCGTAACTCAGCAAAAACCATCCACTCAGGCAAAGCAGGGTGACGTTGCTCAGATGGATCAAGAAACCCGCCAAGGCTGCTTTCATCAAGGTTGTTTGGTGTCCATGCAGACAAATCGACGGCAAAGATCGGCGCGCCGTCTTCGCGTCCTAGCAGGATCGGCGCCTCAGCCGCATCACGCAATGCTGCATGATCCAGACCCAAACGGATCAATCCAGAAGGCCGTTCAGGTGAGATCAGCGGCTTGCCCCTCCAAAATACAATCGCACGCGCAGCCGGATCGGCAGCAGCATCAGCCAATGCCTGAGGATTTCCACGCAGTTCTCCTGCACGGTCCAGACCCGAACCACCAAACGTCACCTGCTCTGCATTTTTCATCTCTTAGTCCCTAAAATTCGAAGCATTACTCCGACCAAATTCAACCAATGCACAGCGAAATCGCCAAACAGCTCGCGTCTCATATGGTTAGAAATTCGGTACCTGCCCACATTTATAGGCTCTTGCTGCCACAGGACTGGATCAAGGGCCAGTCGGTTTTGCACCATCACGCAATTGTTGCTCGGTTCAATAGTCACTGCACAAAGGCGATTCGCGCAAAGGAGGCCGATAAACGGAACCAGCCAACGCCCCTCCAGAGGTCAAAATAGATTGAGTGTATTCGCAACAATTGCGCCGATACATTACTAACAACGCGCCACGAAAGCTTATCGCATCCTATCAAACTCTCTGGTCTTGCAGCGGAGGAACAGATTGCCTATATCAACCATCGAGAGGTTGGTTCGGGCAGGCGCCTCGCCAACCTGGTCAGAGCCGGAAGGCAGCAGCCACAACGGGTCCCGCTTGGGTCGTTATCAATCTCTCACCTTATGCCCGACATTTATAGCATGCCGCAAACGAAACGCCCTAAAGGCGTGCCGCTGCAAAGGTATCGCACTCACCCACTGCCCCGCTGTCATACCCGCGTCCGAACCAGCGCGCCCGCTGTTCAGATGTGCCATGGGTAAATGTATGCGGTTGCGGTACACGGCCCGCTTGTCGTTGCAGATGGTCGTCACCAATCTTGCGCGCCGCATTAAGCGCTTCTTCCAGATCGCCGCGTTCCATCAACCCTTTGACATTGCGCGCCCAAATCCCAGACAAACAATCCGCCATCAACTCCAAACGGACCGTAAGTGCATTCGCCTCCGTTTCTGAGGCACGCTGCCGCGCCGCGTTCACTTTGGGTAAAATTTCCAGCTGGTTTTGGACATGGTGTGCAACCTCGTGGGCAATCACATAGGCTGCGGCAAAGTCACCGCCTGCCCCCATCTGCTGGTCAAGTGCCTGAAAGAACTGCGTATCCAGATAGGCTTTTTTGTCAGCAGGACAATAGAACGGGCCAGTTGCGCCGCTTGCCCCACCACACGGGCTTTGGGTGACACCACTAAAAATAACGAGTTTCGGCGGGACATATTCGCGGTTCAACTGTTCGCGAAACACGTTAACCCAAACAGCTTCGGTTGTAGTCAATACTTGAGCGCTAAAGTTGGCTGCAGCATCATCCGCTGTGCTGGATGTTGAGCTTTCTTGTTGGCCACCCCCGTCCTGAAGCAGAGGTGAAACATCAATACCCGTGAAATATCCAATCGCGAGCACAGCAAGAATGCCAGCAACGCCCAGACCGCCTTTTGCACCGGCACGCCGAGACCCACCGCTGCCGCCGCGCATTTCAACATTACTACTGCGTTTGATCCCTCTGAGCCGCATGGCCTTCCCCTTTAGTCTTTAGTGTTGCGAGACCTTAACGTAGCTGTCCCGCTCAAGTTCAGTCATCAAAGGAACCGGATTCCTCCATGGCAGGTTAGTTTACCCGCACACTAACCGTTAGAGGGAATAATACCTGCGCAATTGCTCCGTTCGGCATGGTCATCCAACACGCTATGCAAAATATGCAATATTCTGGGTCAACTACTGCGCTAGGAGCCCCATCACCGTTGCCCCCACGCCCGCCAAGCCCTACTTTAACGCCATACCCGAATCCCACCGTCAGGATATTCATGTCAGACGCTACAGCCTACCGCGTACTTGCCCGCAAATACCGCCCCGAGACCTTTGCCGATCTTGTCGGGCAAGAAGCAATGGTGCGCACGCTGAAAAACGCGTTCGAAGCGGACCGCATTGCGCAGGCCTTCATCATGACGGGTATTCGCGGAACGGGCAAAACAACAACTGCTCGTATCATTGCAAAAGGCATGAACTGCATCGGTGCTGACGGCACATCAGGCCCAACAACCGAACCTTGTGGTGAATGCGAACACTGCACTGCAATCATGGAAGGCCGCCATGTTGACGTGATCGAGATGGATGCCGCATCCAACACTGGTGTCGCCAACATCCGCGAAATCATCGATAGCGTGCACTACCGCGCGGCCTCGGCCCGCTACAAAGTATATATCATTGACGAAGTGCACATGCTCTCAACAGGAGCGTTCAACGCCTTGCTCAAGACACTTGAAGAGCCGCCAGAGCACGTGAAATTCATCTTTGCGACGACCGAAATTCGCAAAGTTCCCGTGACAGTCCTGTCTCGCTGTCAGCGCTTTGATCTGCGCCGCATCGAACCCGAAGTCATGATCGCACTACTTCGCAAAATTGCCGCTGGCGAAAGCGCACAAATCGCAGATGACGCGCTTGCGCTGATCACCCGCGCTGCTGAAGGGTCTGCACGCGATGCCACCTCGCTACTGGATCAGGCCATTAGCCATGGCGCTGGCGAAACAACCGCCTTGCAGGTCCGTGCCATGCTGGGCCTCGCTGATCGCGCGCGTGTGCTGGACCTGCTGGAAATGATCTTGCGCGGTGATGCTGCTGGGGCGCTTACTGAAATTGGATCGCAATACGCCGAAGGCGCAGACCCGATGGCTGTTTTGCGTGATCTGGCCGAGATCACCCACTGGATAAGCGTCGTAAAAATCACACCCGATGCCGCCGAAGATCCAACTATTTCGCCAGAAGAGCGTGACCGTGGCCGTGTCATGGCAGACGCACTCCCGATCCGTGTCCTGACCCGCCTGTGGCAAATGCTACTCAAGGCGTTGGAGGAAGTGGCCAGCGCGCCAAACGCGATGATGGCGGCCGAGATGGCCGTTATCCGACTGACCCACGTTGCCGACCTACCTTCCCCGGATGAGCTGGTGCGCACATTGCAAAACACACCTGCCCCCAGCGCCGGAGCCGCGCCAATGGCTGGCCATGCCCCCGCCCCCAATGGCAGTGGCACTGCACAGGCAATTCAACAACCCCAAACGCGCATGGCCACAAATCCTAACGGTGCAGGACAGGCCGCAGCATTGGCGAGTGAACCCTCTGCAGCACTTGCGCTGTATCCGACGTTTGAGCATGTCCTTGAGCTGATCCGCCACAACCGCGATGTCAAACTGCTGGTAGAAGTAGAAACCTCACTGCAGCTTGCCGCCTACCAGCCGGGGCGGATTGAATTTGTCCCAACAGACAATGCACCGCGCGACTTAGCCCAGCGCCTTGGGGCAAAGCTGCAACTTTGGACAGGCAACCGCTGGGCGGTCACCATCGTAAACTCAGGCGGTGCACCCACCATTGCCTCGATACGCGACGCAAAAGACAACGCCCTACGCGAAGAGGCCGAAGAACATCCATTGATGCAGGCTGTGATGGCGCAATTTCCACGCGCTAAGATCACCGCGATTCGAACCCCCCAAGATATTGCGGCCGCTGCTGTAGAAGAGGCCCTGCCCGAGGTCGAAGACGAATGGGATCCCTTTGAGGATAGCTAATGCGCTTGATCGCCTTACTTGGATTATCGGTTTCACCGACAGTCATATTCGCTGAGGTTTGCGACAAAGAGCGTCCAAACTGGAACGGAATCCCAGTGACGGCGGCGAAAGAAGTTGCATTCCTCTTTACACAACCCACTCAGATCATTCTGTTGGCCATAACAGTTTTCGTCATCTATCGCAGAGCACGTATCAGCTGTGGCTTATCAGCTTTGGTATGGGCCGCATTCATCCCGTCACTACTAACCAGAGATCTAGATGACGCCATATGGGAAGGCCTTCAAGAAGGTTGTATTGGGAGCGCAGACTTGTCCATTGGCCTGTCTGCTGCGATATGTATCATAACACTTTACGCCGCGCTGTGCCCGCGTAGAAAACCCACAAAAGGAGACATTTGATGTTCAAAGGATTAGGCGGTCTCGGCGATATGGCCGGAATGATGAAAAAGGCCCAAGAGATGCAGGGCAAGATGGCTGAGATGCAGGAAGAAATGCACAACGTCATGGTCACTGGCGAAGCGGGTGCTGGCCTTGTTAAGGCAACCTGCACCGCCAAAGGTGAACTGAAGGGATTGGATATTGATCCATCGATTTTCAACGGCGACGACAAAGAAGTTGTCGAAGACCTGATCCTTGCCGCCATCAAAGACGCACAAGGCAAAGCAAGCGAGCGCGCGGCGGAAGAAATGGGCAAGCTTACTGAAGGTATGGGTCTACCTGCCGGCATGAAGCTGCCCTTCTAATTTCGCCACCCATTGAAATTGTCCCCAACCAACAAAATGTCTCGGATGTGACCAAATGAACTCCACCCGAGACATTGATGCTCTGATTGAGCTAATGGCAAAGCTGCCCGGGCTTGGCCCGCGCTCGGCGCGACGCGCTGTACTGCACCTGATCCGCAAACGCGCGTTATTGTTAACGCCGCTGGCTGACACGATGCAACAAGTCGCCGCGACCGCGCGCGAATGCCTCAATTGCGGGAATGTAGGCACCTCTGATATTTGCGACATTTGCGAAAGCGAAAAACGTGCCAACGGCGAACTATGTGTGGTTGAGGATGTTGCTGACCTATGGGCTATGGAGCGCTCTGGTGTTTTTCACGGACGGTATCACGTGCTTGGCGGGACGCTCTCGGCGTTGGATGCCATTGGCCCCCAAGAACTGCGCATACCACGACTGCTGGACCGCGTGAAAAGCGAGGCCATCAATGAGGTGATCCTTGCGCTGAACGCAACTATCGACGGCCAGACAACCGCCCACTACATCGCTGACCAACTCGAACATCAGGTCAAACTGACGTCTCTGGCCCAAGGTGTTCCTATCGGTGGTGAGCTTGATTATCTTGATGATGGGACGATCACTGCTGCAATGCGCGCGCGCAAACAGTTGTAACGCTCCCAAGGCCCGTCACTCAGCCCCCCAAAGCAACTCATCACCTTCGGATGGCCCTAACGTGAAATGCAAAAGGGTGCCCGCAAGCAGACACCCTTTCTTAAAACAAGATCATAGTTTGTAGATCAGTTTCCTGATCGCCCCTTTGATCTTTTACTTTGCATCTTCGTCTTCATCTTCATTGCCTTCCGGCAAATTAAAGAAGCTCTCAGCATCCGTAAAATCACTGTCTTTGCTGGTGTCTTCATCGTCGTCAACCACATCAGTCGACAATGTAAACGTTTCCAGACCTTCGATAGCGGATGGGGTTTTCGGCTCGATGCCCATCCCCAAGCTTTGCTCGGTGCTTACCAGCTTGCGGCGTTCGTCATCAGACATAACACCACCTTCAGCGGCCTTCTTCGCTGCCGCTTTTTGCACCATCGCGTCCAACTCGGACTGTTTACACAGGCCCAACGCAACCGGATCGATCGGCTGAATGTTTGAGATGTTCCAGTGCGTGCGCTCGCGGATGGCCTGAATGGTAGGCTTGGTTGTGCCAACCAGCTTGCTCACTTGGGCGTCGGACAATTCCGGGTGGAACTTGACCAACCACAGGATTGACGCAGGACGGTCCTGGCGTTTGGACAGCGGCGTATAACGCGGGCCACGGCGTTTTTCTTCGCCTTGGGCAGCTGCAAGGAACTTAAGTGCCAGCTTGTGCATCGGGTTGGCTTGCGCCTTGTCGATCTCTTCTTGTGTCAGCTGGTTGTTAGTGACGGGGTCAAACCCTTTAACGCCAGTCGCCACATCGCCATCTGCAATGCCCTGCACTTCCAGCTCGTGCATACCAACGAAATCCGCGATCTGCTTGAAGGTTATTGTTGTGTTATCCACCAACCAAACGGCGGTGGCTTTTGCCATAATCGGTTTGCCCATGTGTCTCTCCTTTAAACGCACCTTCCCCGTCGCCTGAAAGAGGCTGTCCCGGAGGTCCGGAACCGTTTCCAATTTGGGGGAACTTGTGGCTTATATAGATAAAGACCGTCCATAAGGAAAGACCCCTGATGCGCCGCATTTTTCTGATCTTGCTGCTATCCCTTACTTCTGCGCCTGTTTTCGCCAAGGGCGAGCGCGCAGGGGAGTTCGACTATTACGTTTTAGCCTTAAGTTGGTCCGCCAACTGGTGCGCGATTGAGGGTGACGCAAAGAACTCCCCTCAATGTGATACATCAGAAGATCATGGATGGATCATGCATGGCCTTTGGCCACAGTTCCATCGTGGATATCCATCCTATTGCCATACTGCCAAACGCCCACCGTCACGCGGCATGACAAATGACATGGCAGATATTATGGGCACAGGTGGCCTTGCGTGGCATCAGTGGAAAAAGCATGGAACCTGCACCGACTTAAGCGCGTCCGACTATTTCACCCTATCGCGACAGGCCTACGAAAGCATCACGCGGCCGCTGGTTTTCCGCAAGCTAGACCGCGCGGTGAAACTTCCCGCTTCTGTTGTGGAGGAGGCGTTTGTGAAAGATAACCCTCTGTTGTCGCGTGATGAAATCACCATCACCTGCCGTCAGGGATATATCCAAGAAGCGCGGATTTGTCTGTCTCGCGATCTTACGCCAGTGCCCTGCGGCCGCGATGTGATCAAGGATTGCACGCTAAAAGACGCATTATTTACGCCCCTTCGCTAAAAGGGCCGGATTGCCTTGGGCCAACAAACGAGCGGCCCAAGGTATTGAAAAATTAACCGCCAACTTTGAGAACAATTTTCCCGATGTGTCCGCTGCTTTCCATCCGCTTATGCGCACCAGCGGCATCCTCGAACGCAAATTCACTATCCATCACTGGTGCAACGCGGCCTGACGCCAACAGTGGCCAAACGGCTTCGCGCAATTCCGTTGCAATGCGCGCCTTGGCCAAGTCCGACTGCGGGCGCAAAGTAGACCCTGTCATCGTCAGACGGCGCATCATCAATGGCGCAAAATTTATCTCGGCCTTCGGTCCGCCCAAGAACGCGATCTGAATCAAACGGCCATCAAAATCCAACGCCTTGAGGTTGCGCGCGATGTAATCACCGCCAACCATATCAAGGATCAGATCAGCACCACCTTCGGCTTGCATAACCTCAACAAAGTCCTCTTCGCGGTAGTTGATCGCCCGCTCAGCGCCAAGTTTAACACAGGCCTCACATTTTTCCGCACTACCTGCCGTCACGAAGACCCGAGCGCCAAAAGCATTTGCCAGCTGGATAGCCGTTGTGCCGATTCCAGAAGAGCCACCGTGGATTAGAATCCGCTCACCCGCTTTCAGTCCGCCGCGCATAAACACATTGGACCACACCGTGAAAAAGGTCTCGGGTAGGCATGCCGCCTCTTTGAGGCTCAATCCCTTGGGGACAGGCAAACAATGTGCTGCTGGTGTCGCCACATATTCCGCGTAACCGCCACCCGGCAATAGTGCGCACACTTCATCACCCAATGCGAAACCTGACACGCCTTCACCTATCGCGCTCACCACGCCTGATGCTTCTAGGCCAGGCAAATCACTGGCTGTTGGCGGCGGGGCGTATGCGCCTGCACGTTGCAATGCGTCAGGGCGATTCACCCCTGCCCAAGCAACTTTAATCACCACTTGGCCGTGCCCGGGCTGGGGCACAGGGCGCTGCGTCAGTTGCAGCACTTCGGGACCACCCGGTTTGGTGATCTCTACTGCGCGCATCATCTCGGCTGCGTTCTCGGACATGGGTTGCTCCTTTAGAATAAATCAATCAGACGCAGCATAAGCCGCGCAAATGTGGAGTACACCCCCATACGCAGCCCTGTAGCCAGCGCCGCGCGGCTTTGTTATGGCAGGACCCAACGGCACATTAAGGACAGCAACATGCCCCTGCCCCAATTCCTGTGGCATTCAGATGCCCACGTCTATGCTGGCGCAGAAAAAGTCGTTCCTCAAACGGGGATCGTATCGCGCCACATTCCAGCAAAGCCCGTAGTGACCGCTCTGTCATCGTTAGGTCGCGCATTGAACAATGGAACACCATTTTGCATCAGTGACCACGGCCCCCCATGCCTTGAAGCGTTAGATGCCGCACAATTTGCCACACTCACAGGCGGTACATCCGGCACGCCAAAGATCATCGCCCGCAGTCAGGCCTCATGGATTCGCAGCTTTGATGCGAACGCAGCCCAATTTCAGTATTCAACGGACGACAGCATCGCAGTGCTTGGCGCACTAAGCCATTCCTTGGCCCTATACGGCGTTCTCGAAGCGCTGCATTTGGGCTTGAATTCCCATGTTCTGTCGCCACTCTCGCCCGCCGGACAGGTTGCACAAATGCGCCTGCACTGCTGCACCGTTTTGTATGCCACACCTAGCCAACTAAGGCTGCTTAGGCCCGATGCCTCACTTTGTGATTTACGCCTTATCCTTTGTGGCGGTGGCCCACTGAATGCGGCAACCCGCGAACACATTACTTCGTTTTGCCCAAACGCCGCATTGCACGTATTTTACGGAGCAGCCGAGACCAGCTTTGTCACCCTCAGCGATACAACAACGCCCGCCGCCTCTGTCGGCAAACCGTATCCCGATGTTCAAATAGAAATACGCGAATCTGACGAGACCGGTCACGGCACCATCTGGGTCAACAGCCCCTATCTCTTTGACGGATACCTGCAGGGCGACGGCAAACACACCTCATGTGACGGCGCATGGATCACCGTGGGCGAGCAAGGGATGCAGGATGAACAGGGCAACCTGTTTTTGCGCGGGCGCGCTGGACGCTCAGTAAATATTGCTGATCAAACCATACACCTCGATCAGCTTGAGGCTGAAGTAAACGCAGCCCCTCACATCCCACCCTGCGTCTTACTGGTGCGCCCTGACCAGATGAGGGGGCACCAAATAATTGCGGTGGTAGAGGGACCTATCAACCCCTCAATCCGCAATGCGTTTCTGGATCATTGCAAAGCAAAAAAGCTACACATTCCCCGTGATGTTGTCTTTCTTGATCCCCTACCCCAGCTCCCCTCCGGCAAACCCGACATGCGCCGCATCGCTGAGCTGACAGGGGCCACCCTATGACCGCGCACATCATCGCAGCCTGCCGCAGTGCCGTGGTTCCGCGCGGAGGCGCATTCAACGCCCTATCTATTGATGCGCTTGGCGCACCTGTTTTGCACGCTGTGTTAGTCCAGGCGGGCGTTGAGCCTGACCAAGTGGATGAAGTCATCGTTTCCAACGCCATTGGCGGCGGCGGCAATCCTGCGCGGCTGGTCTCCCTTGCTGCTGGTCTTCCAGAGAGAATCGCAGGACTAAGCATTGATCGCCAATGCGCTGGTGGCCTAGATGCCCTACTGCTTGCCAAAGCGTTGATAGAAAGTGGTGCCGCGGATATTGTGGTTGCTGGTGGTGTCGAGAGCTATTCCCGCAGGCCACAGCGGTTTCGGACGTTTGCAAATGGCAACGATCCGGAAGCCTATGATCGCCCCTCCTTCACTCCATGGCCAGACCGCGATCCAGACATGCCTGTCGCCGCATACACCCTAAGTACATCTTTGGGCATCAGCAGAGACGCACAAGACGCGTGGGCTGTCGACAGCCACAGGAAGGCCCTGAACTACGCACCAAGCAGTGCAGAGATGGTTATTGTTAAGGGCCAATCCCGCGATCCGTTTAACCGCAGGATGACACCAGCCTTAGCCTCACGCGCCAAACAGGTGAACGGCACAATCACAGCTGCCAATATGGCTGTAGCAGCGGACGGTGCTGCCTTCAGCGTGGTTGCATCGGAAAAAATGTTGCGCAAACTGGGTTGTGACGGCATCGCAATATTGGGAGGGGCTACAAAAGGCGACATCCCAGAACTGCCGGGAATAGCGCCGATCACCGCAATCAATGCGGCGCTAACTAAAACAGGCCTGCGTACAAATGACATCAAGTGCGCAGAAGTAATGGAGGCCTTTGCCGCCCAAGCCATCGCTTGTGTACAAGGCGCAAACCTAGATCCCGCATGTGTCAATCTGGGTGGTGGCGCATTAGCCCGTGGTCACCCAATCGGTGCATCTGGTACAATCAATGCTGTTCGACTATTTCACGAACTGCGTACTCAGGGCGGCAAAGGCCTTGCCGCGATTGCCGCTGCGGGCGGCATCGCGACAGCCGTGATTTTAAGCGCGTGACGGAACGCTGTTTGGGCGGGCACGGTAAAGCGCGGCTGTAATCAGCGCAGCCAGAACCGCCTTGATCAAATCGCCCGGAATAAATGCGGTTACCAGCAGGGCCGCATCACCGACTGTTTTGCCCAATACAATGGCCAAGCCAGCAATTCCAAACACATAAAGCACTAAAACTCCGCCAACGATTGCAGCGATACCAGCCGCCACAGCGGTATTCAGATTACTCAGACGCTCCATCACAAATCCGGTCACAAATGCCGCGATGGGAAAGCCGATCAAAAACCCAGCTGTAGGTGATGTAAACAACCCCAACCCACCACGGCCGCCGGACAACAACGGCAAGCCAACGGCGACCAGACCAACGAACAAAAGCACAGCGAGAAAAGCCCGACGAGCCCCCAGCACAGTGCCACAC
>ERZ1027208.786-NODE-786-length-10821-cov-19.612762_pt1 | contig 10821 bp, 10 predicted proteins | sample MGYA00520867_ERZ1027208 | MGnify/ENA primary metagenome ERZ1027208 (study PRJEB33311, sample SAMEA4378413) | marine metagenome | biome: Marine biome; feature: Fjord; material: Water | collected 2014-07-20T08:00:00Z/2014-07-... | depth 75 m ...
ATAGAATGTTGTAAAAGTTTAATGATCAATTAATTTTAACAGGTTTTTAACCTTTAATTGTCTTAAACAAAATCTTATCTTTGAGTGTTAACTAATAAATTTAATAATGAAAAAAGGACTAATAACTGTATTTGTGCTTTCAATTTTATTCGCTTGCAAAAACGATAATAAAGAAGAAGCCACAAAAGAAGAAAAGGAAACAATAGAAACAGCTATGCAAACTAATTTAAATAAATATGTAAGTGTAAAATTAACTTCAGATTTAAGTGTGCTTTCTGAAAAAGAACGAGAAATGCTACCTATATTAATTAAGGCAGCAAATAAAATGAACGATTTGTTTTGGTATGAGGCGTATGGTGATTGTGATGCGCTTCTAAGTTCTATTGAAGATGAAGAAACAAGGCAATTTGTAAATATAAATTATGGACCTTGGGATAGACTGGACAATAATGAACCTTTTGTTGATGGTGTTGGAGAAAAACCAAAAGGCGCGAATTTTTATCCTAAAGATATAACAAAGGAAGAATTTGAAGCAGCCGATATTGAAAACAAATCAAGTATTTACAATTTTGTGCGTCGTGACGATAATGGAAAATTACTTTCAATACCTTATCACAAGCAGTTTGAAAGCGAAGTAAAAGAAGTATCGGAATTATTGATGAAAGCTTCAGAATTAGCTGAAGATTCAGGATTAAAAAATTATTTGCAGCTTAGAGCTAAAGCGCTTTTGGATGATGAGTATCAAGCTAGTGATTTTGCTTGGATGGATATGAAAAACAATACGTTGGATATCGTTATTGGTCCAATTGAAACTTACGAAGACCAATTGTTTGGCAACAAAGCATCGCATGAAGGTTATGTGTTAATTAAAGACCAAGCTTGGAGTAAGCGTCTGGAAAAGTTTAGTAGCTTTTTGCCAGAACTTCAAAAAGGATTGCCAGTTGACGAAAAATACAAACAAGAAACACCAGGTACAGATAGCGATTTAAATGCATACGATGTTGTTTTTTATGCAGGAGATTGTAATTCAGGAAGTAAGACCATTGCAATAAATTTACCAAATGATGAAGAAGTACAACTTAAAAAAGGAACACGTCGTCTTCAACTTAAAAATGCAATGCAAGCTAAGTTTGATAAAATTCTCGTGCCAATTTCAAATGTTTTAATTGATGAAAGCCAACGCAAGCATATTACATTTGACGCCTTTTTTGCTAACACAATGTTTCATGAGGTAGCACACGGTTTGGGTGTTAAAAACACAATAAACGATAAAGGAACTGTAAGAACTTCTCTTAAAGAACACGCTAGTGCTTTAGAAGAAGGAAAAGCTGATATTTTAGGATTGTATATGGTGCAGCAGTTAACTTTAAAAGGCGAGCTAACAGATGATATTAAAGATAATATGGTCACGTTTATGGCTGGTATTTTTAGATCTGTACGTTTTGGTGCATCAAGTGCACACGGAAAAGCCAATATGATTCGTTTTAATTTCTTTAAAGAGTTTGGTGCTTTTACAAGAAGTGAAGATGGAACTTACCAAGTTAATTTTGGTAAAATGGAAATCGCAATGAAAGAATTATCAAACGTGATATTAATTTTTCAAGGCAATGGAGATTATGATGGTGTTGTTGCTTTTGTGGAAAAATATGGAAGTGTTCCCGAAGAACTTCAAGGGGATTTAGATAGATTGAGTTCGGCAAATATCCCTGTAGATGTTGTGTTCGAACAAGGTGCTTCTGTGCTAGGATTAGAATAGAGTTTAAAACTTTTAATAAAGCAAAAAGGCTTCAAGTTAATTACTTGAAGCCTTTTTATTTAAATTCATTTTAAGCTATTATGCCATTTCAACAAATAAACCATCATCGGTTTTGTTAACTTTAGCAACACCTAATTTGGTTAATCCTTTTATGGTTTTGTCCCATTTTTTATTACTTAATGCAGACAGTTCTTTTAATTCATTTAGTCCAATAGGGGTGTTTTTCTTTAATATTTCAAAAACAGCTTTTTCATCTTCATTCATTGGTACAGCTTTCTTTTCTGGTCTCATTTGAGGGAAAAACAGAACTTCTTGAATGGATTGGTTATTGGTTAAAAACATAGTTAAACGATCCATTCCAATTCCCATTCCAGATGTTGGTGGCATACCATATTCTAGAGCACGTAAAAAGTCGTGATCTATAAATTCGGTAGCTTCATCATCACCTTTTTGAGCTAGTTTTAATTGGTGTTCAAAACGTTCACGTTGGTCTATTGGGTCATTTAATTCAGAATACGCGTTCGCTATTTCTGTACCACAAACCATTAACTCAAAACGCTCAGTTAATTCAGGATTATCTCTATGCTCCTTACACAACGGACTCATTTCTTTTGGATAGTCTGTTATAAAAGTTGGTTGGATATAATTGCCTTCGCATTTTTCACCAAAAATTTCATCAATAAGTTTTCCTTTGCCCATTGTATCATCAACTTCAATACCTAAATCTTTAGCAGCTTGGCGTATTTCGGCTTCCGTTTTACCAGTAATATCAAAACCAGTAAAATGCTTTATGGAATCTGCCATAGTTACACGAGCGTAAGGTGCTTTAAAATCTATTTCGCGTTCACCAAACTTAGCTTTAGAGGTTCCGTTTACAGCAGTAGCGCAATGCTCTAATAATTTTTCTGTAAAGTCCATCATCCAGTTGTAATCTTTGTAGGCTACATAGATTTCCATTACGGTAAACTCTGGATTATGTGTTCTGTCCATTCCTTCGTTTCTAAAGTTTTTAGAAAACTCATAAACACCATCAAAACCACCAACAATTAAACGCTTTAAGTATAACTCGTTAGCAATTCGCATGTACAATGGAATATCTAAACTATTATGGTGCGTAATAAAAGGTCTTGCTGCAGCACCACCTGGAATAGGTTGCAAAACAGGAGTTTCTACTTCAAAATAACCAGACGTGTTAAAAAACGAACGCATAGCATTAAATAACTTGGTACGTTTTATAAATACTTCTTTAACGTGCGGGTTTACGACTAAATCAGCATAACGACGTCTGTAACGTAATTCAGGATCGTTAAAAGCATCATGTGCATTACCTTCCGCATCAATTTTTGGCAATGGTAAAGGTTTTAAAGCTTTACTTAAAAGTGTAAAACCTTTAACCATTACTGTTTTTTCACCTACTTTAGTAGTAAAAAGCTCACCTTCAATACCAATAAAATCACCTATATCAAGCAATTTTTTGTAAATATCGTTGTACTTGCTTTTATCATCACCAGTGCAAATTTCATCACGATTAAAATAAACCTGTATTCTACCTTCGCTATCTTGAAGCTCAGCAAAACTAGCGTTACCTTGAATACGACGAGACATTAAACGCCCAGCAATAACAACCTTTTTTCCTTCCTTAAAGTCCTGTTTGACCTGTTTTGTGGTTTCAGAAACTGGAAATAAATCGGCTGGATAGGGGTTAATACCTAACTCACGTAATTTTGCGAGTTTTTCTCTTCGTACGAGCTCTTGCTCAGATAATTGTGACATATTTAAATATTGTGTGTAATTAAGCCAGCAAAGATATAAATAAAGCCTCTTAATTAAAACTAAATTTTAGGGCGTTTCCATTCTGGTCGCGCTTTCGCAAGTCGCTCTTTTCAAGGAGCTCCAACAATTGCTCTATCGCTAACGCAAAGTGTAACAAAAAAGAATAGATTACGTCTAATAAATAGCATCAATCAAAATAAATCAAATTATGAGTTTTTGGAGAGTCTTACTTTCAATCATCTGTCCGCCACTAGCAGTGCTAGATAAAGGTTGCGGTTCTATTATTATCGTTTTCTTACTGTGGCTTTGCGGTTGGGTTCCTGGTGTTATTGCAGCATTGGTAATTATAAATAATCCTAACCGATAAAATATTATATTTGTAGTATAATTTCAACTCTTAAAAGATGAAAAAAGCTACATTCTTATTGCTATTTGTATTTGCTTTAGTATTAGCAAGCTGTCAATTTTCCGAAGACATTTATATAAATGAAGACGGATCAGGAAAAATGTCGTTTTCTTTTGATGGTTCTCAGCTTATGCAAATGGCTGGAGATAAAATTAGTGAAAACAATGAAGAGGCAATAGATTCTACATTTAGCTTTAAAGAAATATTTGACGCTAAACGCGATAGTATTTCAAAACTGACTATAGAAGAACAAGGAAAACTTAAAAGTTTAGAGCCATTTAATATGCATATGGTAATGAATCCTGAAACCTCTAAAATGAATTTTGAGCTCTTTAGATCATTTGAAAAAACAGATGAGTTGGAAGATATGTTTAAGGCTATGAACAACTTTAGCAATATGAAGGGTAAAGGAGCAGCTAAAGTAGACGATCCAAATAATCCTTTTTCCTCTTTTGGTGAAAATGGAAGCACAGAGCTTAGTTATAAATATAATGGCAAGGTTTTTTCAAGAAAAGCTAAAATATTAAATAAAGAAACTTACAAACAAATGACTGATAGCCTACAGGAAATGAGTATGATGTTATCGGGTTCTAAATATAAATTAAACTATCATTTCCCTAAGCCAATACAATCTGTGTCTAACGAAACAGCGTTGTTTAGTGAAGACAGAAAAAGTGTAACCATAGAGTTTGGTTTTATGGATTATATTACAAATCCAGAGGCATTGAATTTAGAAGTGATTTTAGAAGATTAAGATTTGAACAAACAAGTAGAATTACAAGATTTAGGGTTTAAAGATTACAAGGAAACTTGGGATTACCAAGAAGAACTGTTTAAAAGTATTTTAGACACTAAAATTAAAAACAGACGAGAAAATGCTGGTTTGGAAACCAATAATTACTTCTTGTTTGTAGAGCATCCACACGTGTATACTTTAGGTAAAAGTGGTGATTTTTCTAATTTACTTGTTACAGAAGAGCAATTAAAAGAAAAAAATGCTACGTTTTATAAAGTGAATAGAGGAGGTGATATTACGTATCATGGTCCAGGACAAATTGTAGGTTATCCTATTTTAGATTTAGATAATTTTTTTACCGACATACATAAATACCTCCGTTTTCTTGAAGAAATAATTATACTTACACTTAAAGAATACGGACTTAATGCAGAACGCAGTCCAGGAGAAACAGGTGTTTGGTTGGATGTAGGTACGCCGTTTGCTCGAAAAATTTGCGCTATGGGCGTTCGTGCCAGTCGTTGGGTAACAATGCACGGTTTTGCGCTTAACGTTAATGCTAATCTAGGTTATTTTGATTTAATGATACCTTGTGGTATTCGTGGCAAAGCAGTGACTTCCCTTAATGTTGAATTGGGCAAACAAACTGTTGACGAAGCCGAAGTAAAAGAAAAGCTATTAAAACATTTTGCCACACTTTTTGAAGCCGAATTTAAAACCGTTGAAGTTTAGCTCTCGTTTTGAAAAATTGGAAACTATATGTGTTAAATATCTTCTTACTGATTTTAGTTGGTTATAGTATTCTGCCAGATTTTTCGCTTAACAAAAATAATTTTGAAAAAGTCTCGGGAATTCTTTCGTATGTAAGATTGGAAAATGTAAAGGAAAGCAGGCCTAAAAGAAAGCTGTTTAATAATCTTGCCAGCCAACGTATTATTATAACTATTGCAGATAGTCATTATCACGAATATTATATATCAGATATCTATAAAGAACATTGGGATGTATTGCTCAATCGAAATGCAATAGGTAAAGAAGTGGTTTTGTATTTGGGTAAGGAAAATAAAAATGAAGATCCTTTTCGAGTAGAATTAGATCACAATGTTGTTTATGACACAGATGTTAGATATTACAGAAATATTTTAATCATACTTTTTACTCTTGCCTTATCTATTCGTAACTTATATTTTTACTTTAAAGAAGAAACTAAAACACCTTTTGAGACTTCAATTAAAAAAGCAGACTCTTCAGCTTTGCAAAGTGTAAGGAATAAGATTAAGCATTACTTTTTGGAATAGTTTTTTGCGATGTTCGTTTAACGACTTGACATAGGATCGTTTTAATGTTTTTATCAAATGTCAAACGAAGTTCGTCTATTTTTTTAGAAATTCAAATGCTTTAAAAATCTACTTCACAAACTTAAAGGTATTTTCATTCCCAATATTCAATAAATAAATCCCGCTAGCTAAAGTACTAATGTCTATTGAATTGTTGTTTGAAGATAATTTTTTATTAACAAGTAATTGACCAGAGATACTAAAAATATTAATGTCCTTTACATTGTTTAAACCATTAACATAAATATTATTTTCATTATTATATATATTGATGTTAGTTAAATTAAATTCATTTGTAGATAATGTCATATCAATGGCTTCTACAACTTTACCTTGGTTAGCTAATGTTGCATATACCTTATTGCCTACTAGAACAACATCTCTAAAATTGGCATAGAATAGACTGCCATCATTAGGGTTAGTATCTTGATATGTCGTGTTTACTGCTACAGAAGTTGAGCCTGCTGATGGGTTTGTTACATCAATTTTTCTAATTAAGCTTCCGTAAGTCATATATAATTCATTACCAGATTTAAAAATACCTCTAGAAAATGTAGAATTAGTTAATACATCTACTGTTGGGCTACTTTGATTAACATCTATTTTTAAAATTTCCTCATCATCACTAGATGATATATAAACGATATCGTTATCAAAAGTAATACTTGTTACAACACTAGTATTAGTTACATTATTTGCTATTACTTGAGCTGTTGGATTTGAAATATTGGCATCAATTTCATCTAGATGCGTTATAAAAGGTTCAAAGCTAGGGGCGTTTAATAATGTTTCTGCAGTTATGTAAATTGTAGAACCATTATTTGTAATTGAACTTATATACTCTCCAGTGGTATAAATATCTTGAGTTGGGTTTGATACGTTGTTTAAATCTAATGATATGATTTTACCACCAAGAAAAGTATCTGTAGCTTGTATGTAGTTTTCAAGTGCTATGTAAATTAAATTGCCATTAATTGTAAAATTCACCAAAAAAAAGTCATTAGGTACTGTGTAAATAATTGTTGGTGTTGGATTACTTAATGTTGTGTCTATGCTATAAATATTTTCAGAACCGAGAACATACATATTGGTTCCGTTCATTGTTAAAAAATTAGCATCAACTATCCCAGATACATAATCTGTTGTGTCTGTTTGTGATTCAATAGAATTTGAAATAATGATAAATAGAAAAAACGTAAGTAAATTTGTTTTCATAATTTAGGGTTTTGATTTTTCTTTAAAAATAGAAGTTTCAGTAACTTAAATCAATACCCAATAGTGGGTAGTTTACCATTTTAATTAGGAGGTCATATTTTGCTAATATTTAGATAAAATGGGTCAATGTGTATTTGTGGAAATTCAAATACCCTAAACTTGCTTACTGTTTATTAAATTATTAATTTAAAAGAAAAAATGGCATTAACACTCTCAAACCCTTTTCCGTTAGGAACTATAGCACCAGAATTTTCACTCTTGGATACTGTAACAAAAAAAACGGTTAATCTTCAGCAATTAAAAGGAGAAAATGGTACAGTGATTATGTTTATTTGTAACCATTGTCCATTTGTTATTCATATTAATCAAGCGTTGGTTACATTGACCAATGAGTATATTAAAAAGGGCTTTGGTTTTATTGCCATTAGCAGTAATAATGTTGAGAATTATCCGCAAGATGGTCCAGAATTAATGACGCTAATGGCAAAAAAACTAAGCTATCCTTTTTCTTATTTATATGACGAATCTCAAGAGGTAGCCAAAGCTTACGATGCAGCTTGCACACCAGATATTTATGTGTTTGACAAAGATTTAAAAGCAACCTATCATGGGCAGTTAGACGATTCCAGACCTGGAAATAATAAGCCAGTTACAGGTAAAGATCTACGTTTAGCTTTAGATGCTATATTAAAGAATCAACCGCCTTTGAAAATTCAAAAACCAAGCATTGGTTGCAATATTAAATGGAAGTAAAATAATTGTGAAAAATTCAAATTAAATACTCTAATTTTGCATTTTTAAAAATATAAAATGCAACAAACAACAAATAACATATTAATGATTCGTCCAATCGCTTTTAGAATGAACGAACAAACAGCTGTAAATAACTATTTTCAAGAAGATTTAGATATAAAAAACGCTGAAATAAATGCAAAAGCACAAGCCGAATTTGATGCTTTTGTAGAAAAGCTACGTGCCGTTGGTGTTAATGTTATTGTTGAAGAGGATGATAAATTAATGGATACACCAGATTCTATTTTTCCAAATAATTGGGTGAGTTTTCACGAAAATGGAGATGTTGGTTTATATCCCATGTTTGCTGAAAACAGAAGAAAAGAACGTCGAGACGAAGTTTTTATCCGTTTGGAAAATGAAGGTTTTAAAATCAATAATATAATTGATTATACATCTGCGGAAGATGAAGGTGTTTTTTTAGAAGGAACAGGAAGTTTGTTGTTAGATCGTATCAATGATAAAGCGTATTGTGCTTTATCACCTCGTGCAGATGAAACGTTGTTTATAGAGTTTTGTGAAGATTTTGAATATACTCCTATAGTATTTACTGCAAACCAAACAGTAGAAGGAAAGCGTAAGCCTATATACCATACAAATGTTATGATGTGCTTAGGTGAGACTTTTGCGGTGATTTGTTTAGAGTCTATAGACGATAAAAAAGAACGTAAAAACGTTGTGCAAAATTTAGCTGATGATGGTAAGGAAATCATTAGAATAACAGAAAAGCAAGTAAGTAACTTTGCAGGTAATATGTTACAGGTAAAAGGAAAAGATGATAAGTTATACTTGGTAATGAGTAAAGCGGCTCACGATTCTTTAACAAATCCACAAATAAACATTATTGAAAAACATTGCGAGATTTTATATAGCGATCTGGAAACTATTGAGACTTGCGGCGGTGGAAGTGCTCGCTGTATGATGGCTGAGGTATTTCTACCGAAGGTGTAGTTCAAGTGTTTACCGGGTCTTCGACTCTTGTTTTAGGCAGTTCTACATAAAAAGTGCTGCCTTCGTTTACAGTGCTATCTACCCAAATGCGCCCTTTGTTTAATTCTACTAATTCTTTGCAAATAGTTAAACCTAAACCAGTACCTTTTTCATTTTTGGTACCAACAGTAGTGAAGGTATTATTGCTAAACAACTTATTCTGGTTTTCTTTGGTAATGCCTACGCCAGAGTCTGCAACACTGATAATTGCTCTGCCATTACTTATGCGATTAGAAATAGTTATTGTATCTCCAGATTTACAAAATTTAATAGCATTAGCCAATAGGTTTTGAAGGATGATTTCTACCATACTTCTATCTGCATAAACAAAATCACGTAACGTATTATCTATTAACAATACGTTTTTAGACTGCATTTTTTGTTCAATTAATTTAACCTTATCATAAAATACTTCTTGAATATCAAATAAAGAAGGCTTTGGTTCTAAAGATTGCATTTGTGATTTGGACCAATTCAATAAATTAAATAAAAGCAAAGAAGCATTATTGGCATTTTCGCTTAATTCGGGCAACAAGCTATGAAACTCTTCTTGTGTTAAAGAGCCTTCTTTTAATAAATCTATAAAGCCTTTTGTAGATGTTAGTGAATCTTTTAAATCGTGGGAAACTATAGAGAATAATTTGTCTTTAACCTTGTTAATGCTCTCTAAGTGTTTGGATTGCTCTAAGATAGCTTCGTTTTGCAATTCTATTTTTTGATTTTTTTCTTCTAGTTCTCTAGTGTATTTTAAACGGTTGTTACGTTTTAAATAAAACAGCACAAAAAATACAAGAACCACAGCAAAAGCAGCTAACAATGCATAAAAAATAAGTTTGAATTTATCCAGTTTTTCTTTGCTAACCAAGTCTTCGTTTATAGCTTCTGCGAGAACAGTGTTCTCCGATGCTGTTTCTTCCAATGCTTCAAGCTCGTCTAAAATAGGTGTGTCTTCAACACGTTCTGATATAATTTCAGACTTAGATTCTTCAATACTATTTTTAATTTTATAGTACTCTCGTTGCCAAGCAAAAGCACTTTCAAAATTTCCTTTTGTTGAGTCTAGGGTTTTCATAAGCATATAGTTTTTTAATAACTGTTGCTTATTGTTCTCAGCTCTTCCCAAGCTTCCTGCTTCTAATAATTGTTCCTCGGCTGTCTTTATTCTTTTTCTAGTCAAATTCAACTCTCCCAAATTATTTAAAGCAATGATAACACCTTCTGTATTTTTAGTCTTGCGATTAAGCCTTATGCCTTCAACAAGATAATCTGAAGCTAAATCGTAATTTTCAGTTTTAATTAGTGCGCCACCTAATTTTGGAAGAATATCAGCTCTTAATTCTGTGTTATTGCCATCAATATGATTTAAAGCGCTTTCATAATAGCTTACGGCTTTAGTATAATCTTTTCGTTGAAAATAAATATCTGCCAAATTTTTGTTAGCAGATATTAAACCACCATTATCATTTGTAAGTTCTACAATTTTCAAACTTTTAAGGTTAAAGTCTATAGCTTTATCATAATTATTTGTGTTTTGATAAGCCGTTGCCAAACTTTTATAAGCAGAAGATAATTCTTGATATAATTGTCTTTTTTCTAATTGCTTAATGCCAGAAAGAGCATAGCTTAAACCACTTTTATAATTGCCTCGCTCAATTTCTATTACACCTAGATTACTGTCTATTTTAGCAACCGATAAAGTGTCCTTAAGCCTGGAAAATAGGTTTTTAGATTTTATAAACTGATTTAATGCATTGATATAATCCTGTCTCTTATACACAATCTCCGAGCCCACGAGACCGTACTAGATCTCGTATGC
>ERZ1027208.787-NODE-787-length-10807-cov-107.309245_pt1 | contig 10807 bp, 12 predicted proteins | sample MGYA00520867_ERZ1027208 | MGnify/ENA primary metagenome ERZ1027208 (study PRJEB33311, sample SAMEA4378413) | marine metagenome | biome: Marine biome; feature: Fjord; material: Water | collected 2014-07-20T08:00:00Z/2014-07-... | depth 75 m ...
GATCGCACCGAGGAGGCCAAACGCATTGAGGAGGAGCAGGCCCTGGCGGTGGTGTCGGCGCGCTACCAGGCGGGTCTGACCCAGGTCAGCACCAATATTATGATGGCCGATGTCGACTACAATATTATCTACCTCAACAATAGCGCCACCCAGCTGTTTAGAAGCAACGAGGCCGATTTTAAAACCACCCTGCCGAATTTCAATGCCAGCAAGTTAGTCGGTGAAAATATCGATGTCTTTCACGTTAATCCGGCCCACCAGCGCGGTGTACTCAATACGCTAAACTCGACCATTACCGCCGACCTGTTGATCGGCACGCGCAATATGCGCGCCGTGGTCAGTCCGGTGAACGATGAGTCGGGCGCGCGCATTGGTACCGTGGTCGAGTGGCTCGACCAAACCGACGAGCTGGCGCGTTTAAAAGAAGAGGCCATCGTCAATGCCGAAAATGCGCAAATTAAAACCGCCCTCGACGAGGTCACGGCGAATGTGATGATGGCCGATGCCGAGTTCACTATTTCCTACATGAACAAGGCGGCGACGCGCTTATTTGCCCGTAATGAGGCGGAGTTTCGCACCGATCTACCCAACCTCGATGCCAAGCAATTACTGGGCACCAATATTGATGTTTTCCACAAAAACCCCGCCCACCAGCGTTCACTACTTAGCGGCCTGACCCAGACGGTGACCGCCGAGTTGGATATTGGCGGTCGGGTGATGACGGTGATTGCCACCCCGGTGAATAGCGAGATCGGCGAACGCCAGGGCTATGTGGTGGAGTGGGTTGATAAGACCGACCAGGTCACAGCTGAGAATGAGGTGGACACCATCGTCACCGCGGCGACTAACGGTGAGTTCAATCACCGCATTGACGAGGTGGGAAAAGAGGGCTTCTTTGGTCGTCTCGCCGGTGGCCTCAACCAGGTGATGGGTACCACCGAAACCAGCTTAAACGATGTGCTGCGAGTGCTGCAGAGCCTTGCCGGTGGCGATTTGACTAAGAGCATAGATGCCGACTACAAGGGCCTGTTTGGCGACCTCAAGACCGATCTTAACGTCACTATTAGTAAGCTCAGCGATGTGCTCGGTAACGTTAATAGCAGCGTCACCAATATTGCGAGCTCGGCTGAAGAGGTGAGTTCCACCGCCCAGTCACTGGCTCAGGGTGCCAGTGAACAGGCCGCCAGCGTCGAGGAAACCAGTGCTTCGATTGAGCAAATGGGCGCCTCCATCGACCAGAACAATGAAAATGCCAAGGTCACCAACGACATTGCCTCCAAGTCGGCGCGCTCCGCCGAAGAGGGGGGCTCGGCGGTGGGCCAAACCGTCGGTGCGATGAATGATATTGCCAGCAAAATCGGCATTATTGAAGACATCGCCTATCAGACCAATATTCTCGCCCTCAACGCGGCGATTGAAGCGGCGCGGGCGGGCGAACACGGCAAGGGCTTTGCGGTGGTAGCGGTGGAAGTGAGGAAGCTCGCCGAGCGCAGTCAGGTGGCGGCCTCGGAAATCTCTACTCTGGCCGGTAGCAGTGTCACCATTGCTGAAAAGGCCGGTAGTTTACTCGATGAAATCGTCCCCGGCATTAACAACACGGCGGAGCTAGTACAGGAAATTTCCGCGGCCTCCGATGAGCAGGCCACCGGAGCCAGTCAAATTGGTGAGGCCATGGGCCAGCTTGACAAGGTGACCCAGCAGAATGCCAGCGCTTCCGAGGAGCTGACGGCGACGGCGGAGAGCATGCGCAATCAGAGCCAGAATCTATTGACCCAGGTTGGCTTCTTTACACTCAATGGTGGGGAATCTTCGTCCGCTGCACCGGTACGTGCAGTTGCTGGGGGAGGCGCCACCGTCAGTAATTTTGCCGCCTCGACGTCGGGTGAGCATTTTAATAAGTTTGACTAGGAGGCTGCGATGAGCGCATTAAATGAAATGCAGAATGGTGCCGGCGCCGTCGAGCAGCCCTCGGGTGGGGTGGCCGAAATAAGCCAGTTTTTAACCTTTGAACTGGCCGCCGAGATCTATGCCATTAATATTCTGTTTATTCGCGAGATTATTGAATACGGCAATTTAACCCAGGTGCCGATGGTGCCTGACTTTATTGCCGGGGTGATTAATTTGCGTGGTAGCGTGGTGCCGGTCATCGATCTCTCGAGTCGCTTTGGCCGCAGCGAAACGCTGATTACCAAGCGCACCAGTATCGTGATTATTGAAATCAACAGTAATAACGAAATGCTGGAAATTGGCATCATGGTCGACATCGTCAACGAGGTGCTAGAAATCGGCTCCGACGCCATCGAGGACGCCCCCAGTTTTGGTGCCAGTATTCGCACCGATTTTATCTCCGGCATGGGCAAAATTGATGGCAAATTTTTAATTATTCTCGATGTCGAGCGGGTCCTGTCTCTGGAGGAGCTGTCGGTGGTTACCGAGCTCACCATTGGTGGTGAAGCGGAGGCGCAGTAGTGAGGTGTTCGGCTTTTCTTTCTCTAAGCGGTGTTAGCTGTGGAGGCTGGCTTAGCCCTTAGGGCGATGCTTTTAAAAACTCATTGATTAACAGGATGTTAAATGCGGCCTTTAAGTACTCAGGAATTTAATTTATTTAAAACTTTGATTTTTGATATAGCCGGTATCGATCTAAAAGACAATAAAAAAACCCTGGTTTCGTCGCGTCTGCAAAAGCGCCTGGTGCATTATTCCCTGAATACCTTTGGTGATTATTTTGCCCTCTTGAATGCCGATAAAAGCGGCGCGGAAAAGCAGGTGATGGTGGATTTACTGACCACCAATGAAACCTATTTTTTTCGCGAACCCGCTCACTTCGATTTCCTGGTGGATGTCCTTCACCATCGACCCGCCGGGGGTCATTTTCGTATCTGGAGTGCGGCCTCCTCCAGTGGTCAGGAGGCCTATAGCATGGCCATGATACTGGCCGACAAGCTTGGCAAGGTACCGTGGGAGGTAGTGGGTACGGATCTCAGTTCGCGGGTGTTGGAGACAGCGCGTACGGGCCTGTATAGCATGATGCGCACCGAGGGCATTACAAAGGATTATTTGCGGCGCTTTTGTTTGAAGGGCAGTGGCCCCCACGAGGGGGAATTGTTAATTATTCCCGAGTTGCGTTCGCGAGTGACCTTTACCCATGCCAACTTAAATGATGTGTTGCCGAATATTGGCCAGTTCGATGTGATTTTTTTGCGCAATGTGATGATTTATTTTAATGACGATACCAAGCGGGGCATTATTAAACGCATTCTGGAGCGATTAAAGCCTAAGGGTTATTTGATCGTGGGTCACTCCGAGTCCCTCAAGGGTTTAACCGATAGTGTGGTGGCGGTGAAGCCCACGGTCTATCAGCTGCAGGATTCTTGAGTACCTAACGATGAACAGTAGAGTTATGGCGGAAAATAAGCGAGAAGTCTTTTTACACCCGGGTGAATATTTTTTTTCCAGTAATGGCGAGCGCATTGGCACTCTCCTGGGCTCGTGCATTGCGATTTGCCTTTGGCACCCCATTTTACATATCGGCGGCATGTGTCACTTTGTCCTGCCCTCACAGCATAAAAAGACGGCTAAGCTTAATGGGCGCTATGCCGACGAGGCGATGGCGATGTTTCGCGCCAGTGTGCTTGAGCACAATACCGATTTTAAGCAATACCAGGCTTCGATCTATGGTGGCGCCAATGTTGTCACCTCTCTGGTTAAGGAAGATGAAGACACAATCGGTGAGCGCAATGCGGCTGTTGCCATGGAGCTGTTGATGGCGGACAGGGTCTCTATTGGCATCGTCGATGTCGGTGAGAGCTGGCCGCGACGCATTTCCTTTGATGTCAGCAGTGGTGAGGTCGCCGTCAATGCACAGAAATAGGATTCGAATTCATAGTGGGGTCCTGGTTTTATGATTCGCGTTTTTATTGTTGATGATTCGGCAACGGTGAGAAAAGTGGTCGGTGAGATACTCAATTCTGCCGCCGATATTGAGGTCATAGGCAGTGCGCAAAATCCGATTTTTGCCGATAAACGCATGGCCGTGGATTGGCCCGATGTGATTGTCCTCGATGTTGAAATGCCGCAAATGGATGGCCTCACCTATTTAAAAAAACTCATGGTCGAACACCCCACGCCAGTGGTGATGTGCTCGACCCTTACCCAGGAGGGTTCTTCGACGAGCATCAAAGCCCTGGGGCTGGGGGCGGTTGAGGTGGTGGGCAAGCCCACAGTCAACCTCGCAGCTGGGCTTAATGATTCGGCCAGGGAGTTGATAGAAGCCGTTCGAGCCGCTGCTCTGGCGAATATCAAACGCGTGGTGAGTGGCGTTAGTGCTAGCGCCAAGCTGACACCGAAAAAATCATTGCCGCCTAAGCCCTTAGCACCGAAACTCAAGGCCGCCAGCGGTAAGCCCGTTGTTGCCGGGGGAGGCAAGACAAGCTCAGCCCTTGCCGGCGTGGCTTCTAAGACTAACAAATTAATCGTTATTGGCACCTCGACTGGCGGCACTCAGGCACTTGAGGTCGTCCTCTCACAATTGCCGTTAACGACACCGGGTATCGCGGTGGTTCAGCATATGCCTGAGGGCTTTACCAAGCCTTTTTCGGAGCGGCTCAACAGTATTTGTGCGGTGGAGGTCAAGGAGGCCGAGCAGGGCGATGCTCTGCGTCCGGGCCTGGTGTTAATTGCCCCCGGGGGACGGCACCTGCAAATACAGCGGCGCGGCTTTCAGTTTTATGCACGCATCGTCGATGGCCCGCCGGTGAGTCGCCATCGCCCCTCGGTGGATGTGCTATTTCGCTCGGTGGCAAAATTTGCCAGCGACAAGGTACTGGGGGTAATTATGACCGGCATGGGGGAAGACGGTGCCAGTGGCATGAAAGAGATGCATGACAATAAGGCACAAACCCTGGCGCAAAATGAGGCTACCTGTGTGGTCTTTGGCATGCCGGCCATGGCCATCAAGGCCGGTGCCGTCGACAATGTCGTACCCTTGGAAGGCATAGCGCCATTTCTAGCGGGGTTTACCTAAACCTGGGGTTGGCCGCCTTATTCATTGCGCGCAGACGCCGGTTTTAAAGTGGGAGAAAAAGGTGAGTGAACAACGTAAGTTTACCCGTATAAAGTTTGCGGCCGTGGCCACATTGAGTACTGCCGAAGAGCGCTGGCAGGTCGAACTGTTGGATATCTCCCTGCGCGGCGCGCTGGTACAGAGTACTTACCGGGAGAACCTGATTGTCGGTTGTGGTGTGACGCTAGTGATCACGCTGGCCGGTGATGGCGGCGCTATCGAGTTACACGGTAAGGTGGTGCACATTCACGCCGAACATATCGGCATCACCTGCGAGCATATGGATGTCGACAGTATTTCACTGTTGCGGCGTGTCGTTGAACTCAACCTGGGTGACGATACGCTACTGCAGAGGGAGATCGCGGCCCTGGTCCATAGCGTTGGAACAGAGACCGAGTAAGGAGAGGGTTGCTGTAGGTAGGTAGGTAGGTAGGTAGGTAGGTAGGCTGCTGGCTGCTAAAGTCACTATTTAGAGTGCAGTACTCAGCCTGCCGCCCTTATTTTTTTGCAATGGCCCGTCAAAAATTACTGGGCCTTATCGTTCACCGGATCCTTTTCTACGTCTTCATCATCTTCAATCTTGGCCGGCTTGTGGATTAAGCGGCCGAACAAGATACCTATTTCAAACAGTAGCCACATCGGTATCGCCAGTAGTGACTGAGAAATAACGTCGGGTGGCGTCAGCAGCATGCCGAGTACAAAGCAGCCCACCAGCACATAGGGCCGTTTACCCGCCAGTGAGGAGGGGGTGACCATGCCGGTCCAGATTAAAATAAAGGTGGCGATGGGTATTTCAAAGGCGATGCCAAAGGCAAAAAACAGCTTCAGGACAAAGTCGAGATAGCTCGATATATCCGTCATCACGGTGACGTTTTCAGGCCCGACGCTGGTGAAAAACCCGAAGATTAAGGGGAACACCACAAAGTAGGCGAAGGCCATGCCGGCGTAAAACAGCATCACGCTGGAGGCGAATAAGGGCAGCACAATAAAGCGCTCTTTGCGGTACAGGCCGGGGGCAATAAAGGCCCAGGTTTGATACAGAATAAAGGGCATGGACGCAAAGACGGACAGCACCATGGTGAGCTTGAACGGGGTGAGAAAGGGCGAGGCCACCTGGGTGGCGATCATCGTAGAGTTCTCGGGTAAATAGGCCCGTAGTGGTTCCGAGACAAAGCCGTAAATTTCATTGGCAAAGGGAAACATGGCAACGAAAAGTAGCAGCACAATAACGATGGTGCGCAGTAGGCGGTCACGTAGCTCGATCAGGTGGGAGACCATGGGCTGGGTATTGCTGGGGGCGTTTTCCCCTTCTTCATGTGGCGCTTGACTTGACTCGTTTGGCATAAGTTATCTTGTTGGTGCCGCCCTAGGGGGTTTTGTTGGCAGTGGCTTCTGTTGCCGTTGTACTGCTGGAGGTGGAGTCTGCAGCTATCACGGTATCGGCAGGAGAGACAGCTGCGGCTTGTTTGCTGGGCTGCTCCTTACTGGAAGCTTCGTCGGTGGGCAGCGGCTCACTCGGCCCGTCGTCGATAAAATCTTCTTCCCTGGGAATCTTTAAGTTGGCCGGCGTGGGTTCGTCAACGGGCGTAGAGGGAGAACCTAAACGCTTTTCTATCTGTTTGCGCTCGTCTTCCATGCGGCCTAATAACTCTTCGTTGTAGAGTTCTCGGCGTATTTCATCGAGACCGAACTCGCGCTCCATATCCTGTCGAGCACCCTGTACAGAGCGCTTGATTTTACCCAGCCAGTAGCCGAGAAAGCGGACGGTTTCGGGCAGCCTTTTCGGCCCAATAACAATTAGGCCGACCACGGCAATCAGTATCATTTCGGTAAAACCAATGTCGAACATGTGGTCTGATCCAGGTTTAAACGGGGCTATGCGGCGTGATGGGCTAAATTAAGCGCTCTTGTCTGGCTTGTCAGTGCTGCTTGTGGATTCAGCTTTTTCTTTATTAAGGGTGTTATCGCTGGCATCTGCCGTTTTATCGGCTTCCAGGTTTTGCTCTTTTTCTGCATCGTCATCGGTGGCGACGGCATCTTTAAAACCTTTCAACGCGCCACCGAGGTCGGTGCCCATGCCCTTGAGGCGCTTGGTGCCAAAAATCAGCACTACGATCGCCAGTACTATTAACAATTGCCAAATACTTATTCCACCGAATCCCATACTTACCTCTTTCGTTATCTTTCAAATTGCCGTGTTTCTATAGGTGCTTTTACAAACGCTTTCTACAGGGAAAGCGGGCTAAGAATTTTTACGGCTGGCTTTTTCGTCCAGCCCGGAAATATCAAAACGACGCGCAAGCTCCGCTAAAACCGAGTCGGCATTTTCGCCCAAGTGGGAGAGCATTACCAGCGAGTGAAACCAGAGATCCGCGGTTTCTGCGATCAATTCTTTATTGTCGCCGCTCTGCTCGGCATCTTTGGCGGCGATGAGAGTTTCGGTACATTCTTCACCGACTTTCTCAAGTATTTTGTTCAAGCCTTTGTTATGTAGGCTGGCGACATAGGATTTGTCGGCGTCGGCACTTTTACGTGCGGTGAGAATAGTGTCGAGTTGGCTCAATATATCGTTCATGGCGTTTTCTATGTGGTCTTATGTTGATTGACTATAAATGGCTTTGGGATCTTTGAGCACCGGTTCAACAGCCTGCCACTGTCCGTCCTTGAGTACCTTGAAAAAACAACTGCGCCGCCCGGTGTGGCAGGCAATGCCGCCCAGCTGCTCTATTTTGAGGATGATGACATCGTCGTCACAGTCGAGGCGGATCTCGCTGACACGTTGCACGTGCCCCGACTCTTCACCCTTGCGCCACAGTTTCTTGCGCGAGCGCGACCAGTAGACGGCGCGGCCCTCGGCGACCGTTAAGTCGAGGGCTTCACGGTTCATCCAGGCCACCATCAAAATTTCATTGCTGCTTTTATCTTGCGCGATGGCGGGCACCAGCCCCTGCTCATTCCAGGTGATTTGATCGAGCCAGCGGCTGTCGATGGGTTCGCTCATGGTGGTCGGTGCGTCCTCGGGAGTAGTGCCAGGCTTGGCGGGTACTGGCGCGGAATTATGCCAGTCTTAAGACAGCAGTAATAGCAAAGCGCCGGCGACGATCAGTAATAAGCCCGGTGAGCTTGCCTGCTGTGCGGCATCGTTCAGTGCGCCGTAAGCGCTACCGAGTCCAAGCCCCACTAATAGTGTGCCCACCAGTGCCTTGTTGCGTTGGCGGGGTGGCTGGGGCTGGCTTTTACTCTGATGGGCGCTGAGTGTTTTGTCGATGCGCTTGACCTGTTCCATCGAGTCGACCACCAGCTGTGGTAGGTGGGGCAGTTGCTCGAGCCAGTCGGGGGCGTGGCGCTTGACCTGCTTAAAGACCTGGCCGGGTTCGAAGCGCTGCACAATCCAGCGCTCGAGAAAGGGGTGGGCGGTGGCCCACAGGTCGAGGTCGGGATAGAGCTGGCGTCCCAGGCCCTCGATGTTGAGCAGGGTTTTTTGCAATAAAATCAGCGAGGGCTGCACCTCGGCGTCAAAGCGCTGGGCCATTTGAAACAGGCTGACCAGTAACTGGCCGCAGGAAATGTCCTTTAAAGGGCGTTGAAAGATCGGTTCGCAGACGGTGCGCACCGCCGATTCCACTTCGCTGAGGGGGGCGTCGGCCTTCACCCAGCCGGCGAGAATATGCAGTTCGGCCACCTGGCGGTAATCGCGGCGGAAAATAGCGAGCAGGTTACGCGCCAAATAGTACTGATCTTCGGCGGAGAGGCTGCCGATAATGGCACAGTCGATGGCGATGTATTTAGGCTGACGCGGCTTTGTGGTGTCGACAAAAATATTGCCGGGGTGCATATCGGCATGAAAGAAATTGTGGTCGAAAACCTGAGTGAAGAAAATCTCCACACCCCGTTCGGCCAGCACCTTGAAATCGGTGCCGGCGGCCTCGAGGCTTGCGACATCGGTGACGGGAGTGGCGTAAATACGCTCCATCACGAGCACATCTTCGTTGGTGTAGGGCCAGTAGATTTCGGGGATATACAGCAGGTCGGAGTCTTCAAAATTGCGTCGTAGCAGGGCGGTATTACCCGCTTCACGCTGCAGGTTTAACTCGTCAATAATCGTCGTGCGGTAGTCGCGGGCGACTTCAACCGGGCGCAGGCGCTTGCCGTCGGCGAGGTACTTTTCGACCAGACGGGCAAGGCTGAGCATCAGCGAGCAGTCCTGCTCGATGGTGGTTTTAATATCCGGGCGCACCGCTTTGACAATCACCTCTCGACCGTCTTCCAGTACGGCGGCGTGTACCTGGGCGATGGAGGCCGATGCCAGAGGAGTGGTGTCAAAACTCTTGAAGAGTCGGTCGACGGGTTGGCCCAGTGCCTGTTCGACAATGGCGATAAACTGCGCCGATTCAAAGGGCGGCACGTTATCTTGCAGCTGGTCGAGTTCCCGGCAAATATCGGCGGGTATCAGGTCGGGGCGGGTAGAGAGCAGCTGGCCGAATTTGACGAATACCGGGCCCAGTTCTTCCAGTGCCTGGCGTAGACGCTGGCCCCGAGGCGCCTGGGGTGGGGGTAAAAAGGCTAGCCCCCAGAGTATAAAGCGTAGCAAGGCCGGCGTGGATTGACGGCTGGCGTTGCTAAGGTTCGAGCTGCTGGCAAAGGTATCGAGGCGGTAACGCAGGCTGACGCGCGCAATTTTCAGGGCCCGAGTGAGACGCAACATTAACGCCGACTCACGGCAGCAGGGCTTTGAGTTGTGCGCCAATCATATCCAGCGGTGATTTGGGTTTATTCTTGCTGTCCTGATCGGCACTGTCGTCGCTATTGCCGTCGCTAGCGCTGTCCGCTTGATAGGTGGCCCAGCCACTTTTGCTGCGCGAGCTAATGTCTTGCTGGAAGTGCTGAGCCTTGCGCAGGGTTTCGCCGAAGAGGTGAGCGGCGACATCACCCGTGTGCTCGGCGAGCAGGGCCTCCCAGTCGATATCGATGTCACGACTCAGGGATAGCAGGGTGGGGATCAGCTCGTCGTCATCGTTAAGCTCTACCTGACATTGTTCGGCGGCGTCGCTGTCACCGGCTACGAGGAAACGGATGAGGGCGGGGGTGGTGCCACTGAGCATGGCGGGCGCTGCGCATTCATCGCTGGGCAGGATGATGACTTGCTGGTCGGTGAACAAAAGAGAAGCCGTAAAACGTGGCGCCGTGGAGGCAATCAACAGGCTTTTACCCGCGAGTCCACTGAGTTTTTGCTGAGTCTGGGGGTCGTACTCGAGGGCGCGGTTAAGTGCTTTGGCTATGCGCTCACAGGCTAGCGCGAAGGCCGTGTCGTTCACCCTTTGACACCGCGGTGCAGGGCGACGATGCCGCCGGTCATATTGTAGTACTGACAATGGCTGAAGCCGGCATCGCTCATCATGCCCTTGAGTGTTTGCTGGTCGGGGTGCATGCGAATGGACTCGGCCAGATAGCGATAGCTGTCGGCATCATCGGCCACCAGCTTGCCGACCCGGGGCAAAATCTGGAAGGAATAGGTATCGTAAATTTTTGCCAGCAGGGGATTCTTCGGCTTGGAGAATTCGAGCACCAGCAGACGCCCGCCGGGTTTGAGCACGCGCAGCATGGAGCGCAGGGCCAGGTCTTTGTCGGTGACATTGCGCAGGCCAAAGGCAATGGTAATGCAGTCGATGCTGTTGTCGGCAAAGGGCAGGAACTGGGCGTCGGCCTGGGCGAAGCTGATGTTGTTGAGCACACCGCTGTCGATTA
>ERZ1027208.789-NODE-789-length-10804-cov-9.756722_pt1 | contig 10804 bp, 8 predicted proteins | sample MGYA00520867_ERZ1027208 | MGnify/ENA primary metagenome ERZ1027208 (study PRJEB33311, sample SAMEA4378413) | marine metagenome | biome: Marine biome; feature: Fjord; material: Water | collected 2014-07-20T08:00:00Z/2014-07-... | depth 75 m ...
GCCATAGCCTTGCTTTTCTAGTGCCGCTGGAACGGATTGGTTGATGATCTTAAAGTAACCACCACCCGCAAGTTTCTTGAACTTGACCAGAGCAAAGTCAGGCTCGATGCCCGTTGTGTCGCAATCCATGACCAGACCGATAGTGCCTGTCGGCGCAATCACAGACGTCTGGGCGTTACGGAAACCGTGCGCTTTGCCCAGTTTCAGCGCCTCGTCCCATGTGGACATCGCAACATCAACAAGTCCGGCCTGCGGGCAGTTGCTGTGGTCAAGCGGCAAGGGTTTGATCGCTAGGTCTTCATAACCAGTCTCTTCGCCGTAGGCCGCGTGGCGGTGGTTGCGAATGACGCGCAGCATGTGTTTGCTGTTTTTGCTGTAGCCCGGGAATGCACCCAGCTCACGTGCCATTTCAGCAGAGGTCGCATAAGCAACGCCCGTCATGATCGCAGTCAAGGCACCACACAACGCGCGGCCCTCGTCACTGTCATAACTAAAGCCCATGTTCATCAGCAAGCCGCCGATGTTGGCATAGCCAAGGCCCAATGTACGGAAGTCATAGGACCGTTGGGCAATCTCTTTGGAGGGGAACTGGGCCATCATCACAGAGATTTCCAGTGTCACAGTCCAAAGACGGGATGCGTGCATGTAGTCTTCGACCTGAAACTCGCCTTCCTTAAGGAAGGTAAGCAGGTTCATCGAGGCAAGGTTACAGGCTGTGTCATCAAGGAACATGTATTCCGAACACGGGTTGGATCCACGGATCGCGCCGTCTTCGGGGCATGTATGCCAGTCATTCACTGTGTCGTGGTACTGAATACCCGGATCGGCACAGGCCCATGCGGCATGGCCAACCTGATCCCACAGATCACGTGCGCGGATTGTCTTGGCGACTTTGCCAGTTGTCCGGTCTAGCAGTTCCCAATCAGCATCTTTTTCGCAAGCGGTTAAAAAGCCGTTTGTCACACGGATCGAGTTGTTCGAGTTTTGACCCGAGACCGAGCTATACGCCTCTGAGTCCCAATCAGTGTCGTAGGTCGGGAATTCAATTGAAGTGTGGCCCTGCTTTGCATAATCCAGCACGCGTTTGATGTATGTCTCTGGGATCGCAACTTTTTTAGCCGCGCGGATCGCATCTTTTAGCTGGTCGTTTTTAGCAGGGTCATATGCATCTGCTTCCAGACCATCCCAACCCGCAATCGCCTTAAAGATCAGGTTCAGCTTTTGCTCGTGCATCTTTGAGCCAGCAACAATGGAGGCAACCTTTTGCTCTTCAAGCACTTTCCAGTTTATGAAATCCTCAACATCGGGGTGATCAGCATCCACGATGACCATCTTGGCCGCGCGGCGGGTTGTGCCACCCGATTTGATCGCACCAGCAGCGCGGTCACCGATTTTCAGGAACCCCATCAGGCCCGAGGACTTGCCACCACCCGATAGTTTCTCCCCTGCTCCGCGCAAGGACGAGAAATTCGTGCCTGTGCCAGAACCGTATTTAAACAGGCGCGCTTCGCGTACCCAAAGGTCCATGATGCCACCATCGCCGACCAGATCATCTGCAACGGATTGGATGAAACATGCGTGCGGCTGGGGGTGCTCGTAGCTGGAGGTTGAGCGGGTCAGCTCGCCGGATTGGTGATCCACATAGTAGTGGCCTTGCGCCGGACCATCGATACCATATGCCCAGTGCAAACCAGTGTTAAACCACTGTGGGGAATTTGGTGCCGCCCGCTGGGAGGCCAGCATGTGACGCATTTCGTCATAGTAGCTGCGTGCGTCTTCTTCAGAGGTGAAATAGCCGCCCTTCCAGCCCCAGTACGCCCATGCACCTGCAAGACGGTCAAAGACCTGCTTGGAGGACGTTTCACCGCCCATTTCTGCACCTTCTGCCGGAACCGAACGCCAAAGGAACTCTGGAACGTTCTTTTCCTTCACCTGCTTCAATTTGGAGGGGACACCCGCTTTTCGAAAATATTTCTGCGCAATGACATCAGAGGCCACTTGGCTCCAGGATTTGGGCACTTCGACATTGTCGAGATGAAACACAATAGAGCCATCGGGATTACGGATTTCGGAGACCGTGCTCACGAAATCCAAATCAGCGTAGGCGTCTTTTCCTTGAGTAGTGAAATTCCGTTCAATTTTCATCGCGCTGCCCCATTTCCAGCTTCTTCATTTCAAGACGGGCGCATGGCCCATCCACCTCATTACCAAACATTAAAGTCAGCCATAGCGTCGGCCAAAGTCATAAACCTTGGCACGTGCAACGATCGAACCGTCATAAAAAGACCGTTTGCCTGTACTTAGCTGCGCGACTCGCCAGTTGAGCGTTTCATCACTACATGTTGTGGCGTTGCCGTCAGCTCGCACAATTTGGCGTAGATGAGCCTATCAGGTCAACGAATTTTTTACCGAACGTGTGGCAGAAAACGGGTTGACGGATGGCAGGGAGAACCCCGACCGCGACCTCATCCGATTCAGTCTTAGAAATTGGGCACGAGTAGACCAAAAAATCACCCTCTACTGATCCGCAGAAAACCATGGTTTTTAGCTAACTTAGCCTGACCGCCTCATGGCATCCAAAACTTTCCGGTTGATGAACGGCGTCCGATTGCCTTGATTTTGATCATCTCAAAAAAAAATAGCCAATCTCCGCCGATCCTCAAAATCGGGCTAATTGGCCACACAAAATGATGGGAAAGACACCACTGGTAGTAGCAAAACACGTTAACCTTTAGTTAACTAACACAACATGTAGTTTCAGAGCGAAAAACCATCACGTCGCGCGGTCAGCCGATTCCCAGCCAAAAGTCACAGCTATCGGGAAACACTCAAAATCGATTTATCGATGCAACTCATCGCATGGGCAAAATGAGGAGGTCGTAAAACGCCTTGTGGCCCTTTCGCTAATGCGAAAGAGCCAAACAAGATGTTGGGTTTTTGTAGAATGGTCGGGGCGAGAAGATTCGAACTTCCGACCCCCTGTACCCAAAACAGGTGCGCTACCAGGCTGCGCCACGCCCCGACTAGGGGTTCTTTAGCGAAGCCACACAGGATTGAAAAGGCTAAATAGTCCACTTTGTGAATCTATTTTCATTCACTGCAATTCCAAGGCGTTTCAAGGCTCACAAATGCCGGATGGCGCAGCACATCCCCTACCCCAACGCCCAAGCGTTTCGCCAATCCACCATTGATTTCAAGCACACCAGTCAAAAGCATATCACCCGGAGAAATAACGGTTTCGTCGTGTGGCTGCGCACGGTGATGGATGTGTTTGATCACACCAAAGCCGTCTAGAAAAAGCATATCCAGCTCAATGAGCGTGTTACGCATCCAAAAGCTCATAATCTGTGGTTTGTCGTATACAAATAACATGCCTTTGCTCAACGGCATGTTTGTAACGTTCATCAGCCCTTGTGCACGGCTGGAGTCGTCTGCGGCGATATCTACGGTAAAAATTGCTTTACCAAATCCTCCAGTGATGGTCGCCCGATCTAACGGGCAGGCCAACAATGGAGTTTTGGCCAAGACTGGTGAGGCGATAACAGTGCTTGCTGCTAGGCCTGCGATGAATCCTCGTCTGTTATAAGAACTGTTTCCCACGCTTGCACCTCTGCGGCCATACGACCACGTTTGCCTTCGATTACGCGCATCGCGATGGCTTCACCGGGGGCCAGGTCAGACAGACCTGACTGGCGCAGCACATCCATATGCACAAATACATCTTCGCTACGGCCAAAGACATTTGCAAACCCAAATCCTTTTGCCTTATCGAACCACTTGATCCGCGCAGCCAACATCGGGCTGCGTGCGATCTCGTCTTCATCCATTTCCGTAATGTCATTCAGAGTCGAGAACGCCCCTTCGGGCGGTTCAATGGATACCACCTCCGAAGCCTGCACACCGCGCTCAGTCTCTTGCACTAACAGATCAACACGTGATCCATCAGCAACCGAGCTTTGCCCGAAATTTCTAAGCACGTTAACATGCAATAATATATCGGCACCGGCGTCTTCGGATACTACAAAACCAAAACCCTTAACCGGGTCAAACCATTTAACGATTCCCAAAACACGCTTTTGCACCGGCTCATTCTCGTCCGTCTGTGTCATATTGGTCTTACCGTCTTTCAAATCTATTCTTGGGCCAAACCGGCCCACCGCCAAAATACCCGGCGGGTCTTTTACATTATTATGGATTCAGTAACTTAATATCCCATTCTGCATCAACTGTAGTGCGCCGCCATTGATACCGCTTGTGAAGCCGCGCGTCTCCGTCGCCCCAAAATTCTAGTTCAAGCGGCTGTAACCGGAAACCACCCCAATACGGGGGCCTAGGCGGGTTATCACCATACTTAGCCGTTGCATCCTCTAGCGCAGCCTCCAGAACCGCGCGATTCTCCAGCGGTTGGGATTGATCAGACGCCCAAGCGCCAAGGCGGCTTTTGAGCGAGCGGGATGCATAATATGCATCGGCTATTGGTCCATCTTCCCGAGTAATCAAACCCCGAGCACGAATTTGACGCCGCAATGTTTTCCAGTGAATAACAAATGCCGCTTTGCCCGACTGGTCCAGTTCTTGAGCTTTTGCACTGCCGTAGTTGGTATAAAAGACAAATGCGTCATCTTCGATATTCTTCAACAAAACAACCCGCACATTCGGCATGCCGTCAGCATCTACAGTACTAAGCGCCATTGCATCGGGGTCATTAATTTCTTGGCCAGCAGCCGTTCCAAGCCACTCGCGCGCGAGAGCAAATGGGTCATTTCCTGCAAAAATACCAGTTCGTTCGGTCATTACACGCTCCTCGCTACTGTATTGCCAGCGCACTCAGGTTACCTGATGAAACAACATTCCACCCAAGCAACACAATAAGCTTCCCGACGCTGGCTCACTATTACGTTAACACTCAATTCTACCATAGCGACCGCCTGTGCAACCAAAATCACGATATCCTTCGCGTTCACTTGATGGTCGGCAACCAATCGCGTAGACAAATCGCTAATCGTTAATGAACGGAGTTTACGTCAATGTCTAACAATCTAATGGCAGGCAAACGCGGGTTAATCATGGGATTGGCCAACGACAAATCAATTGCCTGGGGCATTGCCAAACAGCTAAGCGATGCTGGTGCAGAGCTGGCGTTTTCCTATCAGGGCGATGCGTTGAAGAAACGTGTTGATCCACTGGCCGCACAGTTGGGCTCAGATATTGTTTTGCCTTGCGACGTTGGCGACGAGGAGTCAATTGATACACTTTTTGCAAGTCTAGCCGAGCGTTGGGACAATCTGGATTTCATCGTACATGCCATCGGTTTTTCAGACAAAAACGAACTGCGCGGTCGTTACGTAGATACCAGCCGCTCCAATTTCGCTCTGTCCATGGATATATCAGTCTACTCTTTCACGGCGGTGGTTCAGCGCGCTGAAAAGATGATGAACAATGGCGGTTCTTGCCTGACGCTCACCTACTACGGTGCGGAAAAAGTAATGCCGCACTATAATGTAATGGGTGTGGCAAAGGCTGCTTTAGAGGCATCCGTACAGTATCTTGCCGAAGATTTAGGCAAAGACGGTATTCGCGTAAACGCCATTTCAGCAGGCCCAATCAAAACACTTGCTGCTTCGGGAATCGGTGACTTTCGTTACATTATGAAATGGAACGAATATAATTCGCCCCTTCGCCGTAATGTGACCATCGACGAAGTTGGTAAATCTGCATTATATCTGTTGTCCGATCTGGGCTCTGGCACAACTGGTGAAAACCTACACGTTGATGCCGGATATCATGTTGTCGGCATGAAAGCCGTCGACGCACCAGATATGGCCAAAGGCTGATCGAAAAACAAAAAGAGGCACACAGGAATGACGTTTGAACATCTCATCGCTTTTAACGCGGTTCTGATAATATCGATCCTCAGTCCCGGTGCTGCTTTTTTGATGGCCGTGCGCAGTTCCGTTTCCAACGGGCGGCGCGCAGGCATTGCAACCGGCCTTGGCCTTGGCGTGATGGCCTGTCTTTGGACATTGGCTGCGTTATTGGGCATGGACGCGCTGTTTGCGCTGTTTCCTTGGGCTTTTGCTGCACTAAAAATTGGCGGGGCTGTCTACCTTATCTATCTTGCGATTAAAACTTGGCGCAGTGCCTCTGCTCAGCTGAGTGACGCACCAAAGGCCCAAGGCCGCGCGTTTGTTGGCGGGTTCTTGGTTAACCTAGGCAATCCAAAATCTGTGCTTTTTGCAGCTGCGGTTCTGGTTGTGGTGTTCCCGCCAAACCTTACTGGCACCGAGATCGCGTTTGTTACGCTCAATCACCTCGCTCTCGAAATCCTATTCTATACCGCTTGTGCATTTGTTTTGACTGCACCTGCTGCCCGTTCGCGTTTTTTGCGCGCCAAACCTCTCATTGACCGTGCTGCCGCCGTTTTGCTGGGCGGGCTTGGTCTGAAACTTCTGCTTCAAAGGTAATTTTCATGTCCGACACACGCCTGCCCCACGAAAAAGGTTTTCACATCAGCTGGGATCAAATCCACCGTGACAGCCGTGCGCTTGCATGGCGTCTGGATGGCAAAGGACCGGATGATGGTGCATGGCGTGCTATTGTTGCGATCACCCGCGGGGGAATGGCCCCCGCAATGATCATCGCGCGTGAGCTGGATGTCCGCACCGTGGATACAATTTCCGTTGTGTCCTACCACTCTGGTGGCGGCAAAGCGGATGATCGCCGCGAGGCCCGCGTGCTTAAATCACCAGATCAGGAAATGATGGGCGACGGCACAGGCATTCTGATCATTGATGATCTGGTGGACAGCGGCAAAACCCTTGAGCTGGTCCGCACCCTATACCCTAAAGCCCACTTCGCAACGGTTTACGCTAAGCCCGAAGGCGAACCGATGGTGGACACCTTTATCACTGGCGTCAGCCAAGACACGTGGATCTTCTTCCCGTGGGATATGGCCCTGCAGTACGTCGAACCTTATCGCGGCAAAGACTAAACGCGCAGCCAATCAGCGATAAGCTGCGCTAACATTACATTTTATCCCCTCATCCGGACGCCCCCCATGACGCATTCACGCACCGCCGCCACCTTCTCGCCCCCTGTTATGGAGGCGCGTCGTTGGCTGGATGGTGTAACCTTCCCTGCGGACCGCCCGCTTATCAACGTAAGCCAAGCTGCCCCAGTTGAAGCGCCCCACCCTGACATGCGTCAGGCGATGGCGGATGCGGTGCTAAATGATGATGATGTGCATCTGTACGGACCAGTCCTCGGCCTGCCCGCACTGCGCGACGAACTAGCCGCGCGAACAGCACGGATATACGGCGGCACTGTCAGTGGTACTCAGGCATCCATCACTTCGGGCTGCAATCAGGCCTTCGCGGCGGCGATTGCGTCTCTTTGTAGTGAGGGTGATGAAGTCATCATTCCGGTCCCTTGGTACTTTAACCACAAGATGTGGCTCGACATGTCTGGCGCAAAAGTTGTCCCGCTGAGGTGCGAAGATGACATGATGCCCGATCCGTGGGACGTGACAAAACTGATCACGTCGCGCACACGTGCCATTGTGCTGGTCACGCCCAACAACCCTACAGGTGTTGAATACCCTGATGATCTGATCACCGCCTTTTATGATATCGCAAAGTCGCGCGGCATCGTTCTGATTGTAGACGAAACATACCGCGACTTTCATTCATCCACTGACGCCCCACACAGCCTGTTCAAACGGGATGATTGGGACGAAACGTTGATCCATCTCTATTCTTTCTCCAAAGCATACCGCCTTACAGGACACCGCGTTGGGGCCTTGCTGGGCTCACCTGCGCGTTTGGCTGAAATAGAAAAGTTCCTGGATACCGTTGCGATATGCCCCAACCAAGTTGGTCAGCACGCCGCCTTGTGGGGGATGCAGCACCTTGATCAGTGGCTTGCAGGGGAGCGCGACGAAATCCTCAAACGCCGTGCCGCTATCACTGACAACATGCCAACCCTAAAGGCCAAAGGCTGGTCGCTGATGGGTTTGGGCGGGTATTTTGCCTATTTGCAGCATCCATTTGACATGAGCAGCGGCGATCTCGCACCCGTCATGGTGCGTGAAGCAGGTGTTTTGTGCCTGCCCGGCACAATGTTCTATCCCGAAGGAAACCCCGATGGGGCAAAGCAATTGCGCATCGCTTTCGCCAATCTGGATGTTGATGGCATCGCCACGCTTTTTGAACGGCTCAGTGCGCTGGACCTGCCCCACAGATAGCCGCCTCTTGCCCCTCTGCGGCCAAGACCTTAGACAGACGCAAACACCGTACGAAGGGTATGCACCATGGCCAAGAAATCAAATGTAGGCAAAACCGCAATGTGGGGCCTTATGGGCCTGTTGTTCATCGGTTTAGGCGGCTTTGGCGCAGTCAATCTTAGCGGTAACATCCGCACTATTGGCTCTGTCGGGGACAAGTCAATTGACGTAGACACCTACGCCCGCCAAATGCAGCAGGAACTGAACACAATCAGTCGCCAAGCGGGCACCGCCATCAACTTTCAACAGGCGCAGGGGTTGGGTCTGGATCGGGCCGTTCTTCAGCGCATCATGCGTGACCGCGCGCTGGACCATGAAGCCACGCAAATGGGCCTGTCTGTCGGTGACGAATTGTTGCGCGATCGCATCCTGCAAATCCCAGCCTTTCAAGGTGTCGATGGATCCTTTGACCGTGACGGATATGCGCAGTCCCTGCGCTCAGCAGGTTTGAACGAAGCTGATTTTGAAACAAACCTGCGCGAAGAGTCCTCACGCCAGTTGCTACAAGGTGCCGTGCTCAGCGGTGTTGAAATGCCTGCGGTCTATGCGCAAACCCTTGTGGCCTACGTGAGCCAAGAGCGCGACTTCACTTGGGTTCTCTTTGACGAGGCTTCACTGGAAACACCGATCCAAGATGCTGAAGAAGCTGCGTTGCGGGCCTATTTTACTGCCAACGCGGAAGATTTTGTACTGCCTGCCAGCAAAAAGATCACCTTTGCATGGCTCAACCCGACAGACATCATTGATCAGGTCGAGATGCCCGAGGAAGAGCTGCGGGAAGAATATGATAAACGCGCCGATCAGTATAACCAATCCGAGCGTCGCCTGACCGAGCGTTTGGTATTTGCCGATCAGGCCAGCGCCGATCAGGCTGCTGCTGCTTTAGAAGTGGGCGGCACAACATTTGAGGCGTTGGTCCTAGAGCGTGGACTGGCCTTGTCTGACATTGATTTGGGCGACGTAGACGAGGCATCTTTGGGTGCCGCTGGCGCGTCCGTTTTTGCCGCGGAAGTTGGCAATGTTGTGGGTCCTGCCCTAACCGATCTGGGTCCTGCCCTGTTCCGCGTCAACGCGGTGCTACCTGCCCAAAACATCACCTTTGAACAAGCAGAGCCTCAACTGCGCGATGCCCTTGCCGCTGACCGTGCCATCCGCATCGTCGAAGCACAGGCCGAAGACTTTGACGACCGCCTTGCTGGTGGCGCAACGCTGGAGCAATTGGCCGAACAAACCGACATGGTCCTTGGCCAAATCGATTGGACCGCTGAGAGCAGCGATTCAATTGCCGCCTATGAAGGGTTCCGCATTGCTGCCGCTACAGTCACCGAAGGTGACTTCCCAAAGATCGATCAACTTGATGACGGTGGCATCTTTGCGCTGCGCCTAGACGAGGCACTGCCCGAACGCCCAGCAACCTATGAGGACGTGACCGACGAGGTTGCCGCCCGCTGGCGCGCCGAGCAAATCGTGACGCAGCTGCGCACCCGTGCCGAAGCATCAAAGGCAGATGCCGAAACAGGAACAACATTGCCTGAAATGGGGCTGTCAGAACGTGTCGAGACCAAACAGACCCGTAGCGGTCTTATCGCGGCGACCCCGACAGATTTCATGAGCAGTGTTTTTGAAATGGAAGTTGGCGACATCCGCATCATAGATGGTACTGAAACCGTTGTTCTGGTGCGTTTGGATGCAATCAACGCTGCAGATGATAGCGACCAAGCAAAACAATTGGTTGCCCGTCTGCGTGAGCAACAAAACGAAGCCCTCGCACGCGGCCTGTTTGATATCTACTCTGAGGATACGCTTCTGCGTGCAGGCCAGAATATTGATCCACGCGCTGTAAACGCCGTAAATGTGAATTTCCAATAAAATGGCACTGACACCTGATTTCGATACCTTTGCCAGCCGCTATGATGCGGGCGACCATCAGGTCGTTTACACCCGCCTCGCGGCTGATCTGGACACACCTGTTTCACTTATGCTCAAACTGGGCGGTGCCGCGGAAAACGCCTTTATGCTGGAATCCGTCACAGGCGGTGAAGTGCGCGGGCGCTATTCGATTATTGGCATGAAGCCGGACCTGATCTGGCGTTGTCGCGGGACCACCTCTGAGGTGAACCGCGCCGCGCGCTATGATCCGGATGCCTATGCAGCCATGCAGGGTGATCCATTAGACGCGCTGCGCAGCCTGATCGCAGAAAGCAAAATTGACCTGCCAGACGATCTACCGCAATCTGCAGCGGGCCTGTTTGGCTATCTCGGGTATGATATGATCCGTTTGGTTGAGCATCTGCCTGATATCAATCCTGACCCACTGGGCCTGCCGGATGCAGTTATGCTGCGCCCGTCAGTCATTGCGGTTCTGGACGGCGTAAAAGGTGAAGTCACCGTTGTGTCCCCCGCGTGGGTCAAAGACGGACAATCAGCCCGCGCGGCCTATGCGCAGGCCGCCGCACGGGTGATGGACGTGGTGCGGGAGCTTGACCGCGCTCCAGACGGGCCCTCCAGCAATCTGGACACGGA
>ERZ1027208.790-NODE-790-length-10779-cov-22.264174_pt1 | contig 10779 bp, 7 predicted proteins | sample MGYA00520867_ERZ1027208 | MGnify/ENA primary metagenome ERZ1027208 (study PRJEB33311, sample SAMEA4378413) | marine metagenome | biome: Marine biome; feature: Fjord; material: Water | collected 2014-07-20T08:00:00Z/2014-07-... | depth 75 m ...
GTTAAAATCAAAAGTTACAGGAATTGATTTTAGTAATGTTCTTACTGAAAATGATTCTTTAAATTACTTCACGTATTCCTATTTATATATGGGTGGCGGCGTGGCGTCTGGAGACATTAATAATGATGGGTTAATAGATTTGTATTTTACAGGAAACCAAGTTGAAAACAAATTGTTTTTAAACAAAGGGAATCTTGAGTTTGAAGATATATCAAAAAAAGCAGGTGTCTTAGGTAATGATAGTTGGCATACAGGAGTTACGATGGCAGATATTAATGATGATGGATATTTAGATATTTATTGTTCTGTAGGCGGAAAATTTGGAAATAAAGAAAATCAATTATTTATTAATAATGGAGATGCTACTTTTACTGAAAGAGCATCAGAATATGGAATAGCAGATGTAGGTAACACAATACAAAGCACTTTTTTTGATTATGATAAAGATGGTGATTTGGATTTGTACGTGGCAAATTATCCCCCAACAAAATTTGATGCACCAAGTATGTATTATAAATTTAAAACTCAGAATTTAAGAGATAATGAATCTGATCATTTATATAGAAACGACGGTAATGTTTTTACAGATGTTACAGAAGAAGCTGGAGTTAGAAAGTTTGGATTATCATTAAGTGCTACTGTAGGAGATTTAAATAATGATTCTTGGCCAGATATTTATGTGTCAAACGATTTTAGTACTCCGGATTACTTGTATATAAACAATCAAGATGGCACATTTAAAGAAGTAATAAAAGAAGCAACTTCCCAAACGGCATTTTATGGAATGGGTGTAGATATAGCTGATTATAACAATGATGGCAATCTAGATGTTTTTCAAGTCGATATGGATGCTAAATCCAACCGAAGAAAGAAAGCAAATATGGCTAGTATGAATCCAGCTTTATTTTGGGGAACTGTAAATGCAGGTTTTCATTATCAATATATGCATAATGTAATGCAAACAAATTCAGGTGTTTTTAATGATGCTATACCACATTTTTCAAACGTATCGAGGATTACTGGAACATCATCTACAGATTGGAGTTGGGGACCGCTTTTTGCCGATTTTGATAATGACGGTTTAAAAGATTTATTTGTGTCTAATGGAACACGTCGAGAAATAAATAATAACGATTATTTTAATGCATTAGATAAATTACCAAACAAAAAAGATAGCTTATTGCAAAGAGCTTTAAAAATTCCTTCTGAAAAGATTGATAATTTTATGTTTAAAAACAATGGGGATTTAAACTTCACAATTGTTAACAAGGATTGGGGTATTGAATACAAAGGGTTTTCTAATGGTGTCGTGTATGCCGATTTAGATAATGATGGCGATTTAGAAATCATAACTAATAATATTGATGATTACGCTTCTGTTTTTGAAAACAAAAGCTCAGAAACCAATAATTATATAATGGTAGCTTTTAATGGAAAAAAAGGGAATTCATTTGGATTGGGGAATCGGGTTTATGTAAAAACAGAAAATAATACCCAAATGCAAGAATTAACTTTAACCAGAGGATTTGAGTCTTCGGTAGCACCAGAATTACATTTTGGAGTAAGTAAAGCGACAACAATAGATGAATTAAAAGTTGTTTGGAATGACGGAAAAGTTCAGACACTAAAGAATGTTGCAGCTAACCAAAAAATAAAATTAAATTATACAGATGCTGTTGTCGAAACTTCAAAAGAAGAAGTTGAAAATAATATTTTTGTGACCAATACGACTGATTTATTTCCTGAAACGAAGCATCAAGAAAATTATTATGACGATTTTGAAGACCAAGTGCTTTTGCCTCATAAAATGTCCTCATTTGGTCCAGCATTAGCTGTTGGTGATTTAAATAATGATGGATTGGATGATTATTTTGTTGGAGGTGCTTCAAATTATTCTGGACAGCTGTTTTTTCAAACTTCAAACGGATTTAAATTACAAAGCACTGGTATTTTAGATAAAGATAAGTTAAGCGAAGATGTTGGTGCTCTTATTTTTGATGCAGACCAAGATGGCGATAACGATTTATATGTTGTTAGCGGTGGTTATGAATTCGATTCAAAATCAGAAAGACTTCAAGATCGTTTATATATTAATAATGGTAAAGGAGAATTTTCAAAATCTGAAACAGCTTTACCAACAATGATTACTAGTGGTTCAAGGGTTTATAATATAGATTTTGATAAAGATGGTAAAAAGGATCTATTGGTTTTAGGTAGGCAAGTTCCAGGGAACTATCCAAAACCAGCGAGCACTTATATTTTAAATAATGTAAGCAGTAACGGCATTGCTAAGTTTGAAGATGTAACAGAGGCTTTAAATAAAGATTTATTAAACCTAGGAATGGCAACAAGTGCAGTGATAACAGATATTGATAATGATAATTTAGACGATATTATTATTGTTGGAGAATGGATGCCAATTCGAGTATTTAAAAACAAGAAAACCAGTTTTGTTGAGGTTTCAGAAGAAATGGGATTAACTAAAGATTCCACAGGTTGGTGGTGGAGCATTCAAGAAGGCGATTTTGATGGCGATGGCGATATGGATTACATTCTTGGAAACAACGGTTTAAATTATAAATACAAAGCAACCGAAGACCAAACCTTTGATGTTTTCGTTAGTGATTTTGATAATAACAACAAAGAAGATATTGTATTAAGCTATTATAATGATGGTAAGCAATATCCAGTTAGAGGTCGTGGGTGTTCTTCACAACAAATACCAGCGATTAAGAAAAAATTTAAAGATTATGAAAGTTTTTCTGAAGCTACATTAGTAGATGTTTACACAGAGAAGTCCCTTGAAAATGCATTGCATTATCAAGTTAAATCTTTTGCAAGTGTATATTTAGAAAATAAAGAAGGTAAATTCATAACGCATAAATTGCCTAATGAAGCTCAGCTCTCTAGCATCAATCAAATTTTGGTAGAAGATTTTGATGGAGATGGCACTTTAGATATTCTTATAGCAGGTAATTTATATGTTTCAGAAGTTGAAACACCGCGTAATGATGGTAGCTATGGCTTATATTTAAAAGGTAATGGTAAAGGCGAATTTAATGCTATAAAACCAACCGAAAGCGGATTGTTTATTAAAGGCGATACTAAAGATATGGCTACAATACAAGTCGGAAATGAGCAATATATTATTGTTGCAAAAAACAACGATTACCTTCAGGTTATAAAGAAACAATCATAAAAATCGGTTGTTAAGTTATTAGCCTTTTAAGGAACTGTAAAGTAAATAAACTAAAGAAAAAAACAATTAGATATAATTAGCACTAACTAGCAATTTTTATATTTATCATTTAGGCCTATGTGTTGTAAAACCATAGGCTTAATCTTTTCTAAGCGTGTTTGTTTTGTAGACTCTCGCTTTGCAGTTTCTATATACTCGCAATATTCACGTTGTTTTGAATTAGAAAGCGCTTTAAAAGAGTTGGCATAATCAGAATCTTTAGATAAATCTTCTTTTAGTTCTTTGGGTATTATGACTTCTTTTTTAGAACGATCGGGTTTAATTTCTTTACCTAATTTCTGATTTTCAATCGCTTCTTTTACGTAACTTAAAATGGTGTTTCTATCAATATCATCTATAGATTCAAAACGCATTTGGCGTAAGGCTTTTGTTTTTTCTTCTTGCGCATTTATTAATAAACCTTGAGCATCGTTTAAAAACACACCATTAAAAAACCAAAGACAAAAATGATTTTTAAAAGCGCCCAAGCCAATAACGTTTTTACCATTTATGGTATAAACTGGAGCATTCCATTTTAAGGTTTCAGTAAGTTCTGTTGAATTTAAAAGGCCTCTTAAAAGTGTTAAGGCTTCCGCGTAATGAGTATTTACTTCTATATATTCCTCAATGGATGATACTTTTGTCATTATAAATTTTTAAGATTCGTTTAATGTGGGGCGGCTATGAGTTGTTTTAAACAATAAAGATACTGAAAGTTCTTTATTGTTTGGAATGACTTATAGCCTACGTTGTTGTTAGTGCTTCGCGGAGCGAAGTTTAACGACAGCGTGGGCGCAGCCGCCCCACATTGGAGTTGATGCGTAGCGCAGCGGAGCATTAACTCCAACGGTTTTGTATATGAAAAGTTGCGTGTTTGTGTGCGAGGGTTTTTCGAAGGAAAATCAGATGCTAGCAAACAAAGCAACTCACATTGGTTAAGCACTAATTTAGCAATTTTTTATATACTGTGTTACCTGCTGGCTTTAATTCAATTTTTCTAGTTCGGTATCAATTTTCAGATTTAACATATTTAATTGACTATCATATTTGTCAGTGCCTTCAGAAATTGCTTTTTTAATAACCAAAAGGGCTTCGAGTCTTAATTCCGAGTATTTTAAAAGTATTTTATTTTGGTCTTGCATTTCAGATGACAAACCATCAAGAGCGTTTAATTCTTTTATAATATTAATATTCTTTTCCCATTTAGGTATTGCTTTATTATCTAATTCACTTAATAATGTAAAATTGGTTTTTGTATTTATGTTATTATAAAAAGCTAGTGATTCAGTTTCGTTCTTTGAGAATTCTGCCATTTTATTGTCATAAATTTCATATGCTGGATTGTTTGATTCCATATATGCATAGCCAAATATCCCAATTCCGATTATTAAAAGTGAAATAAATCCAATTCCAGCTGCCCTCCATCCAGAGAAGAATGAATTTCCGTTTTGTTTATGATTTTTTAAAATATCACCTTGTTTCCATTCTAAAATTCCCCATATAATACCAGTATAAATCAGAGGGATTATTTGACTTGGAATTTTGTCAATTATTTTTTCGGGAATCATAAATATTCCTCCAAAAAGTACTATTGTAGTTATAATTCCGATTATTAAAGATTTACGCCCTTCATCTGGTTTATTTAGTGCGTTGTAATTTTCACTAATTAAATATCCAGCAGCTAAAGGTCCACCCAAAAAGGTAGCTCCGCTTATAGCTTTAGTTGAATGAAGTTTAATGTCTTTTGTCTTGTTCTCTGTTTTTGATTCTGTCTCGGTCATTTTTTTAGCTTGCAGGTAATGGTTAGATAAATCGGTCGTTAAACGAAGTTAGTAGAATTTTTTACAAAGTCAAGCTTAGTAAAAGCAAATAGCCAAAAGCATACTATGCTTTTGGCTATTAATTAGTCTTATTTTGTATACTCAACTTTTTTCAAAGCAGTTAACTCTGCAATTTTACAAATCACTTCAGTTGCTTTAATCATACTCTCAACAGGAACATATTCGTAACGGCCGTGAAAATTATGTCCGCCAGCAAAAATATTTGGGCAAGGCAATCCCATATAACTTAATTGTGAACCATCAGTACCACCACGAATGGCTTTAATAAGTGGTTTTATGTTTAATTGTTTCATGGCTTCTTCAGCAATATCTACAATGTGCATTACAGGTTCAACTTTTTCTTTCATATTAAAATATTGGTCTTCTATTTCAATAGTTATAACTTCACGTTCGTATTGTGCATTTATTTCATGGGTTATTTTTTGCATAACTTCTTTACGCGCTTCGAAATGCCCTTTGTCATGGTCACGAATAATGTATTGCAAGACGGTTTCTTCAACTTCTCCTTTTATGGAGTATAAATGAAAAAAGCCTTCGTAACCTTCAGTATGTTCTGGGGTTTCTAAACGAGATAATGAGTTTATGAATTCTGTTGCGATATACATTGAATTTACCATTTTGCCTTTGGCATAACCTGGATGTACAATTTTTCCTTTTACTTTAACTTTTGCGCCGGCAGCATTAAAATTTTCATATTCTAATTCACCAATTTGACTGCCATCCATTGTGTAAGCCCAATCTGCTCCAAATTTTTCAACATCAAATTTATGTGCACCACGACCAATTTCTTCATCTGGTGTAAAACCAACCCTTACTTTACCGTGCTTAATTTCTGGATGATTAATTAGGTATTCCATTGCAGAAATTATTTCTGTAATACCAGCCTTATCATCAGCGCCCAAGAGCGTGGTGCCATCTGTAGTAATTAGGGTTTGTCCTTTATAAAGTAATAAATCATCAAAATAATCTGGAGATAAAATAATATTTTCAGCTTGGTTTAAAACAATATCCTTTCCATCGTAGTCTTCAATAATTTGTGGTTTAACGTTTGCTCCTGTAAAATCTGGGGTCGTATCAAAATGAGAAATAAAACCAATAGTAGGTACGTCGTGTTCAATATTACTTGGTAGAGTAGCCATAATATAAGCATTGTCATCAATAGAGACCTCTTGCATTCCAATAGTTTTTAACTCTTCAACTAAAGCATTTGCTAAATCCCATTGTTTGGCTGTGCTTGGTGTTGTTTTGCTTTCTGGGTCAGATTCGGTATCTACAGTAACGTAACTTACAAAACGCTTTATGATGTGTTCTTTTGAAATCATTTTTATTGAAAATTTATAAAATTGGAACTCTTAAATCTAATAGTTTATTAGGGGTTAAAAATACGATTATTAATTTTTTTTGCTTTTGAATTGTTCATCTTTTTATTTAGAAGTATTTTTGTGCAAACATTACCTAATGTATAAACTGCTTCTAAGACCCATATTTTTTCTTTTCGATCCAGAAAAAATACACTATTTCACCTTTTCTTTAATTCGTTTTGCTTCAAGAGTCCCAGGTATTCCAACTCTTTTAAGAAGTCTATATGTGTTGGATGATAAAAAATTAGAACGAAATTTATTTGGGCTAACCTTTAAGAACCCTGTTGGATTAGCGGCTGGTTTTGATAAAAATGCCGTATTGTATAATGAACTGGCAAACTTTGGCTTTGGTTTTATTGAAATAGGAACAGTTACACCTAAAGGACAAGTAGGAAATCCTAAGAAACGTTTATTCAGATTAAAAGATGATCAAGGTATTATCAATAGAATGGGCTTTAATAATGAAGGTTTGGAAGCTGCTATCTCTAAATTAAAGAATAATAAAGGCAAACTCATTATTGGTGGAAACATTGGGAAGAATACAGATACAAAACCTGAAGATTATACTAACGATTACATAGAATGCTTTAATAGTTTGCATCCTTATGTAGATTATTTTGTGCTGAATGTTAGTTGTCCAAATGTTAGTAGTCACGCCAAACTTAATGATAAAGATTATTTATTGGAATTAATTGGTGCAGTGCAAAAAGCCAATAAAACTTTTGAAAACCAAAAACCTATTCTTCTAAAAATAGCACCAGATCTAAATAACACACAATTGGATGAGATTATTGAGTTGGTGGCAGAAACAAAATTAGATGGTGTTATTGCAAGTAATACGTCTACAGACCGAACAGGTTTAAAAGCTTCTAATGAACGTTTGAATGCAATTGGTAATGGAGGTTTGAGTGGGCAACCAATAAAAGAGAAATCTACAAAAGTGATTAAGTATTTAGCAGATAATAGCAATAAAGCCTTTCCGATTATTGGAGTAGGCGGCATTCATTCAGCAAAAGATGCATTGGAAAAAATTGAAGCTGGAGCAGACCTTGTTCAAATTTATACTGGTTTTATTTATGAAGGACCAAAACTAATAAAAGAAATAAATAAAGCTATTTTAAGTCGTAATCAAAAATGAATTACGAACTTCTTATTTCATTCATCATTGCTACATCAGCCCTAGCCATTTCTCCCGGACCAGATAATATGTATGTTTTAATGCAAAGCATAACCAATGGAAGAAAGTATGGATTGGCAACAGTATGTGGGCTTATCTCAGGCTGTTTAGTGCATACTACTTTAGTTGCTTTTGGTGTATCTGCTATTATTAAAGCAAATGAATCACTATATTTTATTATAAAACTTTTTGGAGCTTTGTATTTATTATATCTAGCTTATAAAGTGTTTAAAAGTGATGCAAAAGTGACATTAAGTAATGATGCAGTACCTAAGAAAAGCTTATGGCAATTGTTCAAACAAGGTGTTATTATGAATGTTCTTAATCCAAAGGTGTCTATTTTCTTTTTGGCTTTTTTTCCAGGGTATTTGTTTAGCAAAACACTCAATACCATAACTCAGTTTTATGTTTTAGGATTGCTATTTATGCTTACCTCATTTATAATATTTTCTTTAATAGCTGTTCTCGCAGGTTTTATTTCAGATTATTTAAAAACACATGATAAAGTAGGATTGGTATTAAAATGGATGCAAATAGTTGTATTTGTTGGAATTGCAGTATTCATTTTAGTGTCTGATTAAATACAAATAGAAAACGTTTTCGTAACTACTAATCTTTTTTATCTTTGGTGATGATGAAAACAGAAACAGTAAAAGTAATTGAATGTCCACGTGATGCCATGCAAGGTATAAAGCAATTTATACCAACAGAGCAAAAAGTGCAGTATATTCAATCTTTACTGCGTGTGGGTTTCGATACTATTGATTTTGGAAGTTTTGTTTCCCCAAAAGCCATTCCGCAAATGGTAGATACAGCAGAAGTACTTGCACAACTGGATTTAAGTAAAACGACAAGTAAATTGCTTGCTATTGTTGCAAATACTCGTGGTGCTGAAGATGCATCACAATATTCTGAAATAAATTATTTAGGTTATCCGTTTTCAATTTCTGAAAATTTTCAAATGCGAAATACGCATAAAACCATCGCACAATCTGTAATTACTTTGGAGCAAATTCTTAATCTAGCAGATAAAAACAATAAAGAAGTGGTGGTTTACATTTCTATGGGATTTGGAAATCCGTATGGAGATCCTTGGGATGTAGAAATAGTAGGTGATTGGACAGAGCGTTTAAGTAAAATGGGAGTAAAAATCCTTTCATTAAGCGATACCATAGGAAGCTCAGATCCTGAAAATATTGATTATTTATTTTCAAACTTAATTCCTAAATACCCTAAAATTGAATTTGGAGCACATTTGCATACAACACCAACAACTTGGTTTGAAAAAGTAGATGCAGCATACAAAGCCGGATGTAAACGCTTTGATGGTGCTATTCAAGGTTTTGGTGGTTGCCCAATGGCAAAAGACGAATTAACAGGGAATATGCCAACAGAGAAAATATTATCTTATTTGACTACAAAAAAAGCAAGCGAATTAAACGCGCTTAGTTTTGAAAGTGCCTACAATGAAGCTTCAAAGATATTTAATGTATATCATTAAAATAAATTAACCTTAACAGGAAAAGTAATAGTATTTTATATTGTATATTTGCTTGCAATTAATTCCAATTGCAATGACAGCACACGAAAATAAAATAGTTGGTGAAGGTTTAACTTACGATGACGTCCTTTTAGTCCCAGCTTTTTCTGAAGTCCTTCCACGCGAAGTCAACATTCAAACAAAATTTACACGAAACATAACTATAAATGTTCCTATTGTTTCCGCAGCAATGGATACAGTTACAGAAAGTTCTATGGCAATTGCTATGGCACGAGAAGGTGGTATTGGTGTGTTGCATAAAAATATGTCTATTGAGAGACAAGCTCAAAAAGTACGAAAGGTTAAACGTGCAGAAAGTGGTATGATCATCGACCCTGTTACTTTACCACTAACAGCTGTTGTTTTAGATGCAAAACAGCAAATGAAAGAACATAGTATTGGAGGTATTCCTATTGTAGATGAGAATGGTACTTTAAAAGGAATCGTTACTAATCGCGATTTACGTTTCGAACACGAAAACGATCGGCCAATTGTAGAGGTAATGACAAGTGAAAACTTAGTAACTGCAGCAGTTGGAACTTCATTAAAAGATGCTGAAAAAATACTTCAACAAAATAAAATCGAAAAACTTTTAATTGTTGACGATAACTACAAACTAGCAGGATTAATTACATTTCGAGATATAACTAAAGTTACACAAAAACCTATTGCAAATAAAGATACTTTTGGACGTTTACGTGTTGCAGCTGCTATTGGTGTAACTGGTGATGCTGTACAAAGAGCTGAGGCTTTGGTGAACGCAAGTGTAGATGCCATTGTTATAGATACGGCTCACGGACATACAAAAGGTGTCGTTTCTGTTTTAAAAGAAATAAAAAAGAAGTTTCCAAAACTAGAAGTCATTGTTGGAAATATAGCAACGGGTGAAGCAGCAAAATATTTAGTTGAAGCAGGTGCAGATGCTGTAAAAGTAGGAATTGGACCAGGTTCTATTTGTACAACACGTGTTGTAGCAGGAGTTGGTTTTCCTCAGTTTTCGGCAGTTTTAGAAGTTGCAGCAGCTATAAAAGGAACTGGTGTTCCAGTAATTGCAGATGGTGGTATTCGTTATACTGGCGATATTCCAAAAGCCATTGCAGCAGGTGCAGATTGTGTTATGCTAGGCTCTCTATTGGCAGGAACAAAAGAATCTCCAGGGGAAACCATAATTTACGAAGGAAGAAAATTTAAATCGTATCGTGGTATGGGTTCTGTTGAAGCTATGAAAGAAGGTAGTAAAGATAGATATTTTCAGGATGTTGAAGACGATATTAAAAAATTGGTTCCAGAAGGTATCGTTGGTCGTGTTCCTTATAAAGGTGAGTTATTTGAAAGTATTCATCAATTTATTGGAGGCTTAAGAGCTGGAATGGGTTATTGTGGAGCAAAAGACATTGAAACATTAAAAGAGACTGGACGTTTTGTGAAAATTACAGCTTCTGGTATTAATGAAAGTCATCCACATGATGTAACCATTACCAAAGAAGCACCAAACTATTCTAGGTAGTGTTTAGAATTCAAGTTGAATATCATATATGAAATCACTTCTAGTTTAGCTATGGGTTTTTTCTTTTATAAGGTAAGTTATGTAGAATATAGTCAACGTTTTCACAGTTGTTGAA
>ERZ1027208.791-NODE-791-length-10764-cov-44.523672_pt1 | contig 10764 bp, 11 predicted proteins | sample MGYA00520867_ERZ1027208 | MGnify/ENA primary metagenome ERZ1027208 (study PRJEB33311, sample SAMEA4378413) | marine metagenome | biome: Marine biome; feature: Fjord; material: Water | collected 2014-07-20T08:00:00Z/2014-07-... | depth 75 m ...
ATTAAATTGAACGAAACCCCTGATGTGTCTAAGTATACCTTGAGAAGGTAAGTGAAAAATAATAGGGTAAACAAAAAGCCTTTTAATCGGCTGATTTTAGGCTGCCCATTAAAGCTGTAAGAAAAAAAGAACAAGCACAATGTGAACCCAAGCATCATCGGAAAATCACGAGTCACCAATTGACTATCCACAGCGCCAGGGCTAATTAAGCCTGGTAAGCACAAGACGGCTAGCAGGTTAAACGCATTGGACCCAATAATATTCCCAACGGCAAGGTCAGGTTCTTTTTTCAAAACGCTAGCAATAGATGCAGCCAGCTCCGGTAAACTGGTGCCGATTGCAATAATGGTTAAGCCAATAACTAAATCGCTAACCCCAAATAAAGTAGCAATATTAACGGCAGCCCAAACCAATAGTTTTGAGCTAGCGATTAGGATGAATAAACCAGTGAAGGCACAAAAAAACGCTTTTTTGTTTGATAAATCTACAGGTATTTCATCACTAAACTCAGCGGCCAAAGGGTCAGGGCTTTGTTGACGATGACTGTTTGCGCTACGGTTAAGCCAGTAGAGGAAAAGGATTAGGCCTGATACCAAAATAGCGCCGTCCAGCTGTGACAAGTGGCCATCAATAACCAGTAGAAAACTGATGATTGAAATAGCCAGTAACACAGGCAGTTCTCGCTTAAGTAATGACGATTGAATGATGATCGGGCAAATAATGGCCGTAAGACCTAGTACAAGGCCGATATTGGCAATATTAGAGCCGATGGCGTTTCCCGTCGCTAACCCATTATTTCCTTGCCAGGAGGCAATGCTGGCAACCAGTATTTCAGGTGCGGATGTTCCTAACCCGATAATAGTTAAGCCAATTAAAAGCGGTGAAACTCCAAGGTTTCTCGCAAGGGCAGAGGCACCTTTGACAAAATAATCGGCAGAAAAAACCAAAAGAATTAGGCCAATAATAAGGGAAGCAATGTTTATAAACATGAAAAGTACAGTTAACAACGGTGACTAATTAAGCAGAGTTTATTGTCTCATATAAATAAGGGTTGCTTAACCTTAAGTTAAGCTAAAACGGTAATAGCTTTAAATTAAAGTGAGCGTTTTCTTAAAATAGTGGAAGTTCGGATTGACGTGTAATAGCAAGGCAAGGACAATGCGAGCTCATTATATAATGAGCCGGTGTAATGCTATTTGCTCTTAAGTGAAAGAGTAAACAAACCTTAGGTAATTAAAGTTGACTGACAAGATGCCCTTAATAAAAATTAAAAACCTTCATTTCTCTCGAGGATCAAAAGTGATCTTTGACGGCTTGAATATGGATATTCAACGCGGAAAAGTGACGGCTATTATGGGGCCAAGTGGGACGGGAAAAACGACGCTATTAAAGGTTATTGGAGGGCAATTGAAGCCGCTCAAAGGGACGGTAGAGGTTGATGGCCAAGCAATACACCAATTAAAAAATAAAGAGCTCTATCAATTAAGAAAAAAAATGGGGATGCTGTTTCAAAGTGGTGCGTTATTGACAGATATCTCTGTTTTTGAAAATGTTGCATTCCCTTTGCGCGAACACACGCAGTTGAGTGAGCCGATGATACGTTACTTGGTGCTGATGAAGCTGCATGCGGTTGGTTTGCGAGGTGCACGTGACTTGATGCCGTCTGAGCTGTCAGGTGGAATGGCGCGTCGAGTTGCCTTAGCAAGGGCAATTGCACTAGATCCGATGATGATTATGTATGATGAACCTTTTACAGGGCAAGACCCTATTTCAATGGGTGTACTGGTGCAATTGATCCGTTTACTCAACGATGCGCTAGGCTTGACCAGTATTATTGTTACGCATGATGTTCGGGAGGCCTGCGAAATAGCCGATTATGTTTACCTTATTTCAGCGGGAAAGGTTGTCGAGCATGGAACACCAAAGCAGCTTGAGGATTCAAGCTCGGAGTGGTCTCAGCAGTTTATGAAAGGCAAAGCGGATGGCCCAGTGCCGTTCCATTATGTGGCTAATGACTATATTGAAGACCTTATAGGGTGAGAAGGATAATGAGAGAGGGTTTATGTTAGGTTATTTTCAACGGTTAGGTGAGCGTTCATTGAGCATGCTTGAGCGGTTAGGCCGAGGAACTATCTTCTTCCTAAAGGTTTTAATGGCAATACCCAGCGTCCTGATTAGGCCGAGACTATTGATTGCTCAATTGCATTCTGTGGGTGTATTGAGCTTTTCATTGATTGTGGTTGCCGGTCTTTTTGTAGGTATGGTGCTGGCTCTTCAGGGGTTCTATACCTTGTCAGACTTTGGCGCTGAAGGCATGTTAGGGGTCATGGTTGCAGCGTCTCTTATTAGAGAGTTGGGGCCGGTCGTTGCGGGCTTATTGTTTGCGGGTCGGGCGGGCTCTGCATTAACGGCAGAAATTGGCCTAATGAAAGCAACAGAGCAGTTGTCAGGTATGGAGATGATGGCTGTAGACCCGATGGCTCGAGTGATAGCGCCACGTTTTTTAGCCGGGTTAATTTCAATGCCACTGTTAGCCAGTCTATTTACGGCAGTTGGTGTTTTGGGCGGCCACCTTATTGGCGTTGGCTTGCTGGGAATTGATGAGGGTGGGTATTGGTCACAAATTCAAGCTAAAATTGATTTCCGCGAAGATGTGATGAACGGGCTTATAAAAAGCATCGTTTTTGGCTGGGTTATTACTTGGGTAGCCGTGTTCGAAGGGTATGATGCGATACCGACATCTGACGGTGTAAGTCGAGCTACAACACGAACAGTTGTTCACTCAGCATTTGCTGTTTTACTGTTAGATTTTATTTTAACTGCACTGATGTTTGGAGGTATTTAGTATGCACATATCAAGGTCGATGGAAGTATTTGTAGGTTTGTTTGTAGCAATTGGCTTGATAGCCTTGTTTTTCTTATCTATGCAAGTGAGTAATCTCAGTGCGTCGAGTAACGGCTCTGGCTATAATGTGCGGGCGTACTTTGAAAATGTTGGAAGCCTCAAGGTCCGCGCACCTGTTTCAATAGCTGGGGTTAAGGTTGGACGAGTAACGGCTATTGAATTTGATGCCCAGGAGTTTGAAGCGGTTGTCACAATGACCATCGAATCTAAATATAATCAATTGCCTATTGATAGTGACGCCAGTATTTTAACGGCGGGTTTATTAGGTGAGCAGTTTATAGGTCTTGAGCCAGGTGGTGAGGACGAGTTTTTGAAAGAGGGTAGTCGGCTTGAGTTAACGCAATCAGCCTTGGTGCTTGAAAAGCTGATTGGGCAGTTTTTGTTTAACGGCCAATCAGGTGATTAATGGTAATTCTTGAAATGACGAGTTGATCATGCGTAAAACAGAACTGAAAAGAATAGGGTCGGGCGAAGTTGAGGTTAGTGGTCAGCTGGTGCTTGATGAAGTTATACCATTATTAAAGTACTCAAACGTCTACTTTAATGAAGAAGGGGCTGCGTTAGTCTTTGATTTGACCGAGGTTGAGCAGTCGGACAGTGCCGGCGTGGCTCTTTTAGTGGAATGGATGGCGATGGCAAAGGTGTCTGGGCAGACTATTTCGTTTAAGGCAGTGCCTAAGCAAATGCTAGATATCGCACAAGTGAGTGGGGTTGATGAATTGTTGCCTCTTATCTCTGATTAAAACAGTAAAGTAAAATTAAGTAGGAATTGACGTATGGATAAATTGATCATTCAAGGTGGCGGTACTCTCTCTGGAGAACTTCGGATTTCGGGCGCTAAAAACGCAGCGCTACCCATTTTGGCGGCAACCCTATTAGCAGAAAACCCTGTCATTGTTGGAAATGTACCTCACTTACACGACATTACAACCACCATGAGCCTTTTAGGGCAGATGGGGTTAACGTTGTCTGTTGATGAAAAAATGCGAGTAGAGGTTGATACATCTACTATTTCATCTTATAAGGCTCCTTATGAGCTAGTGAAAACTATGCGGGCGTCGATCATAGTGTTGGGCCCCTTGTTAGCTCGGTTTGGTAAGGCGGAGGTTTCTTTACCTGGTGGGTGTGCTATTGGTTCAAGGCCCGTTGATATTCACCTGAAAGGTTTGGAGGCAATGGGCGCGGAAATTCATGTTGAAAATGGCTATATCCATGCATCATGTGACCGCCTCAAAGGTGCTAGGCTTGTGCTTGATACAGTGACCGTAACGGGCACAGAGAACCTTATGATGGCTGCAACCTTGGCGGAAGGTACAACCATTATTGAAAATGCAGCTCGCGAACCTGAAGTAAATGACTTGGCCAACTTCCTTAATAAATTGGGTGCAAAAATTTCTGGTATTGGGACAGATACTCTTGTCATTGAAGGGGTGACTGCTTTAGCTAATAAGAACCTGAGCTACGACATTATGCCTGACCGAATTGAGGCAGGGACGTATCTGGTTGCCTCAGCCGTTACCGGTGGAAAGGTACGGGTAAAAGATATTGACCCATCAACATTGGACATGGTGTTATCTAAACTTGAGGAAGCGGGTGCCGAGATCACTTTGGGTGAAGATTGGATTGAGTTAGATATGAAAGGGCAGCGAGCAAAAGCGGTGTCCTTTAATACAGCACCATACCCTGCTTTTCCAACAGATATGCAAGCACAATTTATGGTGTTGAATGTATTGGCAGAGGGAACCTCTGTGATTAAGGAAACCATTTTTGAGAACCGCTTTATGCATGTGCATGAACTGCAGCGCTTAGGGGCTAATATTACGCTGGAAGGACATACCGCTATTTGTGTCGGCAAGGAATCCCTTGAAGGTGCAACGGTAATGGCGACAGATTTAAGAGCGTCTGCCAGTTTAGTCATAGCAGGCTTGGTGTCTAAGGGAGAGACCATCGTGGAACGAATTTACCACATTGACCGAGGTTATGAATGCATTGAAGAAAAAATGGCCCTTTTGGGTGGTAAAATTCGTCGGGTACCAGGTTAATTAATATGCTAACAATTGCAATTTCAAAAGGTAGAATTCTGAAGGACACGTTGCCTTTACTGGCTGAGGCGGGTATTGAGCCGGTTGAGGATTTATTTAAGACTCGAAAACTGATTGTTCCAAGTGTCTGTGGAGAGGTTAATCTTGTAATCATTAGAGCAACCGACGTGCCAACATTTGTAGAATATGGGGCGGCAGATGTAGGTATTGCAGGCAAAGATGTGTTGGTTGAACATAACAGCGATAACCTATATGAACCGCTGGATTTAAATATAGCGAAGTGCCGTTTAATGACAGCCATAGTAACGGGGCGAGAGTTGCCTAAAGGTAAAATCCGAGTTGCCTCAAAATATGTTTCATTAACGGAGCAGTATTTTTCAGCACGAGGCCAACAGGTTGAAATCATCAAACTTTATGGCTCGATGGAATTAGCGCCTATTGTCGGTTTAGCAGATTGCATTGTTGACTTGGTAGATACCGGGAATACACTCAAGGCTAATGGTATGGAGCCGCTATCTCTTATTATGGATATAAGCTCAAGACTAGTGGTTAATAAAGCCTCTATGAAAATGAAGCATAAAAGCATTAAGGCGCTGATCGAAAAGCTTGAAGTAGCGGTTGAGAGTAGACGTTAAGCAATGCAAATAAAAACCTTAAATGCGTCTGATTGTGATTTTGATGAGGCACTAGACAAGCTGTTAAGTTGGGATGCGAGTGATGATAAGCAGGTTGCTCAAACAGTTACTGGTATTATTGATGATATTAGAAAACAGGGCGATGCCGCATTGTTTTCCTATACTGAAAAGTTTGATAATTGGCCTGTTTCTAAACAGGAAATTGGCGTTAATAAAGAGCACTTAAAGCAGGCATGGGATGGCTTGCCCAAACTGGTTAAAGAAGCTCTGAGTGTGGCCGTTGATAGAATTCGTCAGTATGCTGAGCATCAAAAAATTCAACCTTGGAACTTTGCCGATGAGTATGGGAATACGCTAGGGCAAAAAATTACCCCGTTAAAAAGAGTGGGTGTTTATGTGCCAGGTGGAAAGGCCGCCTACCCATCATCAGTTCTGATGAATGTGATCCCAGCAAAAGTAGCAGGGGTTGACGATATTATTATGGTTACTCCAACTCCGAACGGTGAGCTGAATGATATGGTACTGGCTGCAGCGCATATTTCGGGTGTTGATCAAGTGTTGCGCGTGGGTGGTGCGCAAGCTGTGGCAGCGTTAGCTTACGGAACAGAAAGCATACCTGCCGTTGATAAAATTGTAGGGCCCGGTAATATTTATGTGGCGACAGCTAAAAAAATGGTTTTCGGCCAAGTAGGGATTGATATGGTGGCTGGACCATCTGAAATTTTAATTATTTGTGACGGAAAAACAAACCCTGATTGGATAGCGATGGACTTGTTCTCGCAGGCTGAGCATGATGAGAATGCCCAAGCGATTCTTGTGTCCTTAGATAAGACGTATATTGATGCGGTGAAGCAGAGTATCATAAAGCTTTTACCCTCCATGGAGAGAGCGACTATTATCACTCGCTCATTAGAGCAACGGGGTGCGTTTATATACGCAAATACCAAGGAGCAGGCAATTGAAGTTGCCAATAAAATTGCTCCGGAACACTTAGAACTCTCAGTTGCTGAGCCAGAAGAATGGGTAGAGGCGATAGATCATGCAGGCGCGATTTTTATGGGACGGTATACCCCAGAAGCCTTGGGTGACTACTGTGCAGGCCCTAACCATGTGTTGCCCACCTCGGGAACTGCAAGGTTTTCCTCGCCGCTGGGTGTGTATGACTTTCAAAAACGCTCAAGCATCATTCAATGTAGTCAACAAGGCGGAGCGGAATTGGCTAAGGTTGCATCAACGCTCGCCACAGGAGAGTCATTAATGGCTCACGCACATTCTGCGCAATTTCGTCAACTAAAATAGAAGCCTCAATTGAAAGAGAGTATGAGTAAATTATTAGGTTTAATTAGGCCAGAGATTAAAGACATGCAAGCCTATCAAGTACCCGAGTCAAAGGGGATGGTAAAACTGGATGCGATGGAAAACCCTTTTTCTTGGCCGCCCGCCCTGAAAGAAGAATGGCTGACGCTGATGTCCTCCGTCGAGCCAAACCGTTACCCTGACCCTAGTGCAAGAGAGCTTACGCACAGTATGCGGACCTGTTTTGACGTTAATGATGATATGGGGTTGGTGCTTGGTAATGGGTCTGATGAGCTGATTCAGCTTATCTTGATGGCCATGCAGCCTGGTGCTTGTATTGTTGCTCCGATGCCTAGTTTTGTTATGTATCAGCACATTGCAAAAGCACTAGGACTAACGTTTATAGGCGTGCCACTCAGCACAGATTTCAGCTTGGATATGCCGGCAATGTTGAAGGTAATTAAAGAGCATGACCCAGCTGTTATTTTTTTAGCCTACCCAAACAACCCAACAGCAAATTTGTTCAGTGAGCAAAGTATCCATGAGGTACTAGAGGCCTCAAATGGAATTGTGGTTGTTGACGAAGCATACCACCCATTTGCAAAGAAAACATTCTTGCCGCAGGTGGTGGATTATGCGCAATTGATCGTCATGCGGACGGTCTCTAAGTTGGGGCTTGCTGCTTTGCGACTTGGGTTTATAGTCGGGCAAAAGCAACTAATAGAACAGTTTGAAAAAATTCGTTTGCCGTATAACATCAACAGCTTGACTCAATTAACGGCGACGTTTGCATTTAAGCACCTTCATATTTTTGATCAACAGGCAAAGCAGATTTGTCAGCAGCGAGAATATCTGCTTGCTCAATTATCAACACTTGATACGATTCAAGCTTTCCCAAGCCAAGCAAACTTTATTTTATTTGCTTTAAACGATAAGGAGGCTGGAGAGGTATTTTCTAGTTTAAAACGGCAAGGCATTCTAATAAAAAATATGAGTGGTATGCCGGGCTTGCCAGCGAACTGTTTAAGAGTAACTGTTGGGACTGAATTAGAAAATATTGAATTTATTAAGCAACTGCGTAACATCCTGAAATAAAAACACCTTAAAACTGTTCTCAGTCAAGAAATAATTCGGTTTTACTCGTTTCCGCAACTCCCTAGAATTAGTAAAATATGCTAAAATTGTCAGTTATTAAGTGCTATGTGGTCGTGCGCATATGCAATTTAGGATCTTTTTTGGAGAGTTAGATGAGCGAACAGGTAGTAAATAAGCGCAGACGCCTTTTTTTAACAGCAGCTGCTACTGCTGTAACTGGAGTTGGAGCGGCATTTGTAGCGGTGCCCTTTGTTGCATCAATGAACCCAAGTGCACGAGCAAAAGCGGCTGGTGCACCCGTTGAGGCAGACATATCTAAGTTGGAAGTGGGTCAATTGATCCGCGTAGAATGGCGAGGAAAACCAGTCTGGGTGCTAAAGCGATCTGAAGAAACGCTTACAAATATTGCCAATGCGGGTGATGAGCTAAGGGATGTTGGTTCAAATGAATCTGAACAACCTGAGTCTTGTAAGAATGCAGGGCGCTCAATCAAACCAGAGGTGTTTTTAGCAGTAGGCATTTGTACACACCTTGGTTGCTCACCAACATTTAGGCCTGATGTAGCACCCGATGACCTCGGTCCAGATTGGAAAGGCGGTTTCTTTTGCCCATGTCACGGGTCTAAATTTGATTTATCAGGCCGCGTATTCGCTGGCGTACCAGCACCTTTGAACCTGGTGGTGCCACCGCATAAGTACTTAACAGATAGCAGAATATTAATTGGCTCAGATGGAGGGCAAGCATAATGAGTGGCCTATTGAAAAATGCATTAACGTGGGCAGATGACCGTTTCCCGCTAAGCAAAGTCTGGAATGAGCATCTAGCTGAGTACTATGCACCCAAAAACTTTAACTGGATGTACTACTTTGGCTCACTGGCCATTTTGGTATTAGTTAACCAGATACTAACAGGTATATTTTTAACCATTAACTACAAGCCAGATGCTCAGCTTGCTTTTGATTCCGTTGAATACATTATGCGGGATGTGGACTGGGGTTGGTTGATTCGATATATGCATTCAACAGGGGCATCTCTCTTTTTCGTTGTGGTCTATTTGCATATGTTCCGTGGGTTGATTTATGGGTCATTTAAGAAACCACGCGAGTTAGTTTGGATCTTTGGTATGATCATTTATTTAGCATTAATGGCAGAGGCTTTCATGGGCTACCTACTACCTTGGGGGCAAATGTCCTATTGGGGTGCTCAAGTGATCGTTTCCCTGTTTGGTGCTATTCCATATGTGGGTGAAGACTTGGCATTATGGCTACGAGGAGATTATGTTATATCTGACTCGACCTTAAATCGATTCTTTGCCTTTCATGTAATCGCTATTCCTTTGGTTTTAGTCGTGTTGGTCTTTATGCACATTGTAGCGCTGCATGCTGTTGGCTCTAATAACCCAGAAGGCATTGAAATTAAAAAGCATAAGGATAAAAAAGGTATACCGCTTGACGGGATTCCTTTTCACCCATATTACAGTGTTAAAGATTTAGTGGGTGTAGCAGTATTCTTGTTCATTTTCGCCTTAATTATCTTTTATATGCCTGAGATGGGGGGCTACTTTTTAGAACATGCGAACTTTGTTCCAGCTAACCCCTTGAAAACACCAGAGCACATTGCACCTGTTTGGTACTTCACACCTTTCTACGCAATTTTAAGGGCTGTGCCGGATAAGTTCCTTGGGGTTGTAGCAATGGGCGGAGCCATTTTTGTTATGTTCTTGCTACCTTGGCTAGACAGGGGTGTGAATAAGTCAATTCGTTACAGAGGTCCTGTGTTTAAAGCCGCGATTGTTACGTTTGTTATTAGTTTTGTTGCCTTGGGATATTTTGGCATGCAGCCGGTAACTGCATTAGGAACCTTTTGCTCAAGATTATTTTCAGTGTTGTATTTTGCATTTTTCTTGTTAATGCCTTTTTATTCAAATATTGGTCAAGACAAGCATGTTCCAGAGAGGGTGTCGGACAAATGAAAAAAATAATAATAGCGTTATTAGTGCTGTTTTCAGGGGTAACTATAGCCTCAAGTAGTCAGCACTTAGAATCAGCACGAGTAGACTTGAATGACAAGGAGTCGTTGCAGCGAGGAGCTAAGTATTTTGTAAACTATTGCCTTAGCTGTCACGCTGCAAAACACTTACGGTATTCTAGAATGGCAGAAGATTTGGCCATTCCACTAGACATGGTGGAAGAGAATATGTTGTTTACGGATGCTAAAATTCTAGAAGGAATGACCATCTCCATGAATGCAGCAGATGGGGAGAAGTGGTTTGGGGTTAACCCACCTGATTTGTCGTTGATTGCTCGCTCTAGAGGTTCTGACTGGCTGTATACATACCTTAAAAGCTTTTACTTAGATGAGTCTCGTCCATTTGGTGTAAATAATACCGTGTTTCCTGACGTTGGGATGCCGCATGTGTTAGGTGAGTTACAAGGCATCCAAAAGCCTGTCTATAAGGATATTGATCATGGTGATGGCCATATCAAAACCGTTATTGATGACCTAGAAGTTGCTCAACCGGGCTCTATGACAGAAAGCGAGTATGATGAAGCAGTAAATGACTTGGTTAACTTTATCACCTATTTGGGTGAGCCAGCTCAACTTCAACGGACACAAATTGGCTGGAAAGTACTGGCGTTTATCTTCTTACTCATTGTTATTTTCTACTTCTTGAAGAAGGAGTTTTGGAAAGATATTCACTAATAAAAAGTATTTATTAAAAAGCTTTGCAGTTGTTGCAAAGCTTTTTGTTATTTAACAAACAGGAAATATTAAATGATTAACGTATTAA
>ERZ1027208.792-NODE-792-length-10763-cov-8.087878_pt1 | contig 10763 bp, 12 predicted proteins | sample MGYA00520867_ERZ1027208 | MGnify/ENA primary metagenome ERZ1027208 (study PRJEB33311, sample SAMEA4378413) | marine metagenome | biome: Marine biome; feature: Fjord; material: Water | collected 2014-07-20T08:00:00Z/2014-07-... | depth 75 m ...
GGTTTAGCACAGGCGGGTGAGGGTTGAGATCTTTTAAGCCGTGCGTAAATATATTGTAGAATTCGGGGAGGGTCGGGTTGGTGAAGTTTGTCGTAACGAGGCCAAGGAGTTGCGTTATTGGGGGCGTCAAGCTCCGTGCGAGAAAGTTCGGACTAGAAGCTAACTCAGACGCGGCCTTTTCGACTTTTTTGCGCATTTTGTCGGAGACAGATGCACCGTCGGTAAATGTACGCGAGACGGCGGATGGCGAAACACCGGCCTTGTTCGCTACATCTTTAAGTGTGGCTACCATTTTTCATCCGATCTGATTTCACTGCGACATCAGTTTATCCAATGCGTGCAGCCCTTCCCAGTAACAAAATTCCAGATATTTTTGCAACCGGTTGCAAAAATATCGAATCTATGGTCTCGTATACATCGAGACAGTTTCGCTGAACTCATGCCAAACGAAATGGTATCCATGGGAGGATGAACATGAACACGATTATGAAGAAGATTTTGCTGACGGCCGCCGTCATCGCGTCACCAATTATGGCTGTAGCTGACGATAGCGGTGATGATCTGAAATATGTACTAGTTAGCCACGCGCCTGACAGTGACACATGGTGGAATACAGTTAAGAATGGTATCGCACTTGCTGGCGAGCAAATGGATGTAACAGTTGAATACCGTAATCCGCCAACAGGCGATTTGGCTGACATGGCGCGTATTATCGAGCAAGCTGCGGCGACAGGGCCAGACGGCATTATCACAACACTCGCAGACTATGATGTGCTCAGTGGCCCAATTCGTGCCGCTGTAGATCAAGGTATCGACGTCATTATCATGAACTCCGGTACTGTTGAACAAGCACGCGAAGTTGGCGCTTTGATGTTTGTTGGCCAGCCTGAGTATGACGCGGGCCTCGCTGCTGGCATCCGCGCAAAAGGCGACGGGGTTGGGTCTTTCGTTTGTGTAAATCACGCAATCTCCAACACAGTTGTTGCACAGCGTTGCCAAGGTTTTGCTGATGGTCTCGGTGTCGAGCTCGGCAGCCAGATGATTGACTCCGGACAAGACCCAGCGGAAGTCAAAAACCGTGTTCAAGCATACTTGAACGCAAACCCCGAAACAGATGCTGTGCTTACACTTGGCCCAGTTTCCGCTGATCCTACCCTTCTTGCTCTCGACGAAATGGGCCTCACGGGCGAAATTTACTTCGGCACATTCGACCTTGGTGACGAGATCGTTAAAGGCATCAAAAGCGGCGCTATCGAATGGGGCATCGACCAGCAACCATTCTTGCAAGCCTATCTGCCTGTCGTAATTCTCAGTAATTACGACCGTTACGGCGTTCTACCAGGCAACAACATCAACTCTGGCCCGGGCTTTGTCACAAAGGACGCCCTGGAAAAGGTAGAAGAGTTCGCTGGTAAGTACCGCTAAATCTCATGCGTAAAGAAAGGCGCACGTTAAATCCGTGCGCCTTTTACATTTCAATACACTCTAAAACTAGAGGGAGTTCTCATGTCACAAGCCAATGAGGCTATGGAAAGTGACGAACGAGTCAAAAGTATTTCACCATTGCGCAAAGCCTTGATCCGCCCGGAGCTTGGCGGCATGTGCGGCACAGTGATTGTCTTCGTTCTGTTCATAATTTTTGCCGGAGATAGCGGCATGTTTAATCCACAAGGTGTGATGAACTGGAGCCAAGTTTCGGCGCAGTTTATGATCATAGCTGTGGGTGCGTGTCTATTGATGATCGCGGGTGAGTTTGATCTCTCCGTCGGATCAATGATAGGTTTTGCCAGTATGATCATGGCGATTTTTGCCACGACATTTGGCTGGCCCATGTGGCTTGCGATCCTTGTCACATTTGCAATTACAATCAGCCTTGGTGCCGTGAATGGCCTCATCGTTGTGCGCACTGGCCTGCCAAGCTTCATTGTAACGCTCGCCTTCCTCTTTATCCTACGTGGTTTCGCAATCTTCCTGCCCTATGCATTCGAAGGTAAAAGCAACATCGGCGGCATCAAAGAAATCGCAGAAGGCGACTGGCTCGCATCTGTGTTTGGCGGCAAGATTTTCAAAGGCTTCTTCCAGTGGTTGGGCGACAACGACCTGATCGCAACGTTCACGCGTGGCACAAAGGCTGGTCAACCTGTCATCGAAGGTATCCCAATGCTAATCGTGTGGGCCTTGGCACTTATCTTCATTGGTCATTTCATCCTAACCCGCACTAAGTTCGGCAACTGGATTTTTGCAGCAGGCGGAGATTCTGAAGCGGCGCGCAACTCCGGCGTTCCGGTCGATCGTGTAAAGATTTTGCTCTTCATGTTCACTGCTTTCTGCGCGACGGTCTTGGCAACGATTCAAGTAATGGAATTCAGCTCAGCAGACGCAGGTCGCGGCTTGCTCAAAGAGTTTGAGGCTATCATTGCAGTTGTTATTGGTGGGGCACTGCTCACCGGTGGTTACGGGTCAGTCCTGGGGGCCGCACTTGGCGCACTTATCTTTGGTGTTGTGCAACAAGGTTTGTTCTTCGCCGGCGTTGAAAGTTCGCTTTTTCGCGTTTTCTTAGGTGTTATTTTGCTCGGCGCGGTGATCTTGAACACCTACATTCGCCGCATCATCACGGGGGAGCGGTGATATGAGTTCTGACATTAAACCTCTCATTCAGATGAAAAATATCGAGAAGCATTTTGGCCGTGTGATTGCTTTGGCTGGCGTGTCTGTCGATATTTACCCTGGGGAATGCCATTGCCTTCTTGGAGACAACGGCGCGGGCAAGTCGACCTTTATCAAGACAATGTCTGGTGTGCATAAACCCACCAAAGGCGATATCCTTTTCGAAGAAAAGCCGATGCATTTTGCTGATCCACGCGATGCGATCAATGCTGGAATTGCCACTGTGCACCAGCACTTGGCGATGATCCCGCTGATGTCTGTGAGTCGAAACTTCTTTATGGGCAACGAGCCACAGAAGTCTTTTGGCCCGCTGAAAATCTTTGACCACGCCCACGCCAATGAAGTGACGATGGCGGAAATGCGTAAAATGGGCATTAACCTTCGTGGGCCGGATCAAGCGGTTGGCACGCTTTCTGGCGGTGAGCGTCAGACGGTCGCGATTGCCCGTGCGGTACACTTTGGTGCGAAAGTTCTCATCCTCGATGAACCTACTTCCGCGCTTGGTGTGCGTCAAACGGCTAACGTATTGGCGACCATTGATAAGGTGCGTAAACAAGGTGTCGCAGTTGTTTTCATCACCCACAATGTGCGTCATGCAATGGCGGTTGGCGATCGCTTCACTGTTCTGAACAGAGGCAAAACACTCGGCACAGCAACGCGCGGAAACGTTAGTCCAGCAGAGCTTCAAGACATGATGGCGGGTGGTCAAGAACTTGCCAGTCTCGACGGCATGATGGAAGGTACTGTTTGAACCATCAATTCGAACAAACGAGGTCATCCCGATTAAGCGCAGAATGACCTCGTTAGCATAGGGATCCGCCTCTGTGGTTTCGTAACTTATCATTTGACTCGGCATATCAATACAGCCGGACGAGGTTTTGTCTCGTCCGAAGTAGACGTCGGCTGGCGCTACGTCTTTCAGACTCTTGTGATAGCGTTAGAGATTGTCCGGATCAGATGCGGGATTTTCAAGGACAGAACGAAGCGAATCCCTCCTGCAGCATTGATCTCTTCCAGCGGCCTCAAAAACTCATCGTGAAGCGTGTGCTCCACCACGGCAACTGAGCCTGTCAGCAAAAACAAGAGTCCAACTGGAATATCACTTCCAAGCGCCTGAGCGTGGGCTGCATCTGCGCCCAAAAGTAGTCCTGGTGTGTCTGACCTGTGTCATCTTGATAGATTCCGACAGTCAAGTTTAGCTTATCCTCACACGGGTCTTGTGCGAAATAATCTGCAGCGATCGATAATGGGGTCGATGGGGTAGTTCTCAACGTTTTCAAACATTGGATGTCCTTTGTTATTTCGCCATCAGATCTACGATCTCAATGCCTGATGGGCTGTCAATTCGCCGACAGTTGAAATGAGGGTATCACAATCAACGATGACTATTCCTAAGCCTCAGAACTTTGTGATTACAGTTGCCCCAACCGATTGGAATTTGTCCATTCGTGTCAACGCTTCTGGCGCATGATCCAGGCTGATACGGTTCCCGACCAGCAGCGCGGGATCAAGCTTACCGCCTTTTACCATGTCCAACATGGCGCCATAGCGATGCGCCTGCATTCCATGGGAGCCCAAAATCTGTATCTCTTGGCCGACAATTTTAGGCATCGGCACACTCGGGGTGGCGTGGTCGCCCAACATCAAGCCAACTTGAATGTGTTTCCCCCGTGGGCGTAGGCAAAGGATCGAATTGGTCATTGTTGTCGGGTGACCCAACGCATCTATCGACACATGGGCACCACCCTTTGTGATCTCGTGGATTGCCTCTGCGACATTTCCGTCCGCCCCGTTGATTGTGGCGGCCGCGCCAACGGTTTTAGCCAGTGCCAATTTTGCTGGGTCAATATCGATACCAATGACATTGGCACCAACCGCATTGGCAATCATCACTGCTGAAAGGCCAACGCCTCCGCAGCCATGAACGGCAACCCATTGTCCTGCAGACACCTTGCCTTGATCCACGACAGCGCGAAACGACGTGGCAAAGCGGCAGCCAAGGCTAGCCGCAGTTGCAAAATCCATCCCCTCAGGTAAAGCGACCACATTCAAGTCGGCTTGATCTATTCGGACATATTCTGCGAAGCTGCCCCAATGAGTGAAGCCCGGCTGTTCTTGCAGCAAACAAACTTGTTGGTGTCCTGCGTGGCATTCGCTGCACGTGCCGCAACCGCAAATGAAAGGTACTGTCATCCTGTCACCCGGTTTCCAATTGGTGACGTCCTTACCCACAGCAACGATACTACCAGCCAGTTCGTGACCCGGAATGTGGGGTAGATCAATGTCGCTGTCATGCCCCATCCAGCCATGCCAATCACTGCGACAGACCCCCGTTGCTTCGACTTTTACGACAACGCCGTGAGTCTCGGGTGTGGGGTCGTTCACAGTGACAACTTTGGGTGTTTCTTGAAATTTTTCGAACAGGACAGCTCTCATGGTGGGATCTTTCAACGTGTGTATGTGTTAAGCAAGAGTATAGGACGCGTTGAGAAAGTACTTTGCTAAACTGCCTTTGCTTTCTTTAATATGAGGCGTTTTGTACTATGATTACCAAAATTATTTAGAGTTTTTTGTCTCATGCTTGAAATTACGCAGCAAACGCACGTATACTCAATTTTTTGCAAAATGATGAACGAGTTTCAACAGATATTCGCAGCGACACCCCAGATCCTCGCCTGCCACAACACAACGGGAGAAGATGACTTCTTGGTGATTGTGGTGGCCCGAGAGCTAGACGACTACAGCGCATTCTTTGAAAGAACCCTACGACGGTTGCCAAGTGTATCGAGTAACCGGTCGAACCTATCATTGAACGAAATGAAAGCAGCAAGCAAATTACTCGTCTTGCCTAGCAATGCCTAAATGAGTGCGCATATTGGTTCTGTAGCAAATATTTTTCGCAGTTAAAGAGATGTCGGCGGTAAATTTTTTTTACTGTGAGGGCGGCAAACTACTTGATTGCCAAGGTGCCAGTTTGGGTTAATCGGCCTTTGTGGATCATATGGGTAACTTTGATCTCGTCTATCCACGCAGTCGCGCAATTTCTCGGCGTTCAGTTAGGCCAACGCATTACCGAATAGAGTAAGTCATGCCGGTCATATCTTCATTGGGCTGTGCCATCCAAAAAAACAGTATAGTTGTTGCTGAATAAGGCGGCTGGTCGGCCATGTTTGATGAGACTGCGGCGGATCGGCCAGCCCAATTTGGCAACCGCTCGACGTGTCCATGAGGGCGCAACGTTCGTAGCTGAGCAGTTCATAAAAGCTCAAATTATCTGATACGCGTATGTTATGATCGGTATTGAATTTTAGGGCAGGGGCGAGACGCCCAGGAACACAGGGTGCGCCCCAATCAATGCCAGATATCCAGCAAATCCACCAGCCAAACGTGCTGCAAGCTTTGCAACAGATCGGGGCCTGTAAAAAAGTGGCGCGGCATTGACTACGCTCAACATGTCGAGCCACTCGCTTTCGCCTTGCGTGCGACGCATGCGCTGGTCAATGACCTTACGCCCGAACAGCGCAAAACCGGTAAACACTCCGAATAAGATAACATGCGCCAAATCTCCGTTTGGCAGCAGATGCACAGCGGCCCAAAGTGCAAGCGCGATCAAAAGCGGGTGCCGTGTCAGGCGCAAAATTCCGGGGTGCGCCGGATCAAACTGATCGTTTTTTGCTCCGCCAAATGAAAAGGGATTGGGACGCCCCACCGAGATCGCCAGCAGCAGGCAGACCACCAACATCGCCGCGAGCGTCACGTACTTTTGCCAGATAGCGACATCCCACAACGGAACAAATGGGGCATGGCCTGTAGCCCAAATCAAAGCACAGAGCATAGCCAGCGAAAGCGTTGAATACGCCAAAGTGAAGCCTTGTTGCCCCAACACTTTGACCAATCTTGACCTAATATGTGGTCTGACTGGGATCATATGCGTCACAAAGAACGCCACGAACACTAGAACAAAAGGAATCCAGCCCATTTAATTATCCACTGACTTGGGTCGTATCAAAAGGGCGCCATAGACAGCTGCAAAGCCGGCAAAAGCGATAATCCACAAGGTGCCTGACAGTGCATAAACTGCAGTTGATTGCTGATCCCAAAGCCCTGCGCTCAACCGGGCAGCAACAGAAGCAATAAGGGCAGCGTAAATCAGGACAGTTCCACGTCCGGCGTGCAGGTCACACCCAGTGTGGCCCAAAGTTGCACGTGTCATCACGGCCAGTGTCATCAAGCCAATAGCCCCCGCCATCCAAATGTGTTGGGCCGCTGCGGGCCCCGAAAATGTAGGTAGCAAAATGCTAAGCCCAAGTGTAAATGCTCCGATTGGTACACATGCGTAACCAACGTGAAGCACCCAAACCAGTGGCTCTGCCTTTGTGTGGATGCCCTTCCAACGGGCCAAGCGTGCCGCATGAAGGCTAGAAATTGCAATGAAGGAGGCCCCTGTCACCATCTCGTAAGGCCAGCATAACCAGGCTGACAACGCGATTAAAGTGGCCAGCAAGACGGCCTTGTCGAATGGTTGTAGCGGTGAGACTGGTTGCACATTTAGAGCGTTATTTTTTAGCCAGTTGCCGGTAAACGTCGGGATTATCCGGCCGCCAATGATCGAAATCATCATCAATGCAGCGGCCAGTCCAAGTCGCAAACCATACCCTTTCGCCGCATAATCGCCCCGCGCAGCTTCTAGATGAAATACCAGATTGGCTAGTGTAAAAACCGCAAGCATCACCACTACAATGACATTGCGCCAGTTCTTACCTGCAATAACCTCGCGCAGGATCAATGCTCCCAAGATAAATGGAAAGCTGAGGTCAACGAAGATGACTGGGATCAGAGGCAATAGTTCTGACAAGGCAATTGCAATACGCCCTGCACACCAAAGCAATACCAACGCGAGAAGCGGTCCACCAACTAAAGGTGGTCGTCCGGTCCAGTTCGGTACCGCCGTCAATAGAAAGCCGGCGATTATCGAGCCAAGGTAGCCAAATAGAAACGCGTGTGCATGCCATGAGACCGGATCAAAACGGCTGGGTAGTGTGAACCCCCCAGCCACCATCGAAACCCACATGGCCATCGCGCCAGCAGCCCATAGGGCTCCCAATAGGAAGAATGGTCGATACCCAAGTGTGAGAAACGATTGTCGCCGTTGTGTGGGCTCGTTTTGAACAGGTGTGTCAGTCATTGTGCTATCTTAAGTCACGGATATTGGGATGAAGTTCGGAACTGACGGGGGCAGCATACAATCGGCCAAAGTGTAGGCATCGAGTGACGTAAGAAACGCATCCTCTGCATCGCTCAAATAGCCTTTCAATCGGCATATGGGCGTGATGGTGCAGGCGTTCTTTGATGTCTTAAAGCACTCTACCAAGGCCTGATCTTTCTCGAGCACTCGCACTACGTGGCCCAAGCGAATGCTCTTAGATGGCTGTGCAAGAGTTGCGCCTCCACCGCTGCCCCGTCTGGTCCTTAGGATACCTGCATTGGCCAAAACAGCGATGGCTTTGGTAAGGTGATTGCGTGATATTCCAAATTCATCCGCGATTTCCACAGTGCTCCATGAACGATCTGGGTCACTGGCAATCCGCATCAAAGCCCGCAAGCCATAATCGGTAAATGTTGTAAGGCGCATAACGGATCTTTTTGTCGTTTTGGTTTACATATCAACTCGTCAGGAATAAACGGTATATTATATACCAATTCAAGCAAGAAACGACGCATGCGCAATCAAACACCCGTTTCAGGACAAAGAGCCCCAACACGTTTGGGTCGCTTCGGTTGGTTGATTCTTGGCTTTACGTCTCTTGGATGTGGCGCAGTTGGGGTGGTCTTACCCCTGCTGCCGACGACCCCCTTTGTCCTGCTCGCGGCAATGGCCTTCGCCAAGAGTTCCCCAAGATTGCGCAGGAGACTAGAAGAACATCGGATATTCGGTCCAATGATCGCGGATTGGGAGCAGCACGGCGCGATTGAGTGGCGCTACAAATTGCTGGCCTGTTGCATGATGGGTGCCGCGTTGATCGGCAGCTTCATCGCTGGGTTTCCAATGCCCGTAATTCTTCTACAGTTGGTCGTGATGGTAGTCGGTGCAACTTATGTACTCACCCGACCAAGTGCGACCAGAAGCTAAACCGAGCAAACTTCAATGGTCAGCCAAAATGCAACGGATAACGCATTCCCCATTCTGATGATGCTGAATGAATACTTCCATTCTTTGCGTCTTGCCGCTCTTGCGATGGCAGAAATAACCATGGTGCAGACCGGCGATCTTCCCTGCAAAACAGGCCATGACGTGGCGGCGGAGACACTCTGGATCTGGCGGTTGACACGAAACATATGCCGAGGTCCGTCGTGATGTTATCTGCAGGTGTCCCGTGTTTGGCTTGCTGCTTAGAATGGTGCCTTGACGCTACAGCTGGACGTGTTGGGCGACGAAGTTCCAATACCTGTGATAGCGGATGCGACGCAATGAAGCCTGTTGGTGAATTGATCGCAACGGGGTCATTAAGTTACAATTTAGAGAACACTTTTCAGGAGGTTGGGCCGTGACCAAATCGGGATCAGACAGACGCATCTCAAGAAGAACCGCTTTAGGCATGCTGTCTTCGAGTGTTGTGCTAACGCTAATTGGCGTAGGGGTCAAAGCGGCATGGGCGCAAAAGCCTGCACAGCTTGATCTGGTTATCCAACATTCAGCTCACAAGATTACCGAGGCGGTGACCACTGACCTGATCTCAACCAGACCTGACGGCCCCCCACCAGTTATCCGATTGAAACAAGGTGTGCCTTTCGTCGCTCGCGTAACAAACACGCTGCCCGATTACACGACAATACATTGGCACGGCATACGTCTTGCCAATGCGATGGACGGCGTTCCGTATCTGACCCAATTTCCGTTCGGCCCCGGCGAGAGTTATGAGTATAGGTTTACGCCTATGGATGCGGGCACCTATTGGTATCATCCGCATTGTTTGACGATGAATCAAATGGCGAAGGGGCTTACCGGCGTCTTGGTCGTTGAGGAAGAAACCGACCCTGGCTTCAATAGTGAGGTGGTTCTGAACCTGCGGGATTTCCGACTGCGCCCAAATGGCGAATGGCTTGATCTATGGACCGCCAGAGGCGCTGCCCGCTCAGGTACATTTGGCACAGCCGTTACGGCAAATTGGGAAACCGATCCCGTCTACGATGGACAGACTGGCGGCCTTGTGCGCTTGCGCATGGCAGCAACGGATACAACACGTATCTATAAGCCGTATGTAGTCGGCGCGGACGGTGTCGTCATCGCAACCGATGGGCACCCCCTGCGCGAAACTGTGGACTGGCCCAGCGAAGTCGCTCCATACCTACTATCGCCCGGGCAACGCATCGATATGGCCATACGAATGCCTGAGACCGAAGGCGCTTTTGTAGACATCATGAGCGACCTTCCTGGCGGCTCCCGTCGATTGGCACGTGTGCGAGCAGTTGGTGCCAACGCTGCGCGGTCACTAAGCGAGCTGTCTCAATTACCTCAGAACGATATCCCAAATCCTGACTTGAGGAACGCTCGCGTTGAAGAGTTTGTCTTTGGATGGACACCAGAAGGTGGAGCGCAACAGAATGGTTTTTGTGGCACGCTTGGATATTCCTTCTGGTCAATCAATCGCAAGCCTTGGCCGGGTGATGCGGCAGCGTCAGAAACTCGGGGGGCTGGTCCGCTTGCTGTGTTTCGTCTGGGCGAAAGCATCATCCTACGGCTGCGGAACGAAAGCCCCAATGACCATCCAATTCACTTACATGGCCTTGTGTTTCGCCCACTCAAATCCAATAAACGTACGATAGCGTCAAATTGGACAGATACCGTTCTGTTGCAACGGGATGAAACAATTGAGGTTGGGTTGGTGGCGGATAATCTTGGCGACTGGGCTTTCCATTGTCATGTCATTGAGCACCAGAAAACAGGGCTTGCTGGGTTCATTCGTGTTGAGGCCTGAAAGCTTTGTCGCAAATTTTTGTCGATTGGGTAAGGCGGTTGGGCTATGTTAGATGGGGGGATTTACTCTTGAAGGTGAGCGCCCAACCGTGATGATTGATTTCAAAGGGAACCACGTCCT
>ERZ1027208.793-NODE-793-length-10753-cov-9.175266_pt1 | contig 10753 bp, 13 predicted proteins | sample MGYA00520867_ERZ1027208 | MGnify/ENA primary metagenome ERZ1027208 (study PRJEB33311, sample SAMEA4378413) | marine metagenome | biome: Marine biome; feature: Fjord; material: Water | collected 2014-07-20T08:00:00Z/2014-07-... | depth 75 m ...
CTCTCGAGGCGGTGGCATTGTATGTACTATGTTGTGTAGAGGTTGCGAACGACACCCAGAGCACCCCATACCTCTTCGTCGCCAGCGTCAGAGGTGTATAAGAAACAGAGATAAAGCAAGCCAGTGGTCGCCAAGGCCCAAAGTGCTGCATAGGACAACACCACGAGGAAAACCCCGTAGACGAGGCTCGGACCCGGATTGCGGCGCAGGTCATTCCAGCCAGCAGCCAGCCATGTGAAAGCTTCCCGAGCGGGCAATCCGCGTGCATAGGCCGAAACCGGTTTTTCAGGTGCGCGAAGCGTTGGGAGAGGTTCAAGCATAAATTACCTTTCAACAGGCGGGTTTGGCCGCTTTGGCCACAGACACAGTGCACTCTGGTTGCGATGTCACGGCAACGCTAACCAGATGCGCGTTCGCCGCGATGAAGATGCCAACGAACGTCAGCGCCGCCAGAACAGCCAGGCTACGCTGTGATAAAGCGGTCATTGCGCGGGCTCCTGTTTTTGTTGAGCCAATCGCGAAACATATAGGGCAAGCAAGTTTATTTCCGCATCACTCAGGCGGTCGGACCAGGCTGGCATGACACCCTGCCGCCCGTGGCGTAGCGTCTGCAATACTGTTGCACGATCCTGCCCATAGATGACTGCAGGATCGGAAAGTGATGGCGCACCGTTCGACAATCCCCCTTCACCCGAGTCGCCGTGACACGAACTGCAATTCTCAGAGAACAATGCCGCTGCCGGCACGCTTTCGTCGAACGGGCCGTCGGCTAAGCCCGACACAAAGTTAGCAAGTGCTGCTTGATCAGTCCTTTCCATCCAGTCGAAGGCGGGCATTTGCGCCCAAAGCGCATCATCGTTGGCATTGATCCCGAGGTGGAGCGTCTCGGAGATCGTCTCAGGCGCACCACCCCATAGCCAATAGGCGTCATTCAAGGCTGGGAAACCACGCCCACCTCCGCCCGCGTCACCATGACAGGCCGCGCAATTGTCACGAAATAGCCGGGATGCCGCAGGCATGGCGCGGGCCATCAATGCAGCATCATCACCAAGTGCCACAAATTCATCCGACCCAAACTGCAGCAGCCATTCGTTGCGGCGCGCGTCCATGTCGCGCTGGTTCTCAACAGCCATTTCCCCTTGATCAAGACCAAGAACACCACGGGTAAAATCCCGACCAACGGGCCATGCCGGTAACAATACCCAGGTGATCACGGAATAGATGAACGTCAGGACCAAAGCCCAGATCACGATTTTCGGGAATGGCGTGTTCAATTCCCGAATGCCGTTCCAGTCATGCCCCGTCGTCTCATACCCCGTCACAGGATCAACTTCTGGCCGCTCACCATCGGGATTGCTCACGTCCGATCCTCCGAATGATGTTTTGCTAAAATGGACCGCGCGGCCCTTTCGTGAGCCTCACGCCGTTTCGGATGGTAGGCGCGAATGACGACGATTATGAAGAACCCCATCGTCCAGATTGGCCCAAAGGTCTTGGCGGCGATGACAAGTGTTTCGTAGGTCATTCGCTGCCTCCGCCAAGAGTCTGGTATGGCGCGTTTGTCAGTGTACCCAGCGACTGCAGATAGGCCACCAGCGCGTCCATCTCGGTCAATTGCGATGGATCACTATCAAAGGCGCGGACAGCGATATCATCGCCGTAGCGCTCGCGCACCGCGTCTGCTCCATCGGCCTCCGGCTGGCTCTGGGCACGCGCGTCCGCAACGGCTGCCGCGATCATGTCATCATCATACGGAACGCCAAGGCGTGCCAATGTGCCCAATTGGCGAGACAACAACTGAGTATCAAGGGATCGCATGAGCCATGGATAAGAGGGCATGATCGATGCAGGCACGACGTCCCTTGGATTAATCAGATGCGCGCGGTGCCAGTCGTCGGAATATTTCTCTCCGAGACGTGCAATGTCAGGTCCGGTCCGTTTGGATCCCCACAACATTGGGTGGTCATATGCGCTTTCGGCTGCAAGCGAATACGGCCCGTAGCGGTCCAATTCATCTGCAAGGCTGCGCACCATTTGGCTGTGACAGGCGTAACACCCTTCGCGAATGTAGATTTCGCGCCCGGCAAGTTCCAACGGCGTATGTGGGCGCATGTCCTCTGGGATCTCGATTGTTTCCTCGATCATGAACAGTGGCGCGATTTCGACGATCCCGCCAACTGACGCTGCCAGTATGATTCCAGCAACCAGCCCCATCGACACTTTCTCAAGATTGTAGTGAAGTTTTAGCATGATCTATTCCGCCGGTTGCGCCATGAGGGGTTTGTCGCGCGGCTCAAGCAACGGGGGCGCGTCGCGGAAGGTCTTCCAGCAATTCAGGGCACATAGAATAGCGCCGGTCGGAAACATTGCCCCGCCGATCGTCCGGAGCAGGTAATAGGGGGCCATTGCCTGTACCGATTGCACAAAGCTGTAAGATAGCGCACCATTCTCGTCATACGCCCGCCACATCAAACCCTGCGTGATGCCAGCATTCCACAACGCGATCACGTAGATCAGCGTGCCACCGACGGCCAACCAGAAATGCCATTCGATTGCACGCGGCCATGCCATGTTCTCGCGCCCGGAAATCTGCGGCACCAGCGTATAAATCGCCCCGAAGATGATCATAGCGACCCATCCGAGCGTGCCTGAATGCACATGCCCCACCGTCCAGTCGGTGTAATGGCTGAGAGAGTTGACGGGCCTGATCGCAAGGAAGGATCCCTCAAATGTCGACAGGCCATAAAAGACCGCTGCGACGAACATGAAACGTAATGTCGCGTCATCGCGAACCTTGTGCCAGGCACCGTTCAGCGTTGCGATTGCGTTTCCGGCAGAAGCCCAAGACGGCACCAGAAGCATCACGGAAAACGTCATTCCGAGCGTCTGAACCCAATACGGCAAAGCCGTGTAATGCAGGTGGTGCGACCCCACCCAGATGTAGAAAAAGACGATGCCCCAAAAGCTGACAATCGATAGGCGGTAGGACCAAATCGGTCGTCCGGAGCGGACGGGCAAGAAATAATAGAGCATACCCAGAAATCCGGCTGTCAGGAAAAACGCGACTGCATTATGCCCATACCACCACTGGATCATCGCGTCCTGAACCCCGGCCCAGATCGTAAAGCTGTCGGCAGCACCAAAGCTAACGGGTAGCGCCAGATTATTGACGATATGCAGCATCGCCACGACGAGGATGAAGGCCATGTAGTACCAATTGGCCACATAGATATGCGGCTCATGCCGCCGTGCCAGAGTGCGAATATACAGGACAAAATATGTCACCCAGACAACAACCAGCCACAGATCGGCGTACCACTCCGCCTCGGCATATTCCTTGGATTGGGTGCTGCCCATCACATAACCGGTTACGGCCCATGTACAAAAGAGATTGAACCCAATCAGGACAAACCATGGGTTGATTGAATCGGCTAGCCGTGACCGGGACGTGCGTTGAAGAACATAGAACGATGTCGCAATCAGAGCGTTGCCCCCGAACCCAAAGATCACGCCGGTCGTATGTACCGGGCGCAACCTGCCAAAACTTGTCCACGGAACGGCTGGGGTTACCTCGGGCCAATAAAGAAGCGCCGCAACCCAGACACCGGCCGCCATTCCGATGATCGCCCAGATCAGCGTCATGTAGATCCCAAAGCGCGTTGGATCGTCGTAGTACTGGTGTTGGCGATCCTTCGCAGGTTCAGGCTCATAAAAGGCCCCGCCGATGTGAAAGACTAGATACAGTCCCAGCATCAGCGCCATCGTGCCGTGAACTGCCATCACACCGTGCCGTGCGCTCGCGGCCATCAAAAGCCCAAGCAGCGTAAGTGCGACAGACAGGCCGAAAGCAATCTGGCGCTCCGCCTGATCAAGTGTTGCCGCCGCGGTCATACCGCAACGATCCAAATAACGATCAGACTAACCACCAGATACACGAGCGTGTTGACCATCCAGCGGATCAGACCCGCATCCCCTTCGGGGTCCACACCCAGACGTTCACAAGCTTTGGTTCCCGGCCACAGAAAAGCTTCGGACAGCGACATTGATTCCACCTTTAATAGGTATTTTTGATGCGTATTATATATCGCTTTAAAATACGCATTGTAAATGCTAAATATCGATCATGCAGTTGGATAAATTCACCGATTATGCGCTTCGTGTTCTGATGACCCTCGTAGTGCGCGCGCCAGAGCGTGTTCCCACATCTGAAATCGCGACAATTTTTAACCTATCTGAGAACCACCTTTCCAAAGTAGCAACCCAGCTTGTGCGGGACGGCTTCGTGGCTTCTGAAAGAGGTCGGAACGGGGGACTAACGCTCGCGCGATCCGCCGATCAGATTCGTGTGGGGGACGTTGTCCGGGCCATGAAGCGCAACGATCCTGTCGTGGAGTGTTTCGGTAATAACAAATCCTGTGTGATCTTGCCTGCCTGCGGATTGCGCGAGCCATTAGCTCAGGCCCAAGAAGCTTTTTTTGCTTCCTTGGACCGCTATACTCTTTCCGATGTGACACAGTCGCGGCGGATACTCGGCCCTCTTCTGGAAAAACAGCCGACATAGGCAGGGTTTAACTGAATCCAACTACAACTGGTTGCACTCAATGTTTTCGGCTACTTTCGCTGTCGTTCATGAGGGAGACGTAGCGATAATGGGACCCTTTATCACGACTTGAGTCGGATCTACTTAGGGTCCTTTTTGCCGTCATCGCTAAGCCTTCCCAGAGTTTCTTCACGCCAATTGTCCGGCCAAAAACGGGTGATCTCCTGTATTCTGTGGTCTTCCAGTTGGAGTGTTGAGCAATTCACCAGATGGATATTCAGCAGGCCTTCGGGGTCAGCCAGTTGGCCAGCAGCGTCGGCATAGTCATGATTGCCCTCATCAGTCAGAAAATCCTCACCAGTGGTCCTGATTTCGGATCCGTCATCATCCCGAGAGAACATTTCTCTGTCTGAGTAAATAAGCCTGGCGACGCGCACGAGCTTACGGGCCTGTGCTTGGGTCATCATGAATGTCTTGGTCACTTCGACAAAGACGAAGTCAGCATTCGTCGGTTTGGACATTGGATGCACTTTTCTATGTTTCAAAACCTTCGGTGGAAAGATCGCCGGGAAGAGAGCAGAGCGGTTGTCAGTAATTGACCTGCTCGAACCCATAATTTCCATCGTAGTCACGCCATTCAACGAAGACGGAACGATGGTAGATGCTCGGACAGTTGGAACCCCATCGTTCTAAACCAATGTGCGCTTCGGGTAGAGCTGCTGGAGCAGACCGAGCCCATGAAAAATCACCTTGGGTTCCATAGGTGCCAAGGTAAATGGTTGCGGATCGGTTGCAATCTCCGTCACGGCCAGACTCGTTTTGGCGTGCGTATCGGACATCGTAGACGCGGATTGAGCGTACAAAGTTGAATTCGGGCCCGCTGATGTCGATGTCAGCGCGGTCTTGGACCAACTGGAGCGTAAATCCTTCCGGAAACAGGTTCGGCATTGGTCCGGCAAAATTTAAGACAGCATTTTCGGGCGGCAGAGGTTCGGTTGCGGGCGACAAAAGCGGTCGCGGGCGGTCCTGACTATTGAACAAAATATCGTAGAAACGACCTCGATCATCCGAAGGAGTAGCTGGATCAAAGGATGCGCCCATCGGGCACCGCCAAATCTGTAATGGTGGTTCAACGGGCCAAGGCGTAATACGGCGGATGAATTCGGCGCGCGCACGGGCGCATGGAACTGATGCCGGCCAGCCGCCAGAAAGACACAGCAGTATAGCGCAGTCGATTTGATAAGTTTGAGCCTGAACACGATTGGCAAGGCCTAAGGAGGAACCAACAAGTGCAAGTACAAACACAATTGAGTATTTTCGAAATGTGCGAAGCATGTGAAGCATCCTATCGAGTAGGGTGTAAACAGCATGACTCCGTTAGTATACTATTACAACCATAAATATACTATTGATAAAATCGCATAATCAATCTTATGTTAAAGCCGTAAAGTAACTGACACGTCTGAGTTTTAGAAATTCGCTCTCAAGACTACCACAGCGCATTGTCGCCATGGAAGCCTAAGTGTCTGCTCACCACTGGGGTCGCGTTGCTCAGGCTGCCGGTCACGAGGTATGGTTTATTCCCGCACTCTACGGCACACCCTTTGTCAAACGCCACGAGAGCGATGCGCTTAACCATGAGGCTATTGCCGATGCAGCGTCTCGAACGTCCATGCGAAGGTTGCGCTGACAGCCGAAAGCCAGCAGGCTCAGGCAAGGTTATTCCGGACCCGTGAGGTGTTCTTCCGGAAATCAACCCAGCTCATCAATGGTATTCGTGCGCACTTTGCCAAGTATGGAATCGTTTTTCCTCGAAAGCGCCCAAATGGCCGACTGTTCGCAGAACGGTGCAGAGCTTTGCTTTGCTTCGGAAGCTGTCATTTACATGGTGGAAGCTTATCTCCGGCAACTCGAAGCCGTCGACCAAGAGGTCGCAGAGCTGGATGTCAAAATTAAGAAAGGCGTATTGCCCTCCTGCCCCGAATTTTCGGAAGGGTCGCGACTCTGCAGCGTGCCTGGGTTTGGTCTCTAGACAACACTCATCTGGTGGCGAGGTTCGGCTTGGGCGCATTACGAAAACGGTTCAGCGAGACCTACGAAAGCTGCTGATAGTCGGCGCGAGGACGTTCATTGATTGGGATTAGGTTAACCGCTGATTGCTCGAACCCATCGGATACATCACGCCAACTAAGGCAGAAGAGCCTTCTATGCAAACATGAACACACACGATAAAGTCGCTTGAAAAGAGTTAATACGTCTCCGGCAAAACCGGGGTGGTTCACATTGAAATTCATGCGCGCCGCAGCAAAAGCGCATGCTTCTGCCGCTTCGGAGTTACTTGATCCGAAGCGCTCAGATCAACGTTTCGCCACTTTTCGAATTTTGCGACGGTTTGGAGAGCATAGGGGAACACCAGCGCCGGTCAATTCCGGCGCTGGAGTGGTGCAAAGCAGCCAGGCAATCAGGCGCTACGACGATTGTGAAAAATTGCGTATAAAACGACTGCAATTGCCGCCTTCATCAGATCTCCAGTAATGAACGGAAACAGTCCAGCACTCATCAGTTTCTGCCCGTAACCGACAAAATTGCCGAGCCAAAAGAGTCCGGCACTGTAGAGAGTTACCGTTCCAAAAAGCACAGCGATCGAAGCTCTTAACGCAGGACCAAATCGCCCGAGCTTTTGGGCGATCCATCCTGTTGTCGCGGCGGCAAATGCAAATCCGATCAAAAAGCCACCTGTCGGCCCCATGAAGTAGACTGGCCCTGACGGAGCGGGCGGAGTTCCCGCAAAAACAGGCAAGCCAGCGAGGCCTTCCAGTAAGTACACACCAACAATGAAAGTACCGCGAACTGGACCCAGAAAGAGTCCGAGGCTCACAACAACAAGAGATTGGATCGACATTGGGACTGGGTAAAAGGGCACCACCATCTTAGCGGACAGTGTCAAAAGAATGGTTCCAATAAGAATTATGGAGAGTTCTCGCGCCAGTCTAGCGATTGGTTGAGGTTGGATTGTTTCGATGGTCATGGATTTATCCTTGTGTCAGAATATTATTTTTTCTTAGAGTGTTGTGTTACATGCGCTTGGCAACTTCTTCGAGCATCACCTCGCTGGCTCCGCCGCCGATGGCTTGCACGCGGGCGTCACGTGACATGCGTTCCACCGGAGTTTCGCGCATGTAACCCATGCCACCATGAAACTGCACACAATCATAAAGCACAGAGTTTACCAGTTCGCCGCAATAGGCCTTAACCATCGAGACGTCTTTCACGCAATCGAGGCCTGCGGCGTCCTGTCTGGCCGCATGATAGACAAGTTGGCGACCTGCTTCGATCCGGGTCTGGCAGTCGGCCAGACGTTGACGGATCGCTTGCTTGTCCCACAGCACACCGCCGAAAGCCTTACGCTGCTTGACGTAATCTATGGTCATATCCAACGCCGCCTGCGACTCGGCGCAAGCCATCGCGCCCAGAACGATACGTTCGTTCTGGAAGTTCTTCATGACCGAATAGAAGCCTTTGTTGACTTTGCCCAGCACATCGCTGGCAGGGACGCGAATATCCTCGAAGATCAATTCGGCGGTGTCCGAGCACAACCAGCCGGTCTTGTTCAACGCGCGACCAACCGAGAAGCCCGGCGTGCCCTTTTCGATTGCGAACATGGTGATCCCGCGCGAGCCTTTGGCATCGGGGTCGGTTTTGGCACCGACGAAATAGATGTCGCCATGCACGCCGTTGGTGATGAACATCTTGGTGCCGTTCAGCACCCAGTCAGACCCGTCCTTCACAGCGCGGGTGCGCATGCCCGCCACGTCCGAACCGGCGCCCGGCTCGGTCACCGCAACGGCGGCGATCTTTTCGCCCGAGACGATCGAAGGCATCCAGCGGGCTTTTTGTTCCGGCGAGCCGGCGTTTTCAAGATGCGGCGAGGCCATGTCAGTATGCACCAACACCGTGGCCGCGAAACCGCCAAAGGTGGAGCGTCCAACCTCTTCCGCCAGAACGACGCTGGACATTACGTCCAATCCGGCACCGCCATATTTCTCGTCATAGCGCATGCCGAACACGCCCAGATCGCCCATCCGACGCAGCACGTCGCGGGGCACCATGCCGGTTTCTTCCCAAGCGTCGGCCTTGGCCGTCACTTCGGTTTCGATGAACCGGCGCAATTGGTCTCGGATCATGTCGAGGTCTTCGTTGAACGGGCCGTTGGCCGCAGCGATTGTGTTTTGTTTGGTCATATTTCTTCCTCTGGGTCGAGTTTTACAAGTGCGGCGTGCCCAGCGACGGTATCGCCTGGCGCGCAATAAATTTCGGCCACCACGCCCGCGACTGGTGCGGGCAGGCTTTGCAACAGTTTCATCGCTTCGAGAACCACCAGCGTGTCACCGGCGGAAACGCGGTCGCCGGGCGCGACCCGCACCTCGGCAACAGCCCCCGGCATCGGGGCGGACAACAGGTCAGCGCCGCCCGATCCGCCGCTGGCGCGGGTAAGGTGTTGATCCTCCAGCGTGCGCAGGTCTGTCGTCACCATCCCGCCAGAGGTTTGCAAATGCACCCGCCAATGACTGCCACTGCGTTCGACATGGGCGATGCGCGAGAAGGGAACACCGTCGATGCGCCCACTCAGACGGTCGGCGGTCAGGGTGGCGGCTTCGGCTGAGATGCTCTGGCCGTTTGGCAGGTTCGCTGCAAGTTCTGCCGGAGTGCCCGACATGCGGACCGGCCCGTCTTCGAACGTGTTGCCCCAATAGGACGCAGCACCGGGCCGTCCCGCAGGTGCCGTGAGCCGCCATGACCCAAGGCTTTCCCAAGGCGACGTGCCTGCCGGGGCGAGATGCAAATGCAACGCCATTGCCGCGAGGCCTGTGTCGCTCGCGTCAGCAGTCGGTTGTGTCCAACCGTCTGGGAACAACTCGGAAAGGCCCGAGGTGTGATGCCGGAAGGCTTGATAATCGGCATGCGACAACAGCGCCCGCTGATAGGACAGGTTCAACCCCACGCCGCCAACGGCAAAGGCGTCAATCGCAGCGACGGCCTGACGGATAGCCCTTGCCCTGTCCGGCGCATGGACGATCAACTTGGCCAACATGGAATCGTAATGGTGGCTGACGATCGAACCTGCTGCAACGCCGCTATCGAGCCGCACGCCCGCGGGCGGTGCCCAAAGGGTGATCTCGCCGGTTTCGGGGCGGAAATTTTCGGCCGGATTTTCGGCAGCGATGCGCACCTCGATGGCGTGGCCGTTAAACTGCACATCCGATTGCGTCAGCGTCAGCGTCAGCGGCTCGCCGCGCGCGATGCGCAATTGCCATTCAACCAGATCAACGCCGGTGATGGCCTCGGTCACCGGATGTTCCACCTGTAGGCGGGTGTTCATCTCAAGGAAATAGTATTCACCGCGCGCCGGATCATAAAGATATTCCACCGTCCCCGCCGAGCGGTAAGCGATGGATTGCGCCAACCGCACCGCCGCCGCGCGCATATCATCGCGCAGAGCTTCAGGCAGGTCGGCGGCAGGAGCCTCTTCGATCAGCTTTTGGTGGTTGCGTTGAAGCGAACAATCGCGGTCGCCCAGATGCACAACATTGCCGTGGCTATCGCCCAGGATCTGCACCTCGACGTGGCGCGCGTGCGGCGCGTAGCGTTCAAGGAACACCGCCGCATCACCAAAAGAACCTTTGGCCTCGGCTCGCGCCGAGGTGATGGCATCGGGCGCGTCGGCCAGATCGGTAACAAGGCGCATGCCGCGCCCGCCGCCACCCGCGCTGGCCTTAACCAAAAACGGCGTGCCAAGCACCTGCGCCTCTTTCAACAATCGCGCATCGGATTGGTCTGCACCGCGATAACCGGGCAGCACAGGCACGCCTGCCTCCTCGGCGGCAGCCTTGGCCGCGATCTTTGATCCCATCATTGCAATCGCATCCGCGACAGGCCCGATGAACACAAGGCCTGCGGCCTCGACCGCAGCGGCGAAACCGGCGTTTTCGGACAAGAAACCATAGCCAGGATGCACCGCCCCTGCTCCGGTTGCGCGCGCGGCGTCCAAAATGGCCGCGACGGTCAGATAGCTCCCAGCCGGTGCGGCCCCGCCGATGCAGACGGCGTGATCAGCTTCGGCCACAAACAGCCCCTCGCGGCCGGCCCCGGAACAGACCGCGACCCTTTCCCGCCCCACCTTCCGCCACCCCCGCTGCCTACCCAGTGCCCTCT
>ERZ1027208.794-NODE-794-length-10750-cov-44.738476_pt1 | contig 10750 bp, 12 predicted proteins | sample MGYA00520867_ERZ1027208 | MGnify/ENA primary metagenome ERZ1027208 (study PRJEB33311, sample SAMEA4378413) | marine metagenome | biome: Marine biome; feature: Fjord; material: Water | collected 2014-07-20T08:00:00Z/2014-07-... | depth 75 m ...
CATGTTAGATGCGTTAATTTTAACAGATTTGGAGTTTTTCTACAGCCTCAACGCCTAAATAAGGGGCGCGCAGCTTTTTGCGCGTCCCAGTTCGCACAGCGAACGACTTAATTTTTTTGTTAGATTATTCAACATTTTCCAGCCTAAGCAATGGAACACTGAACAACCCTAAAATAACAAACAATCCTCCTAGCCCAAAGATTGCTACAGATGTGTAGCTCAGTTCACCACTCTGACTAATTTGGTATGCGGCACCTATAATTGAAGCCAATGAGCCAAATATTATTCCAAAGCACACAAGGCCTAATGTTATTCCTCTTTTCCATTTTAATTTCGCCTTACAGCGAACACACTCATAAATGTTATTATTAAATATTGTTTTATATGGATTCTCATTTTCTATTCCACGTATTTCCATATTACAAACTGGGCAACGAGTATTAAACGGATTGTAAGGTGGCGTAATCATTCTATAAGTAATCTAACGTTTTAAATAAGTGGCGCGCGGCTTTTTGCGCGTCCCAGTGAGCACAGCGAACGACTTAATTTTTTTGTTATATGTATTAAAGCCGATACCATATTAAGATAATAGCCCTCGGTGAGAAAGAAACACAATTGCAAAAAGAGTAAGGACTGATAATTTTGAAATAACCGCCCTTTTGTTTTTTGAAACTCCTATTTTAGCTAGGCAAAAAGGTATGAAAATAAATCCAATAAAACTAGCACCAGCAATATATATCGAAAGGCTGAGCATTATATTTTGTAAATTTGAAATACCTTCTTCCATGTCGTTTTTTCCTTAAATAGACATATAACGACCAAGCTCACTGGCCGCCGAAAGCAGAGTGTAGCGCAGCGAAACGGCGCTTTTGGCGGTCAAGTGGAGTGCCTTGTTAGGCATTTATTTAATACCTATGATTTGACGGACTCTTTGAACGTCATGGCTAGCAACAATTCTTTGGCCAATGCTCAGAAGTTCGTAATAAACTGCATTCTTATCAGCCATGACAGTGCCATTATGAATAGAATCAAGAAGCATAAACTTACTCTCTAAATCACCTTTGGAACCAGGCTTTTGGTCGTTTCTTGAGCCATCGTAATGAGCTCCACCACGTTTATTGGCGATATACTTGATAACCTCCTCACGATTAATCTTTGTGCCATTAACCATAAAGCTAACTTGCTTCATAAACTTTGTTAGTTTTATGGGATGGTTTTTGCCAATCAAGTCTTTTTGTTCTTCATAGGTTTTCTTTATTTCTTCAGGTGAAAGGACTCTATTTCCTTGGCTCATGAACTGCACTTCCATTCCTTTGTAATTTGCCCCACCTGATTGGTAAAAAACAATAGAAGAGTCATTTAGCATGTCTTCTTTCATTGAAATGAGAGGAGTCATCACCATAACTTGCTCGTTTAGCATGTTGACTACTCTCATAAGATGCCCCTCAATCAATAGTGACCTCAAAACAGGACTGCTTCTTCTTAAGGATGCATCATCAATATCTTGATTCCATTCATCGCTGAGATAATCAAGATCTTCAGAAACTACCCTTATAAGCTCGTGATCTATTTCCATTTTGCACATATGCCTAACGCTTTAGTTAAAAGGCGGGCGCTTTTGCCCGTCCATTTTGAATGACTTGTTAGCTGTGGAGGCTAAGATGAGATATCCAAAAGGAAAAACGCCAGCACAATTAACTGAAGATATAGGCCGCCTTGGATTGGAAGAACATGATCTAGGCTATATTGATGGTTATTTACGAGCAGGTGATTCAAGGCCATATGCAATATTTGTTCGTGAAGATGACGGGTTGATTAGCGCGGTTCCTATCAACTGTTTAAAGGCGCTTTTTGACAGCTAACAGTGTTATTAAGCGGAACCCATTGTCCACGTATTAATTGTATATAGGTGGACAACACTTCCATGTATTGTGATATTAACATAACAAACGTGGATAACGGCTTGTTAGACCATTTAGTAAAACCACGTGAAAATATTATGACACGTTAGATAATTAAATGGGGTATACCGAGAGGTAATAAATTAAGGCATATCTGCATTACCCACCAGCAAATTAAGCGCGTTATGTTATTCACGATTAATCCCTTACTGGCTGAGCTAGATCAATAAACACGTACACCTCTTTTGCTGATTGTTTACGCGTTCAGATAAGTTTATTTTTTTGCTGTGGACATCGCTATATAATACGCGCTTTATTCGTCAACATTACCATCCCCATGAAGAAGCCTGAACTCCTCTCGCCCGCTGGTTTAATTAAAAATATGGACTTTGCATTTGCCTACGGCGCAGATGCGGTTTATGCCGGGCTACCCCGCTACAGCCTACGCGTACGCAATAATGATTTTCGCTTGCCGAATTTAGAAGCCGGTATTAACCGCGCGCACGCGCTGGGTAAGAAGTTTTTTGTGGCCACCAATATTTTGCCGCATACTGCAAAAATTAAAACCTTTATGGCGGATATGGAGCCGATCATTGAGATGAAGCCTGATGCGCTGATTATGGCCGACCCGGGGCTGATTATGATGATTAAGGAACGCTGGCCCGATGTGCCGATTCATTTATCGGTTCAGGCCAATACGCTTAATTCACCCTCGGTTAAATTTTGGCAATCGGTGGGGATTGAACGAATTATTTTATCGCGTGAATTATCCTTAGATGAGATTGCCAAAATTCGCGAAGATTGCCCCGATATTGAGCTTGAAGTGTTTGTTCACGGTGCCTTATGCATTGCCTACTCTGGCCGCTGCCTATTATCGGGTTATTTTAATCACCGCGACCCGAACCAAGGCACTTGCACCAATTCATGCCGCTGGAACTATAAGGTCAGCAATAATGACACCGATAACAGCATTGAAAATACGGGCATATGGAAACCCGGTGACGATCAGTTAGCTTCTCAACAGTACTTGCTTGAAGAACAAGGCCGTCCGGGTGAGTTTATGCCCATTGAGGAAGATGAACACGGCACCTATATTATGAATTCACGCGATTTACGTGCGGTTGAACATGTTCACCGTTTAGTCGATATGGGTATTGATTGCTTGAAAATTGAAGGTCGAACAAAATCCTTCTACTACACCGCCAGAACTGCCCAAATATACCGCCGCGCGATTGATGATGCGGTCAGTGGTAAAAAGTTTGACCCAAGCCTGATGAATGAACTTGAAAACCTTGCTCACCGTGGGTATACCGATGGTTTTTTCCAAATACATGCGCCACAAGAAATGCAGCGCTACCGCGACAGTAGCTCGCGCAGCCAACGCCAGTTATTTGTTGGTGAAGTCATTGATATTGATATTGAGAAAAACGCGGTACTGATTGAGGTTAAAAACAAGTTTTCAATTGGCGACGATTTAGAGCTAATTACCCCTGACGGTAATATTTCGTTTCAATTGAAAACAATGACCGATAAGAAAGGCCAGATTGTTGAGTGCGCTGCCGGTAGCAGCTATGAAGTATGGATTCCCTTAGATATACCCGTTAAAGATGCCGGAAATTATTTGCTTTGCCGTCATTTAGATGAAGAAACAGCGAGAATTGATTCATAAAACAATGTCTTAACGGCAGGTATTAAACCAAAAAATACTGACCTTATGGCGCTTGTCGCGTCATAAGGTCAACCGAATGAAGACGGCTAAGAGCTTAAAGAGCGGCTAAACCGCGTGCTAAATCAGCTTTAATATCGCCAACATTTTCCAAACCTACACCTAGGCGTAATAAGGCATCACTGATGCCTGCCTTGCTGCGTTCTTCTTCGGTTAAACGCCCATGCGTAGTGGTGGATGGGTGCGTAATCATGGTTTTAACATCGCCCAGGTTGGCGGTAATTGAAATCATTTGGGTGGCGTCAATCACCTTCCATGCATTGACTTGACCGCCTTTTACATCAAAACTAACAATGCCACCAAAACCTGTTTGCTGCTTTTTAGCCAGCTCATGCTGTGGATGGCTACTTAAACCGGTGTAATACACCTTATCAACCATATCTTGCTGCTCTAGCCATTGCGCAACACCCAGTGCATTTTGGCAGTGCTTTTCCATTCTTAGCGATAAGGTTTCTAAGCCTTTATGAAACACCCAGGCATTGAAGGGGCTCATGGTTGGGCCACAGGTTCTTAAAATGGGGTAAATTTCTTTTTCGATCAGTTCATCGTTACCCACAACTGCACCGCCAATACAGCGGCCTTGCCCATCGAGGTATTTAGTGGCTGAATGCACCACTAAATCGGCACCGAGGCTTAAGGGCTTTTGTAAGGCTGGGGTGCAATAAACGTTATCAACAATGAGTAAGCTGCCATTGGCATGCGCTAAGTCGGCCAGTTGACGAATATCCACCAAAGTACCCAGTGGGTTTGATGGGGTTTCTACAAATAAAAACCGCGTATTAGGCTGCAATGCTTGCTGCCATTGCTGCATATCATCTAGGGCGACAAAAGTGGTGGTAACATCAAACTTTGCCATGATGTTTTTAAACATTAAGGCGGTATTGCCAAACACGCTTTGTGAACACACCACGTGATCACCGGCACGTAATAAACCCATGCACACGCAGTTAATGGCCGCCATACCAGATGACGTGGCCATCGCGCGCTCAGCCCCTTCCATAATGGCTAAACGCTGCTCAAACGCACGCACGGTTGGATTGGTGAAGCGTGAATAGATATTACCGGGTGTTTTACCCGAGAAACGGCTGGCCGCTTCTTCCGCACTGCCAAATACATAACTTGACGTTGGGAAAATGGCATCACTGTGCTCGGCTTCTGGGGTTCTGTGTTGCCCCGCACGAACACCCTGCGTTTCTATTGAGTAATTGCTCCAATCTTGATCTGACATAGTTTTATAGTTGTTAGTTATTATGTAAGCCAATGGCGGTTGAATTTAAATCCTTATCTGCTTTTTGATTATCTGATCGATTTAAGCCTTGTTTCATCAGGTATTCATCGCTCACTGTGCCGGTGACATATTTTTGGTTAAAACAAGCTGCATCAAAATCGACCATGTCAGCGTTACGTTTTTTGACGGATTCAAATAAGTCTTCAATGTCTTGATAGATTAGCCAATCTGCACCAATCGCTTGTTGCACTTCTTCGATGGTCCGGTCATGGGCTACCAATTCTTCTACCGCTGGCATATCAATACCATAAACATTTGGGTAACGAACTGGAGGCGCTGCCGACGCAAAGTAAACTTTATTAGCACCCGCTTCTCTGGCCAGTTTTATAATTTGGCCAGAGGTTGTGCCTCTTACGATGGAATCATCGACCAGTAAAACATTCTTACCTTTAAATTCTAGATCAATGGCATTTAGTTTTCGTCTGACCGACTTTTTCCGCTCTTGTTGCCCCGGCATAATAAACGTTCTGCCAATGTATCTATTTTTCATAAACCCTTCACGGTATTTAACATCTAACACATTGGCCAGCTGTAAAGCCGATGTTCGACTAGTATCCGGAATAGGAATAACGACATCGATATCATGATCAGGTCTTATTCTTTGTATTTTTTCTGCTAATTTTTCGCCCATTCGTAAACGTGATTTATAGACCGACACATTGTCAATAATGGAGTCTGGACGCGCAAGATACACATATTCAAAAATACATGGGGTAAGGCGTGGGTTATCGGCACATTGTTTGGTGTGAATAACGCCACCTTTTTTAATAAAAACAGCTTCGCCAGGCGCAATATCACGGGTTAGCTTAAACCCTTGTGTGTCCATGGCTACCGATTCAGACGCGATCATAAACTCATTACCTAAGTCAGTTTCACGCTGACCAAAGCAAATTGGGCGAATGCCATTTGGGTCACGAAAACCAACAATACCAAACCCTGTGATCATAACAACAACAGCATAAGCGCCTTCACAACGTTTATGGACACCAGCAACGGCATTAAAGACGTCTTCTTCGTTAAGCTTAAGTTTGCCTAGGTTTTGAAGTTCATGTGCGAACACATTGAGTAGAATCTCAGAATCAGAATTAGTATTAATATGTCGCTGATCTTGGATAAAAAGCTCTTCTTTTAGCTCAGCTGCATTGGTTAGGTTACCGTTATGGGCCAAGCTAATACCATAGGGTGAGTTAACATAGAAAGGTTGCGCCTCTGCTGAACTAGAACACCCTGCGGTGGGGTAACGAACATGAGCAATACCCATGGTTCCTTTTAGTTCAAGCATATCACTGGTTCTAAATACATCGTTAACTAGGCCATTGGCTTTACGCAAATGCAGCTGACTACCTTCACAGGTAACTATTCCAGCCGCATCTTGCCCACGGTGTTGAAGGACAGTTAATGCTTCGTAAAGCTCCTGATTTACATTTTGATGGGCAACAACGCCAGCAATTCCACACATACCTAATTTACCCTTTTAATGTTTAATATGAAAAATAGTTAGTGATACCAGTAGGTATCAGCTCCCTTAACCAGACCGACAATGACTGGAATGGACTAATCAGTAATGAGTCATTCCACCATGGGTCCTCCGGTAAGGGTGTTAAGCCAGCTAGCAGCACTAATACAGCCACGACCACCATGCCACGGGCGATGCCAAATAAGAAACCAGCAAACCGGTCACTTCCAGACAAGCCTGTCTTATCAACCAGCTGGCTAATAAGGTAGCTCAGCATACTGCCAAGCATTAATGAAACGAGCAATAGGAGTATAAAAGCACTGGCAATTCTAACCGATGGCAATTCGATGTAGTCGACCAAGAGCACTGAGAACTCTTGACTGAATTTAAGTCCAATACCAATTGAAACAATCCAGGTAGCCAGTGAAAAAGCTTCTTTTACCAGCCCACGAAATAAGCCAATGATCGCGGATATCACGATCAAGGCAAGAATAACGTAGTCGACCCAAATAAGCTGATTTAAGCTAGACATTAACGGTTCCATTATGGGTATTGAACAACGATTGACTTAGGTAATTTTTGCTCTTTTAACAAAATAGCTTGTAGCGCGTCTGCTTTTTTTCTACTTAATTCGGGGCCAACTTTTACACGATAAATGCTTTTTGTCGTGCTGTCGATTTGCTCTACATAGGCGGTAAAACCAGCCAGTTTTAATTTGTCGGTTAGCGCCTTGGCATTTGCTTCAGCTGAAAAACTACCAACTTGAACGACCCATGCATTTAAGCCTTCAATAGGTTTTATTTTTTTAGCAGGGGGAATGGAAGGTATTAGCTGCGTAGACTCGCCAGACTTAGAAATAGACACCATTGCAACCGGCTCGGCATCAATCTCTTTTAACACTTTAATATTAGACTGTAAATCTTCGGGTGGCTTAGGAATTTCAATGTATATAGGGTCCACCTCTGACGGTTTATGGCCAATTAACATTGGTAAGAAAATAACCGCCAGTGAAATAAGAATGGTCGCGCCTATTAAACGCTGCTTCAGAGTTTGTTCCATAAGAGTCAAAGTAAACCAGTCATTTAAAAAATGATACGTGCAATATTATACCGCGTCTAAACAGGCTGCGACTACATAAAAAGAGCCAAAAACAATCACCAGGTCATCTTTACTGGCTTGTTTTTTTGCATGGTCAAATGCCTGACGTATTGAGCCATGCGCCGAGTAGGTTTCAATACCTTGCTGAGTAAATGCTGCTTCAATAGCACTGATAGATTGTCCCCTGGGGATATTTAAGGGAGCAAGAGACCAGTGATTAACAATTTCTTTAAAGGGTGAAATAACCGCGGCCATATCCTTGTCTGGCAAGATTGAAAATACGGCATGCACGTCACCTTGCTTATCCATTTTTTTAATGAATGTAGCTAGGGCGGCCGCCGATTCGGCATTATGGGCAACATCCAAGTAAATACTTGGCTTGTCAGCTATTTTTTGTAAGCGCCCGGGTAGTGAGGTATGCATCAGGCCCGTTTCAATATGTTGTTCGTTAACCGTTATATCACCACTTATATGCTTTAACAGGGTAATAACAGCAGCGGCATTATGAATTTGATGCTCACCCGCCAGAGAGGGCAAGCTATAACGGGTAGGTCGCTGGTTTTGAGGCGCTAAACACCAGTGTTTAGCTTTAATATCAACGCTATAATCAATACCGGCCAGTAATAAATCAGTGCCTAGGGTCAACGCAAACTCACGTAAGCTGTCTGGCACTGACGCATCACCGCACACGGCTTTTTGCTGAGGCCTGAAGACACCAGCTTTTTCCAAAGCAATGCTTGATTTATCCGACCCTAGCCAATCCACATGGTCGATATCTATGCTGGTAATCAGTGCTGCATTGGCATCAATGATATTAACGGCATCAAGCCGCCCTCCTAGCCCGACTTCCAGTATTTGTATATCAACGGAGGCGTGGTTAAAAATATCGAGTGCAGCCAGTGTGCCAAACTCAAAGTAACTTAAGCTGGTATCCAGACGTGATTGATTAATACGCTGAAATGATGCTGTCAACAAAGGGTCATCAACTGGTACACCATTAACCCTAATGCGCTCATTATAATGTTGCAAATGTGGGGTGCTGTAAACACCAACATTGTAGCCCGCACACATTAAAATGCTTTCTAAAAGAGCAACACTAGAGCCTTTGCCATTTGTTCCAGCGACGGTAATAGTATATGGCTGCTTAAGGTATTCAGCTGCTAACTGCTTATACACCTTGGAAACACGCTGCAGGCCGAGGTCAATCTCCTTTACATGAAGCTGTTCTTGCCACGTTAACCAGTCATCAAGAGACGACGTTTCAGACAGACACAAGGGTTAAATTAAGCCTTCGATATAACATCTGCTACAGGTACACCAGCATCTTCCAATACGACTGGCGGCACCGTTGCTTGTGCGTAAAGCAATGATAAAAGGTCTGAGATAGTGTCTCGCATTTCTCTACGATCGACGATCATATCTATTGCACCATGTTCAAGTAAAAACTCACTACGTTGAAAGCCTTCAGGTAATTTTTCACTAACCGTTTGCTCAATAACTCGTTGCCCTGCAAAGCCAACCAGTGCATTTGGTTCAGCAATATGAATATCACCCAGCATGGCCAAACTGGCCGATACTCCACCCATTGTTGGGTCTGTTAGTACTGAAATAAATGGAATTTTCTTGGCTGATAGTTTGGCAAGTGCAGCACTGGTTTTAGCCATTTGAAATAAAGAAAATAGTGACTCTTGCATACGAGCACCCCCACTTGATGAAAAACACACCAGTGGAATATTTAGTTCCATCGCTTTATTAACCGCTCGAACAAATCGCTCTCCTACGACTGAGCCCATAGAGCCCCCCATAAAAGAGAAGTCAAATGCAGCGACGACCAACTCGGTGTCGAGCAAACGTCCTTTCATAACGATTAAAGCATCGCTTTCACCCGTCGCTTTTACCGCAGCGGCATGGCGGTCTTTATATTTTTTACTGTCTTTAAATTTAAGCGGGTCGAGTGCGGTTAAGTGACCGGCTATTTCTTCACGCCCTTCTTTATCTAAAAACAGTTCTAAGCGTGAACGCCCAGTTAATCGCTGGTGAAAGTCACACTTAGGGCAAACATACATATTGCTTTCTAAGTCGCTTTTGTAAAGAACGCTTTGACAACTTCCACACTTACACCACAAGCCTTCAGGAACAGACCCTTTGGTTTGGCCTTTAAGTTTTATACCTGATGGTATTAATTTTTCAAACCAACTCATAAATCACCTACTTGTTAAGTTTTTGTTACTGCATCCATCGCCACACGCATATCACTAAGCAGCTTAGATATACTCGTTTGCGCCTGATCCTCATCACCATTCGCGCCACTAATGCAATTAATTAATGCACTCCCGACAACCACAGCATCGCCTATTTTAGCAATATTGGCAGCAATCTCGGCATTTTTTACACCAAAACCAATGGCCAATGGCAAATCAGTGAATTGTTTTATTTCTTTTACTTTATCCGTAACACTGTCCAATTCTAAGGAGGCAGCACCAGTCACCCCCTTTAATGAAACGTAGTAAATATACCCTTTTGCAAGTGCAGCCACTTTTTTAATGCGCTTTTCATGACTGGTGGGTGCCAATAGGAATATCGGAGCAATACCGTATGTGTCATAAGCCGATATGAGTTCTGCACTTTCTTCAGGAGGAATATCAACGGTTAAGACTCCATCCACACCAACCTCAGCCGCTTTTTTAGCAAACGCCTCATAGCCCATAAATTCTATAGGGTTTAAGTACCCCATAAGCACGACCGGTGTGAGCTGATCGGTCTGTCTAAAACGCGCTACTATATCTAACACCCCTTTTAGGGACATTCCTGCCGCTAATGCTCGTTCACTGGCTTTTTGAATAACGGGGCCATCCGCCATCGGGTCTGAAAAAGGAACACCTAATTCTATGATACTCGCTCCAGCTTTAACCATGTTATGCATGCAGCTAAGGGTGAAATCGGCATTTGGGTCCCCGGCTGTTATAAAGGGGACCAGTGCTTTCTGCTGTGTCTCTTTTAGGGCTTTAAAACAATTATCTAAGCGACTCACAGTTCAATCCCCTCTAATTTCGCGATCGTAAAAATATCTTTATCTCCCCGTCCAGATAAGCACACTAAAATAGATTTTTCTGGGCTCAACGTTTTCGCAAGTTTAATCGCGTAAGCCACTGCATGGCTAGACTCCAGCGCAGGGATAATACCTTCGACACGTGTTAATGTATGAAAGGCATCCAGCGCCTCATCATCTTTAATACCTACATATTCAGCCCGGCCTATGTCCTTTAACCAAGCATGTTCTG
>ERZ1027208.796-NODE-796-length-10722-cov-7.455330_pt1 | contig 10722 bp, 8 predicted proteins | sample MGYA00520867_ERZ1027208 | MGnify/ENA primary metagenome ERZ1027208 (study PRJEB33311, sample SAMEA4378413) | marine metagenome | biome: Marine biome; feature: Fjord; material: Water | collected 2014-07-20T08:00:00Z/2014-07-... | depth 75 m ...
TTTCGTGGGCGTTTTCTGGTCGGCTGTCTGTTGTTCTGTGTTGTTTTCTATGGTGGTTTTCGTCGGCAGCGTCAGAGTCGCTCGAAGGCGAGTACCTGTGGGGTGCGAGTATGCCCTGTATGCTCACCAACGATGATGAAATTCCGGTGGGGCAATACGGCAACTCTAATGCTGGCCGTATGAAGTCTATTTACCGCTTGGGGTTGGGTGAGCGCTACGGCCGTTCAATGCAGACCATTGCCGGTATTCACTACAATTTCTCGATGAGCGATGAATTTTGGCAGTACTGGCACCCGCGAGAAGGTGACAACGAAAGTCTACAAGACTTCAAAAGTCGCCGTTATCTTGACTTGATTCGCAATTTCCGTCGCAATTTTTGGATTTTATTGTATCTGTTTGGTGCGTCTCCGGCGGTGTGTCGAAGTTTTGTGAAAGGTCGCGAACACGATCTACAGGCGTTCGGAAAAGATGAGCACAGTTTGCATCAACCGTTTGGTACGTCGCTGCGGATGGGCGATCTTGGCTATCAGAGCAGCGCTCAAGACTCGTTGATCGTTTGTTACAATAATCTCGATACCTATTTGCAAACGCTCTGCGGCGCCATCACTCAGTCGCATCCGGGATATGTTGATAAGGGCGTGAAAGATAGCGCTGGCGAATACAAGCAGCTCAACGATAGCTTGCTGCAAATCGAAAACGAATTTTACAGCACCATTCGACCTAAGCGTACCGCAAATTCAGGTGAGACGGCGCTAGGCGCGCTGCATGAGCGTGGCGTCGAGTATGTTGAAGTGCGTTGTATTGATCTCAACCCCTACGAGCCTTTGGGTTTGAATGAAGAGCAAGTGTATTTTCTTGATGTGTTTTTGCTCTATTGTTTGTTGAGCGAGAGCCCAGAAACCGATGAAGATAATCACCTGAGAGTATTAGAAAATCAGCGGCGTGTTGTCAAACAAGGGCGCGATCCCGAAATGCGTTTATTAAGCGCTGCGGGCGAGCAATCGCTATCGCGCTGGGGCGCCAGTTTGTTGGACGAAATGAAGCTGGTGGCTAAGATATTAGACGAAAGTTATGGCACTAAATCCTATAGCAAAGCCGTCAAAGCACAGCGTAAAAAGCTCAAAAAACCAGAGTTGACCCCTTCTGCTCGCATTTTGGCGGATATGAAAACCAGCGGTGATACTTTCTTTCAGGTGGCAATGAAGCAGGCGTTGGCGCACAGTGAATACTATGCAAAACGGCCTCTGTCTGACACCCAATGGCAAGCCATGGAACGCGAGGCGGAAGCCTCACTCGATCGTCTGCAAGAGTTAGACGCCGAGTCACAAATCGACTTTGATGAATACCTTCGAAATTACTATGCACAATACACCTGCTGCCAATAGTCGGTGAACTACCTCGCCCATATACTCTTATCCGGCCACGACCAGCAATGGCAGTTGGGTGGGTATTTGGGCGATTTTATTAAGGGGCCATTGCCAGCCGTTGATCAGCTAGGCGTTTCGCCGCAAGGTTTTGCTCCCCCCGTTCTAGCTGCTCAATCGCGCTCCCCCCATCTGCTAGACGCTGAAGGCAAACCCTGGTCGCAGCAGGTGCTGCAAGGTGTGGTCTTACATCGTCGCATAGACGCTTATACCGATGCGCACGAAGACTACAAACGTTGTTTGGCTCTCCTCGGGCCGCGCTTTAGACGCTTTGCACCGATCGCTCTCGATGTCTTTGTTGATCACTTGTTGGCTTTACATTGGCGGGAATATCACGATAGCTCGCTTGAGCAGTACTGTGATGACTTTTATAGCTTTTGTGTGCATCGTTCGGCGTGCTTACCGGTCGCGGCGGCGGAGTTTATTGCGCGAGCGGCGCAGTATCGCCTTTTTTCGAGCTACGCCCGTTGGGAGGTCTTTGAGCAAGTGCTAAGTCGAATAGATCAACGTATCCGCTTCGACAGCAATCTTGTTGAAGTCGGCTTTGAAATTCGCGAACACTACCAATCACTCGAAGCTATATTGCTGCCGTTCATCGCCACCGCCAAAGCTTATGCAGAGGATTGGCGAGCGCAGCGGGCGCTTGGATGAGTAAATTGGCGCGGGGAAAGGGTTGGGGGCAGGCGAGCGTCTGCCCCAGAGTGGCACCTAGAATCTATTTTTGCGCTGGTAGGCTGCGCGCTAACTGACGCGCAGAGCGACTGGCGTGCATCTTCAACTTGTCCACTTGGCCTTCACCGTCAACAACGCGAGCGATACCTGCCTGCCAAACAATGGCCTTATCGCTAGTGCGAGTGAAGGTCAGAATGAGTAGGCCGCGCTGATAGAGCTCGGTCATGCCCGCCGGATGGTCCCAAGCTTCATAAATCGGTTGTCCCGCATCGTCTAAACGCCAGCCCATGCCATCAGTGTTATCGCTGGCGGGAATAGCTTCTGAGGGAATAACGCTAATGCGGTAGTCGACGCTCATGTCGGCATCCCCAGAAGTTTCGCTGTAACCTTTGTTTTGTAGGTAGGCAGATAGACTTTCACGAAAAGCGCTATCGAAAGTATCTTGCATTTTACTGCCGCTAGGCGCGGTGGTCTCCCATACAAAAGTTTTCAGTGCCGACATGTCGTCAGCGGCGGTTTGCATTTCTCGGTAGTAGGTTTGACTACAAGCACTTAGGCAAGTAATCAGAAACAGTGATATCAGAAGACGCATAATTCGAGCAATCCTATGGTGAGTTTTTGTGAGGGAGTTCATGTGGCGCCAGCTTAGCAGTAGTAGCCTCCGCTGCCGAGGCCCATTTCATGAATTTGCTGTTTGAGTGAGGCAAAATCGTATTGACTCATGCCGACATAGATCAAAATCAAATCTTCGATTCGCTGCCATTCAAAATCAATATCGCAATTGCCTAAAATTCGGTGGGTTCCACAAATATGTTCTGCCATTTTCAAGACCGCTAGTAGAGTCTTTTTGGTGGGCTCGACACTCTCATGTGAAAACACCTTTTCGATGGTGTGATGCTCATGGATGGCTTCGCACAGGTAGCCCGGAAGGTTCCAAGATTTGGCGACGTAGTAGCCCACCACTGCGTGATTGGTCTTGAACTCTTCATTTTCTAGATCAATCATACGGGCAGATTCTTTAGCGTAGGCTTCGACGAGCACGCGCGGGTAATCTTCAAAGCGCATCATTAACAAGGGCACGCCGCAGTTGTGAAATAAGCCGAGGGTGTAAGCTTCATCCGGTGCCGAAAAACCGATCTGTTTAGCGATCACCGAGGCCGCCATGGCGACCTCCATCGAACTGTCCCAAAATTTACCCAGAGCGATGATCTGCTCATCGCCCAGCTCGCCTTTGATTGAGAGCCCGTTTACCAAGTTGATGACGGATTTAACGCCAAGTAGGTTGACCGCTTGATTGATAGAGGTGATTTTATTGCTGAGCCCATAGAAGGGAGAGTTGACGGTTTTCAAAATGCTCCCGGCGAGGCCAATATCTTGCCCAATAAGGGCTGCGATGGCGTTGATGGAGCAATCTGGCGAGAGCTGCTCCATTTGCAGATCAACCATAATCTGAGGCTGCGGCGGGATGGAGATGCCTTGTAGGACTTTCTGAATTTGTTCCTGAGTAAGATCTGTCATGATTCCTTTACAACGAGTATCCAATTGGGGGCTAAAGCGTTTTCGGCAGCTATCCTTATGAGTTTAGATAAAGGCGTGGGCTTCGTTCAGTTATTTCACCTATAATGCGCGCCTTTTATTTATCAATCCAATCCCCCACGATACGGAGGCTGTATGACGACCAGCGAAGATATAAGCAAAGACACACCCCAGCTACCTCAGTTGATACTCAACAGCCAGGCCGATCGCCGCTTGAAGAAAGGCCATTTGTGGGTGTATTCCAACGAAGTCGATGTAAAGAAGACACCTTTAAAGGGGTTTCAGCCCGGTGATCAGGCGATCGTATGCAGTCATAATGGCAAGCCGCTGGCGATTGCGATTATCAACCCAACAGCATTGATTTGTGGTCGTATCGTCAATCGCGATACCAGTCATCCTCTCGATAAGTCGCTGTTTGTACATCGCTTCAAGCAGGCGCTGGCATTGCGCGAAATGTGCTTTACGGAGCCTTATTATCGATTGATTTTTGGCGATAGTGATTTGCTGCCGGGTTTGGTGGTCGATCGCTTTGGCGACTATCTGGTGGTGCAAATGGCATCAGCAGGGATGGATGCGCAGAAAGATGCCATCGTAGAGGCTTTGCAAAAGGTGATTAAACCCACTGCGATATTGCTTCGCAATGATCACTCGGCTCGCAGTTTAGAAGGTTTAGAAGAATACGTCGAAGCCATTGGTGATGTGCCGGAAGCGGTTGAATTGGTGGAAAATGGCGTGCGCTTTTTAGCGCCTATTGCCGATGGCCAGAAAACCGGATGGTTTTACGATCACCGCGAAAACCGCGCGCTACTGCAGCGCTTGGCGCCGGGTAAACGGGTGCTGGATGTGTTTTCTTATATCGGCGGCTGGGGTATTCAAGCTGCGGTTGCGGGGGCCAGTGAAGTTATGTGTGTTGATGCCTCTGAGCAAGCCCTAAACTGGGTGGGTGAAAATGCTCAGTTGAACAACGTTGAGGACGTAATGCAGGGGCTGCACGGTAAAGCGGTACATGTATTGAAAGAGTTGATCGCACAGGGCGAGCAATTCGATATCGTGGTGCTGGATCCACCGGCATTTATCAAGCGTAAAAAAGATCAAAAATCGGGAGAAGCCGCTTATCGACATATGAATGAGTTGGCGATTCGTCTGTTGGCTCGAGACGGAATTTTGGTGTCGGCTTCTTGTTCTATGCACCTTGAAAAAGCCACTTTAGTGGAAATCGTACGCGGTGCTGCTCGTCATTTAGACCGTCACGCCCAGATTATTCACCAAGGAGGGCAGGGCGCTGATCATCCTGTACACCCTGCAATTGCAGAGACAGACTACCTAAAAGCCGTATTTGCTCGGGTTTATCTGCCGTAGTGGCTTAGTGCTCTGTTTGATGAACGCAGATTAAAAAATACCGGCGAAAGCCGGTTTTTTTTAATCCGTTGAAATTATCGGCCGCACTTGAAACTCCGATAGTTTCTAGTGTGGCGTAAGTTGTAAAGCTAAGTTCTCTATCTGCTCTTGCATTGTCTGGATTTGCTCCGGCTTGAGCGACGTCCACTGGCCCTGCGCCTCTTGAAGCTTCTGCCGGGCTCCTGCGAATGAGTCTCTCAGTTGAGCGATATCAATCTCCGTATTGATCCAATAGGCCAGCGTTTGCTGTGGTTTATCGTCGCCCAGCAAGAGTTGTTCGATAGCGTTTAGGGTGCTCTCAATTGACTGAGCTTGTTGGCCCGCAAACTGCTGATGCTGGTAAAAATCAGACGCTGCAGCGCTCTGCTGGCTGTCAGTTTCCGAGTCGAGAGACTTGACGTTAACAGAGCTGGAGCTAAGCGCCAGCGGCGCAATTTGCTCACCGATCAATTGATGGCGTAGTAGGTGATCGATCCCTTGCTGCCAAAGCTGCAATTGGCTTCGAGCCGGTAAGTTGGCGTAATTGGTATTAAGGGCGCTGGCTTTGTGATTGAGCTTGTAGCGAATGGCTTTGAGGTCATCGAGCATCAGCGAGAGCTGTAGGCCGATTAGCGCGGCTCTTCGAGGTGCGGGTAGATCGGCACCGGCTAGGCCGTTTTGTTGCTGACTGGTGCTTGGGGCCTGACTAATGAAGTCGCTAGCAGGACGTCTTTGGTCTTCGCCCCAAAGCAAGTAGGCTATGGCGTGCATACCGAGCACGACGTCACTGTCACTGGTGAAACCGTGTTGCTGGCGGATAGCTTGAGCGTTGATAGGCAAGGTAATGTCATTGACGATACCGCTGTGCTGGTAAACATCGAAATAGTCGATATAGCCCGGTTCAATCGGCCAGGCATCTAGCTGCCAATGAGCTTGTTGCAGTTGTTTGAATAACCCTGGGTTAATCTGGCCGAGGGTGAAAAATGGCTGCAACTGATTGATTTTTTCATGTGAGACATGCCATTGAGCACGAGCGTCAGCCAGTGTCAGCTCACTGGGGTCATTGCGCAAGTGTTGGATGGCAGTTTGCAGAACCAGCAGTTCTTGCTCGGCTTGCGCCGTGCTCTGGTCGGCGCTGAGCCAAGCCTTAGCGGTCACTTGCTCTAGCGCTTGGGTGTCTTGTTGTTGAGCTTGAGAGGGGGCTCCTGTTTCGACGGAGTCACTTCTTTTTTCGCACCCGTTTAGCAGAAATGAGCAACAAACTGCAGCCACTAAAAGCCGGCGAGCGCGAGTTGCGATAGAGTCCGTGGCGACCATTGGGCGCTCCCTGTCTGGCGTAAGAGTACGGGCTTGTAAATTACCAACCCCAAGTCCGATGTTTATGTGGCGCGCTACGCCGGTTAATCGCGCAGGCTGATGATCGGCCAGTTAGCGCCTTCGGCGTGCGCGCGCAGCGCCTCATCTGGGTCGACAGCAACCGGATTGGCGATCTCTAGCATCAGCGGTAAGTCATTGATCGAATCGCTGTAAAAATAGCAGCCTTCTAAATCACCATCAAAGCCTTGGCTCTGAGCATTTTCTAGCCATTGATGTAGGCGGGTGATTTTTCCCGCTTGAAAACACGGAATTCCCGTCATTTTACCGGTATAGCGGTCATCGATAATCTCGGCATCTGTGGCCAAAATATCATCAACCTTAAGCGCCTTGGCGATCGGTTTGGTGATAAAGCCGTTAGTCGAGGTGATGATTAATAGGTAATCGCCGTTGCCTCGGTGCTGTTCAAGTAGTGCTTTAGCTTGAGGTAACATCATAGGCTCGACAACTTGGCGCAAAAACTTGTTGTGCAGCGAGCTCAACTGTTCGAGTGTATAGCGTGTCAGCGGCTCGAGTGAGAAGTTAAGGTAGGCTTCTAAGTCGAGCTCTCCACGCTCATAGTCGGCGTAAAATTGGTCGTTTGCGCGTTTATAGACGCCTGGGTCGACCATGCCTTCAGCCACCATGAATTCGCCCCAGGCGTGATCGCTGTCACCCGCAATGAGAGTGTTGTCCAAATCAAAAATTGCCAATCGCACAGTGTTACCTCGTCGGGCGTGTCGCTGGGTGGTTATAGGAGCGTAAAGGCGCTAAGGATACCGCAGCGTAGGGCGTGAGTGGAGTGAAAAAACAGTTTTAATCGCTGTTACCTAATGTAATACAAAAGTGACGATTTTCTAGAGAATGACCTCTAAGCCATTGGCCGCATTGATGAAAGTACCGAGTCTGTGGAACAATAGCTGTCCGCCATGAATGATGTAGCCATGTGAAGCAGGAGAAAGGTAGGTGATAGACGCCGATGGATTTCGACCCAATGTGGGCATTATTCTGATAAATAAGCAGGGGCAGGTACTGTGGGCGCGTCGTGTAGGGGGACAAGATGCTTGGCAGTTCCCTCAAGGTGGTATCAACGAGAATGAAGACCCAGAGCAAGCGCTGTATCGAGAGCTGTTTGAAGAGGTGGGTTTAAAGCCTAAAGATGTGAAGATCATAGGTCGCACACGAGGTTGGCTTCGCTATCGTCTACCGCATCGCCTATTGCGCCATGGCTCGAATCCGTTGTGCATTGGACAAAAACAAAAATGGTTTTTGTTGGAAATGAAGTCAGACGACAGCAGCGTTAGCTTGGAAAATGATGGCCCGGCGGAGTTTGATCACTGGCGTTGGGTGAGCTACTGGTATCCGTTAGATCAAGTCGTTTCATTTAAACGAGACGTCTACCGCCGAGCGATGAAAGAGCTTTCCCCTCTCCATACCGCACTGGAAGCGCGCAGTAGTTTTGCCGCTGCCGGAGGATAAACTTCGATTATGCTGAACTCTCTGCGCAGTATTGTTCAAGAAGTGAATTCGGCTCGCGATCTGCGCTCGGCACTGAATATTATTGTCAAACGAGTTCGAGCGGTCATGGATACCGAGGTGTGTTCCGCTTATTTGCGTGATGGCAAAGGTCAGTATCTATTGATGGCGACCGAGGGCCTCCATGAAAGTGCCATTGGCAACGTGAGCTTGGCCGTTGGCGAGGGCCTTGTCGGCCACGTTGTCTCGCGCGCCGAACCTCTCAACCTGGAGCTCGCCACCGCTCACCCCAAATACCAATACTTTGAAGCGACCGGTGAAGAGCGCTATGCATCGTTTTTGGGGGTGCCGATTATTCACCAGCGAGAAGTGTTGGGCGTGCTGGTACTGCAGCAGGTAGAGCGTCGTCGTTTTGACGAGGGCGAAGAGGCCTTCATGGTCACTATGTCAGCTCAGCTGGCGGGAGTCATTGCCCACGCTGAAGCGACCGGCGCGTTAGTGGTTATGGGCAAGGCGGCCCATGAGGCGAAATTTAAGGGCGTAGCCGGTTCACCCGGTGTCGCCATTGGCACTGCCGTGGTGATGTCGCCAAAGGCGGATTTGCGCGGTGTTCCCTATCAAACCTGTGACAACGTCGATATTGAGCTGGACTTCTTTCACCAGTGTTTGGCGCTGGCTCGAGAAGACGTCAAAAATCTTGGTAAACAACTAGAAACACGCCTCAATCAACAGGAGCGGGCTCTGTTTGATGCCTACCTGTCGATGCTCGATGACGCCTCACTTGGCGGAGAAGTGACCGAGCGTATTCGCAAAGGGGTCGGTGCGGCTTACGCCTGGAGCGAAGTGATTCTTGAGCACGAACGTAATTTCAGCAGCATGAGCGATAACTATTTGCGTGAACGCGCTGCTGATATACGCGATCTTGGCCGCCGAGTGTTGGCCTATCTACAGGAATCGACACAGCACTGTCGGGTATTTTCCAATAATACGGTGTTGGTGGGAGAAGAGCTGACGGCGTCTATGTTGGGGGAAATCCCCAAAGAAAAACTCGCTGGATTGGTTTCAGTGCAGGGCTCAAGTAACTCCCACGTGGCTATTTTGGCTCGCGCTATGGGGGTGCCGACGGTGATGGGGGCAGTGGATCTACCCTATACCCAAATGGAGGGGCGCTCGGTGATCGTCGACGGCTATCGCGGCAGCATTTATGCTGATCCGGGGGCGACGCTACTCAAACATTACGAGAGTATTTGTGAAGAAGAGCTAGAGCTGGTTAAGGGGCTTGAGGCTCTGCGAGATTTACCCTGTGAAACCCTTGATAAGCATCGTGTGCCTCTGTGGGTGAATACCGGGTTAATGGCTGACGTGGTTAGATCGCTAGAGCGTGGAGCCGAAGGTGTCGGTCTATATCGCACTGAGATACCGTTTCTGTTGCGCGATCGTTTTCCCAGTGAAGAAGAGCAGCGGATTTTGTATCGAGAGCAATTAGAAGCATTTGCTCCCCATACTGTCACTATGAGAACGCTCGATGTAGGCGGCGATAAGTCGCTTAGCTATTTTCCCATCGAAGAGGAAAACCCCTTTTTGGGATGGCGTGGCATACGTGTCACTCTCGATCACCCCGAGATTTTCCTATCTCAAGTACGGGCGATGTTGAAGGCCAGTGAAGGCCTCAACAACATGCGTATTATGCTGCCAATGATTGCCAGTGTAACTGAACTCGAATCGGCCAAAGTGCTTATTTACAGGGCCTTTCACGAGCTGCTCGAAGAGGGTTTTCATCTAGAATTACCACCTATTGGTGTCATGATTGAAGTTCCCGCGGCGGTATATCAGGCGCGCGAACTGGCGGCCCGATCGGATTTTCTCTCAGTGGGAAGCAACGATTTAACGCAATACTTGTTAGCTGTCGATCGAAATAACCCGCAAGTCGCAGACCTCTATCAGCCCTTTCATCCGGCGGTGCTGAGAGCGCTTCACCAAGTGGTGCGCGATGGGCATAGTCAGGGCGCCAGCGTGGGCATTTGCGGTGAGTTGGCGGGTGATCCGGCAGCGGCAGTATTGTTGATGGCGATGGGGTACGACGTGCTGTCGATGAACGCTACCAATTTGCCAAAAGTGAAAAAAGTTATTCGCAATATCACCCTCGAGCAAGCCGAAGAGCTGCTCGATGAGGTGATGTCACAAGAAGATACCGAATCGGTTAACCGCTGTCTTGAGCGCGGCTTAGAGAAAGTCGGCTTTACCCGTTTGTTGGGGATGCCGCGAGTCGAAACCCGCCACTGAGCGGCTTTTCTTTTATCACGAAGGCGTATTTTTGCCCACAAGTTGCAGCGTGAACTCCAAGCTTAAATCTCTTTGTTGCGTTTCTTTTGCGCGCGCCGCTTCTTTGATTTTCGCTTTTTTTGACGTTCGTAGAGTTGCGGTTCACCATCGGGGCGAGTCTTGAAACGGCGATGATGCCAAAGGTAATCACCCGGTTGCTCGCGAATTGCTTGCTCGGTCAATAGGCTGACACGCGCCGTATCGGCGACCACGTCATCGCTGGGAAAGTTCTCTATCGGGGGGCGAATTTCAACGGTATAGCCCGCTCCCACACGCCGATAACCACTCACGAGCATGGCGACAGAATTTGTTTGGCGACAAAAGTCGCTGACAGAGGTCACCGTCGACGCCTGAATACCAAAGAATGGAACAAATACTCCGCGACGCTTACTGAGGTCTTGATCGGCTGCGATCAAGCCTGTTTGACCGGTCGAGAGAAAATGCAAAAAGTCTTTCACCTGCTTGCGTGGGATCAGGCGCAGATGAAAATTGCGACGACCGCGCCCAGCCATATATTCCCAGAACGGATTGTCGTGCACTCGAAATAAGATGTTGAGCTTTT
>ERZ1027208.797-NODE-797-length-10709-cov-7.814342_pt1 | contig 10709 bp, 13 predicted proteins | sample MGYA00520867_ERZ1027208 | MGnify/ENA primary metagenome ERZ1027208 (study PRJEB33311, sample SAMEA4378413) | marine metagenome | biome: Marine biome; feature: Fjord; material: Water | collected 2014-07-20T08:00:00Z/2014-07-... | depth 75 m ...
TTACACCCGCTCGTTAAATCGGAACATGAAAACGCATGCGAGACACACGACCACGACGCCTAACATCTCCGCCACGCACGTCGCTTGTCAGAGCGGCGTGGGAGAGATAGCCGAGCTATTTGGCAATGCCTTCTTTTTTTTTTTTCAAGCAGAAGACGGCATACGAAATCTAGTAAGGTCTCCTGGGCTCGGAGATGTGTAAGCCAAACAACAACATGGCGATCGCACCGCCATGCGCTTTTTACTCGAAGGCAAAGTGGATGAAGAGGGAGTAACCTATTCCTACAGCGAGCTATTTGCCAAGGTCACACAAACGGCCAATGCCCTGCATCAACTGGGTGTCACTAAAACCGATACTGTCGCCATGTTGTTGCCCAATCTACCTCAATCGCACTTCACGATTTGGGGGGCTGAAGCCGCGGGAATTTTTAACCCCATCAACCCGTTGCTCGAAGTTGAACACATCGCCTCTATCTTGAATGAAACTCAGTGTTCCGTACTGGTGACCTTAGCGCCAATGGCCGGCACTGAATTGTGGGATAAAGCCCAAGCGGTTAAAGCTGAAGTGTCCTCGCTAAAACACATCATCGCCATCGACTTAGCCAACTTTCTGCCGTCTGAACTAAGAGCATTGGTCACCGCCGATCGCGCTGACTATCTCACTGATAATGTGCACGATTTTGATACGTTGATTGCGTCCCAAAATTCCGAGCGACTCGTTAGCGGCCGAGAAATTCTCGGCAGTGATATTGCCTCTTACTTTCATACTGGCGGCACCACCGGCACGCCCAAACTGGCGCCGCACACCCACGCCAACGAAGTCGCGGCAACCTTTCAAATCAACACCGCGGGTAACATGATTGTGGGAGACACGGTTTTGGTGGGCTTGCCGCTGTTCCATGTGAACGCGGTGTTCACGGGTCTTTCGGCTTGGTTTGGCGGTGGTGAAGTGATACTCGCCACACCGCAAGGCTATCGCACCCCAGCGGTGATGGAGAATTTTTGGGCACTGGTCGAGAAATTCGATATCAATATCTTCAGCGCCGTGCCGACGATTCTGACCGGCTTGCTCGCCTTCCCAACCGAGGGCCACGACCTATCGTCGCTCAAGTACGCCATTTGCGGCGCGGCGCCACTGGCTACCGAACTTGCCCGCCAATTCGAAACTAAAACCGGTTTGATATTGTTAGAAGGCTACGGTCAAACTGAAGGCACTTGCGCCAGTACCCTGTCACCTCGTTACGGCGATCGGCGCATTGGCGCCGTGGGTATTCGCCTTGCGTATATGGGCGTGCGCATTGTCGAAGTTGACGAAAAAACGGGCCTTACGATTCGCGACTGTGATGTCAATGAATCTGGCTGCATTGCCATCAGCGGCCCGAATGTTTTTGACGGCTACAAACAAGCCGAACAGAACGTTGGCCAATGGGTTGAAGACGGATGGTTCAACACCGGTGACCTGGGCCGCCTTGATGATGAGGGCTACCTCTGGCTAACGGGTCGCAGTAAGGATCTTATTATTCGCGGCGGTCACAACATCGACCCACAAATGATCGAAGAAGTATTGTTTAAACACGATGCGATTGTCGACGTCGCCGCCGTTGGCCGCCCCGATGCTCGAGTGGGTGAGCTACCAGTGGCTTATGTACAACTCAAGCCCGACACTGACATCAGCACCGATGAGCTCATCGCCTTTGCGCAAGAGAATATTCACGAGCGCGCCGCCGTGCCAAAACAAATCATCGTCATTGATACTATGCCGCTCACTGCCGTTGGCAAAATTTTCAAGCCAGATCTGCGTAACGCCATCACTGAAACGGTGGTTCGTGAAGAGCTGGCAACATTAAGTACCAAAGCCAAGAACATTTGCGTTGTTGTCGACAAAAAATTTGGGCAATCGGTTACCGTGACACTTGCGACAGAGCAACACCAAGAAAAACTGGCCACCGCGCTTGGGCAATATGCCTTCAAAAGTGAAGTCATCATTGGCTAAGGACTCGCTCTCGGGCATTCGATATCAGCACCAATTTTCGTGATGATGCAGCCCTGCTGACACTGACTGTCAGCAGGGCTGAGTTAAGGTATCTCTCGTCTAAAGCCGCTCTGGCCTAGACAACACCTTAACTTCCCTATGGAGATTTCACTATGGATATCACAACTGTCGAGATGGTGTCTTATCGTCTCAAAGCCGGCATTACCACTCATCAAGTCAACGCCACTCACCTCGGTGTTAATCAACTACTGCAACAGCAACCCGGGTTTTACTATCGCTCTCTGAGTTGCGACGAGGCGGGTCAGTGGTTTGACATCGCCTATTGGAAAGATATGAATTGCGCGAAACTGGCGGGAGACGCATTTATGGGCTCGTCGGCAGGCCAGGCGCTGATTGCGTTAATAGACAGTGATACAATGACCATGCGCCACATGGAGGTCGCTACCGAGACCAATGGCGAAACCTGCGCGGCCTAATCCATTGCCACAGCCGTTCTTTCTGCGATGATTTCATCGCTTAACCGCTAGAGGGAACGGCTAGGAATCACACTATGCAAAAAGCTGAGCGATTGTTTCAACTCATGACACTACTGCGCAGCCGTCGTCAGGCCATCACCGCCGACGCCTTAGCACAAATCATGAACGTGACCGCACGAACCATTTATCGCGATATGCAAACACTGACATTATCGGGCGTGCCCATTGAAGGTGAAGCTGGTGTAGGTTATCGATTAAAGCCGGGGTTTAATATCCCGCCACTAATGTTCGACGAGCAAGAACTCGATGCGCTATTACTGGGAATTCGCATGGTACAAGCGTGGAGTGACGAAGATTTAAGCGCCGCAGCCGATAGCGTACTGCACAAAATTCGCGCAGTGCTACCCGATCGGGTACATCACCAGCACACCCAGCAAGAAGACTGGATATTGGTTCCCAACCTCGATAGCGATCGTCAACTTTCGGCCTACAGCAATCAAATTCGGCGCGCCATTAAACAGCGGCTTATTCTCGACATCGACTATCAAAAAGAGAACGGCGATAAGTCGTCTCGCAGCCTTTGGCCTTTGGGGCTTTTTTATTGGGGCCGCACTTGGACTCTGGTCGCTTGGTGTGAAAGCCGAGACGACTACCGAATGTTTCGATTGGATAGAATCGCGGCATTAACTGAACAAAGCCAACAATACCCACAACAAGCCGATCGCAGCTTACAACATTACCTGTCGCAAGCTCACGATACTTAGTGCACTGCCAACAATATTATGCGGTCATTGCGTACTTTAAAATTTCAACCACTTGCTGCGGCGTTTTTGCCCAAGCCAAAGCCTGCGCATCAACTTCTTTAAGCGGGTGAATAATCGTATCCTCGTGCAAGGTAACGTAAGGCTTGCCCAGCGCCGCACAATAACCGGCATCAAACGCGGCATTCCACTGCTTGTATTTGTCACCAAAGCGCACCACCACCAGGTCGGCTTTTTCAATCAACGTTTTGGTACGAATCAAATTCACTTTCGACGACTGATGATCACGCCAAAAACTGTTGTCGTTATCCATTAGATGATCACCGGCGCCATCACTGGCTTCGTGGTTAGTGACCGCTGAACTAAAGGTAACATCCAGTCCGGCAGTTTCAGCGCCACGCTGAATTTGTTGACGCCAATCGGTGTGAATCTCACCCGACAGATAAACATTCCAGCTCATTGTTTTCTCCTACACAACTCTCAGTAATTCGATGAACGATTTTAAGCGTACTTAACAACGGCCATAGTTAATCGCGAAACACAGCTCAATTTACCGTCGTCATTTTCGATTTTAATTTCCCACACTTGTGAGGTTCTTCCGCCGTGTAACAATCTTGCGGTACCGGTAACTTTGCCCTCGCGAACACCGCGAATGTGATTGGCGTTAACCTCTTGGCCCACACAGTAATACTGACTGTTATCAACCAGTAAGTTCGCACCGATACTGCCCAGCGATTCTGCCAGAACGACATTGGCACCTCCATGAATCAACCCCATCGGTTGATGAGTTCGAGCATCGGCAGGCATGGTGCCGCGAACAAAGTCGGCACCGACTTCAATAATTTCAATACCAATCGCATTGTGAATGGTTGTTTTGTTACGGCTGTTAATTTCAGCCAAATCGGGGGCTGAGAACCAGATATTTTTTTCGGTGGTCATACTTCAACTCATTTAGCTATTAGTTAACTATAGGTTAACTATCAATGTTAATGATCAATTGGAATTCAAACTTGAGAACCCAACGTCTTATTGCTTAAGGTTTTTATCAGCGACAAACGGGTTACTTTGTCGCTCTTGGCCGAAACTCGACATAGGCCCATGGCCAGGAATAAATTGCACCTCGTCCCCCAGCGGCCAGAGCTGAGTCTGAATAGAAGATATTAAGGTGGCGTGATCACCCTTGGGAAAGTCCGTGCGACCGATGGAGCCCTGAAACAATACATCCCCCACAATCGCAAGCTGGCTAGGGCGATGAAACAAAATGACGTGACCTGGTGTGTGACCTGGGCAGTGGCGTACCTCGAGAGTTTCATTGCCGACGGTTATCTCGTCGCCCCCATCGAGCCAACGATTGGGTTCGAAAACCTCGGCGGCCGGAAAATTCATCATCTGCGCCTGCTGGGGCAGCATTTCGATCCAAAAGAGATCTTCCTTATGAGGGCCCTCAATCGGCAAATTGTACTTTTGTGCCATAGTGGCTACCGCGCCAACATGATCGAGATGAGCGTGAGTGACTAAGATCTTTTCTAGCTCTACGCCGTGTTGCGCCACCGCTTGCTCAATCCGATCAAGATCTCCACCGGGATCGACAACAGCCGCCTTTTTGGTGCTTTCACACCAAAGCAAAGTGCAATTTTGCTGATAAGGGGTCACAGGAATTACTTGAAACTTCATCTTAGGCCTCATTGTTCAAGATACAGCTCAATGCGCTAACGTCTTGTTATTGGGAGCGAGAAAAACGGTCGTCACAATAGCATATTCACAAGATAGGCCCCATGGCGGCAAATGACAGATTGCTGGCTATTCTTGTCCATAGCCCTGCCCAAAGCCGCGGCTAGTTGGCGGGTGAATACGAGCGCGAGCCCATGCTGCGCGCTATAGTAGCGCCATTCGACATGATCTATTGCCACATCTCTACTGGGAATCTCTTATGAATCTACAGACTTTTATTGGCGCCACAGCATTGGCGCTCAGCCTTAGTGCCTGCGACTCCTCGACTCCGACCGATACCGGCGCCAATCCATACCCGGTGGAGTTTTCATCGCCAGATGAACTCAAACAACATGCCCAGTACCTAGAAGAAGAACTCTTCCAAATTGGCGAACATCCGGTCTGGGACTACAACACGCCCAATAAGGGCTTTGGCAATGTCATCATGATTGAAGGCGACGACGGCCTTATTATCGTCGACACCACCACCGCCCACGAGCACGCACAGGTGGCCCACGAGGCCTTTCGCAAGATATCCGACAAACCTGTCAAAGCCGTGATCTACACTCACCATCACGCCGATCACATCAGCGGCGCCGGCGCCTTTGTCTCCCGAGAAGCGGTGGCTAGCGGAGAGGTGAGCATCATCGCCTCGAGTAATTTTATGCGTGAACTCGGTGATGAAAACCAAGCTACGGCGCCTATTATGGCGGTGCGAGCAAGCTATATGTACGGCCAATTACTCGATCCTGAAACCGACGGACGCGACTACCATATTTCTTGCTGTGGCTATCGCTTACAAGCCGACAGCACCAGCTACATCACGCCCAATCGGTTTATTGACGACAGTGAAACTCTAGTCATTGCGGGGGTAGAGTTAAAACTGTTCCAAACCGGCGGCGAATCGGCCAGCCATCTCGCCGTCTACCTGCCGAAGAGCAAAATTTTGCTTTCGGGTGACGAGGTACAAGGGCCCAACTATCCCAACCTGCACTCTCTGCGAGGCACAAAGCCCCGCGATGCACAAAAGTGGATTGCCGCCCTCGACCGCATGCGCTCCTTCGACAGTGATTATCTTGTGCCGAGCCACGGTCAACCAGTCATCGGTAAAGCCGAAGTCGATAAAGTCCTGACAATCTACCGCGACGTGATTCAGTTTACTCACGATCAATCGATTCGTTACATCAACAAAGGCCTTACCCCCGATGAGCTGGCCAATACCATCTCACTGCCCGAACATTTTTCGATGCAACCTTGGACACAGGAATTGTACGGCACGGTAAAACACAACGTACGCGAATACTACGTTGCCTACATCAGCTGGTGGAATGGCGACCCCGCCGATTTAGACCCCACCCCACGACAAGAAAAGGCGCGCCGCTTTGTGACGCTGATGGGCGGCCGAGACAAGGTATTTGCTGAAGCCGAAAAGGCCTTCTACGATGAAGACGATCAGTGGGCCAGTGAATTAACCGCGCTGTTAGTGCGTATCGACAATAATGACATTGCCGCCCGCCAACTAAAGGCTGCGGCCTTGCGACGCATCGGTTATGCCACCAGCAACACCAACTGGCGCGGCTTTTATCTGACCAGTGCTCTCGAGCTCGAAGGCAAAGTAGTACCTAAGACAGTGCGCCAAAACATCATGAAATCGCTCTTCAAGCCATCACACATCACCAGCAGCGAGCTGTTGGAAAACTTGCGTTACCGCATTGATGCCGAGACCATTGGCGACAAGCAACTGACTGTCGGCTATCGGTTCAGCGATACCGGCGAATCCTTCACGCTAGAGTTGCGCAACAGTATTTTGCAGATCCACCCTCGTTTACTTGAAGAGGTCGACGTCACCATGACGCTGAAACGCAGCACATTAGATCGCATTTTTCTGCAACAGCTCGATTACGCCGACGCCATTAGCCAAGACCTCATTGAGGTTGACGGCTCCTTGCTTGCCCTGCGCAGCTTTGGCCAAGCGATTGATCAAACCGACGACAACCCTTACCTAAGCCTGCGTTAAACATATCCCTTAGAGGCGTTGTTAAGGTTATCAACGCTTCTAAGACTCTTCTTTCAATACTGCCCTAACCGCCCCTCCAGAAGAGAAACATCTGCATCACAATCAGCAGTGCCGCCAGCGGCAATATCCACTTACTGAGGCTGCTAACTTCTTCCGTGTCGTGTGGTTTTCCATAGCGCTCCAGTAGCGGTACAGCAACCAACAACGCCAGCAGCAAAACGGCGAGAATTTTCAATAACGTCATTTTTCATTTCCTCCACTGAAATACGGGAACCTTGTGACGAGTACTTTTGGCCCATAAGCACTGGGTTTTGGGTAGAAATGTGTCACCGTTCTCTATAAGTTGTGAACTCTATAGAATTTTACAATCAGATTACAGCCTCCGCTTCCTACCCCCGCTAAAGCGCTATACACTCAACGAGCTATGGACTGGTCAACCTTCGACCAGTGCACCACAGAGTACAATAATAAAGGTTCGATCCAATAATACGAACTACTTCGATCAGTACACTTGAAGACACAACACAAAAGGGACTCCCTATGAAAATCATCAAAACCGCTGCATCTGTCATTCTACTATCCAGCTTAGTTGCCGCTTGTAGCCAAGAATCTGCCGATACCACCGCCAGCGTTGAATCCGCACCCGCGGCAACGCAAGCGGTAGAATCACAAGATATGATGCAACAAGCTAGTGATCAAGCCACTGCCGCAATGGACAGCGCGAAAGAAATGGCCGCCAACGCTGAAGAGAAAGCCGGTGAAGTGATGGCTGCTGCCGAAGACGAAATCCAAGCGGCAACTGAAGCTGCCAAAGAAATGGCCGCTGAGATGCCAGCCTCTGGCGAAGAAGTTAAAGCAGAATTAGACGCTGCCAAGAGCGCTTTAGAAGGTATGCAAAAGCCGTAATCAGTTTTACGTAGGCTCTAGCGCTACAAAGCTGGAGCAGCTGACAGAGGGGTAGCCATGGCTGCCCCTTTTTCATTTGTGCTTTTATTAGATATACAGCTCGATAACGACCCTATTCCAAGTAGCTTCTTTGCTAGAAGACTCCTCGCATTGTTGCTTTTCAGCCATTAGAAAAGCTGTCGACTTTTCGCCGCCCAGATCGCCAACAGCCTTCAGCGCCATTCCGCGATATTGCCGAGACCTACCGTTATGGTAGATAGATTGCAGCTCTTCGAAGTAATCGCACGCCGCTAAAATTCCTAAGCTGGAGATCGCCGCCATACGAACATAGTCATTTTATGACTGGTAAATCCTTCAAGGCTTCAATCACATTTTGATTATTGAAAAAAACAATTCATAAACATCAAAGTAAGCCAAGCGATTATCGCCTGCACCACTACAGATTATCTTAGTCCCCTTGAAGATCAACACGGCAAGAGCGAACAATCAGTCGTGTTTCGAGTTTTCCGCGCCGATAAGATCCGCAATCTTCTCCCTCAGATGAGTTATTTCATTTTCTTCTGATTCTATGAGTCCGCGATACTTATTCTGTACCACCTCCATTTCTTGAGACAAGCTAACCTCCCAATTCGCACCAGCAAGATTATTGGCGGCAAACTCCTTCTTTCTACGTAATTGTCTCAGCTCTTTATCGCGACTCCTACGATACCGAGAAACACTCTTTTGTCGGTGTGTGATCTCTCTCTCATGCGTTCTGATTTTGTTACTCGCCGCTATCGAATCCCACTTTTCATCGGAGTGATTCAATTCATACTTAATCGGCTCTTCTATAGTTAACTCTTTCGCATCATTGCCACAGGGCTTGTCACTAAAGACCTTTTTCCCCCATTTATTTTCACACTGGTAATAGCTCGCCGATACCGACGAACTCAAAAATAGAAATACGGATAGAATTACAACAAGACGAAAAAACACTGAACCCCCCTAATATATCCTTATTAATAGCCTTGTGATCGGCCATGTTTCCTTTTGACGCTAGAGAATAGCGCTCACACTTTATGCCGACAAGATATTTTTACACTCCTATACCTGTCTGGCAGCGCCCCAGCCGTCAAGTCACTGAACGCACGGTCATTCACTGGGCTCTGCCCAGACAGCATATTCATTGCCGTTTGGGTCTGCAAAATGGAACCTGCGACCACCCGGAAAAGCAAATATAGGCTTGATAATTTTACCGCCCGCAAGCTCTACCTTTGACTGCGTTGAATCAATGTCGAGGCTGAACAACACGATAAGAGCGCTGCCGTTGTCAGTCGATACCTGCTGATCTGATTTAAAAAAACCACCATCTAGCCCTTGATTAGAGAAAGCAGCATATTCTGGACCGTAATCTTCGAACACCCAACCAAAAGCCTCAGAGAAAAAATCTTTAGCCTTTTGTATATCTCTTGCTGGAAATTCAACGTAATTTATTTTTTCGTGTTCATTCATATTAATCCCCTTAAAAATTCACGACCAGTAGCAAAAACCAGCCCCTCTATATTGTTTCAATTTACACACTTAGAACTACATGGTCACACGAATTTCAGTGCTACTTACCCAAAGAAATCCGCTTAACTTCACCCACCGACAGCGAAGCCATAAGAACCAAGAGCACTCGAAATATTTTTACGTAGCACCCTACCAGACCCAGCAGAACTGAACGCTCCCTTTACTGTACTTTTTGGCTAGGCGACACGGTATTCAGGTGAGGCTGAGACCGCCATCAGAGAGAATGATTTCACCGGTTAGATAGCTGCTAGAAACAAGCATTGAAGCGGTATGCGCGATTTCACTTGGTTTTGCACCACGCTTCATTGGCGACTTTTCTTTCCAGAGTTTGTGCGCCTCAAGCCAGCTTTTGGTCATCGGTGTATCAACAAGGCCAGGAGCAATAGCGTTGACTCGGATATCAGGCGCGAGAGTCAAGGCCAAAAGCTGCGTCATATGATTCAGTGCAGATTTACTTGCCGCGTAAGGAATTGAAGCGCCTTTAGGCCGCACACCTGCGTGCGAGCTGATATTAATAATACTAGTTGGACACTCTGGCGTTGATGCGTCTCTAAGGGCTTGTTCTGCTTCAGCGATAAGAGTCCAAGGCGCTATAACATTGACTTCGTAGAGATTTCGCCATATTTCCGGAGATGCGTCTTTCAGCGAGCCATGAGCAATCATGGCATTAATTCCTGCATTGTTCACCAAAACATCGAGCCGACCATAGCGAGACAAGACATCTGACACTAGCCGCCTTGTTTGAACTTGATCAGACAAGTCAGCCTGAAAGTACGCTGCACTTGGTGTGATACCGGCTAGTCTTTCACCCTCGACGACAGATGATCTTGAATGGAATACAACCGTAAACCCATCATTGGCTAGTTGCAGTGCAATAGCTTTACCTATTCCTGAGGTTGAACCCGTGATGAGTGCAACTCTGCCTGCATTATTTTGTTGATCAGAAATCATTACTTCCTCGGGTGTTTTTAAGCGTTATGGTGCTGTAGATAAACCTGTTCTATGGCTGACGTCATTGTAACTTTAACGCATGCTGCTACGAGAGCTCCAGACCTGCTTGCTTAGACAGTTTCGACTTTGGCCTATTTTCGAATGAAAATAATGACTATTCAAAAAACCGAGAATTTTCAAACCCTCAACGACACCGCAATTTTTCGACTAAAGCGTCGCCTAAATCGATCAAATTGATGACCTTCCAAAACAGTGCCGGATAGCAATAACACCCGTAAAAAATGGCCACACTAACAACAACCAAATAAAGAAAAACCAATAAATAATTAAAACCCCGTATCTAA
>ERZ1027208.798-NODE-798-length-10706-cov-35.621820_pt1 | contig 10706 bp, 9 predicted proteins | sample MGYA00520867_ERZ1027208 | MGnify/ENA primary metagenome ERZ1027208 (study PRJEB33311, sample SAMEA4378413) | marine metagenome | biome: Marine biome; feature: Fjord; material: Water | collected 2014-07-20T08:00:00Z/2014-07-... | depth 75 m ...
CATAAACACGTTTTGCTTCTTCGGCAAACCATTCAACAAAGGTAGAGCCATAAATGATTTCACCCTGGGCTTCATTCAGCGGTTTTCCTTGTTCAAGGGTAATGATAGTCGCAAGGTCATCTTTATTTTCAAGAATTAGGTCAAACCAGCGTCGTAAGACGCTTGAACGTTCTTTTGCTGGTTTGTCTCGCCAGTTTGCCCATGCGGTTTGGGCGCAACTAATCGCTTCTTGGGTCTGTTGAGCCGTTATAACTGGGACGTGCCCTATTAATTGTTGGGTAGATGGGTTGTAAATAGGCATCGTTTGCTGGTCACTTGCATCAACCCATTGCCCGTTTATAAAGGCTTGCTGCCTGAAAAGACTCTGGTTACTAATATTCATCATTTTTTTATTGATTTATTAAATATAAGACGTTAATAATATAAACAAAAAAAACAGACAATCAAGGGGGGATTTTGAAGGATTATAAAATTGCCGTTATTCCTGGAGATGGAATAGGTAAAGAAGTGGTGCCTGCTGGCGTGAGTGTGTTGCAGACAGTAGCAAATGAACATGGTTTTAAGTTGAGCTTTACCGATTATCCTTGGAGCTGCGAAACGTACCATGAAACAGGTAAAATGATGCCTGATGATGGAATAGAGCAGCTGAAGGATTCGGATGCTATTTACTTGGGCGCTGTTGGTTTTCCAGGCGTTCCTGATCATATTTCTTTATGGGGCTTGCTCATCCCTATTCGACGTTCGTTTGACCAATATATTAATTTACGGCCTATTCGCTTATTAAAAGGCGTTAGTTCTCCTTTAGCGGGTCGCACAGCAGAAGACATTGATTTTTACGTGGTACGGGAGAACAGTGAAGGCGAGTACTCCTCCATTGGTGGCCGACAAAATGAAGGGACACCTTTTGAAACGGTGGTAAAAACGGATGTGTTTACTCGTCGAGGTGTTGACCGTGTTATGAAGTATGCGTTCGACTTGGCGATGACTCGTGACAAAAAGCATCTCACCTCAGCAACAAAATCTAATGGTGTTTTGCATACCATGCCATTCTGGGATGAACGTTTTGCCGACCTGTCTAAACAGTACCCTGATATACGCGTTGATCAATACCATATTGATATTTTAGCGGCTAACTTTGTGTTACACCCCGATTGGTTTGATGTGGTGGTGGGCAGTAACCTATTTGGTGATATTTTATCCGATCTAGGGCCCGCTATAGCCGGCACCATAGGTATTGCACCGTCAGCAAATATTAATCCAGAAGGAGATTACCCATCCATGTTTGAACCGGTTCACGGTTCGGCGCCAGATATTGCCGGTAAAGGCATTGCAAATCCAATTGGTCAAATATGGTCGGGTGCCATGATGTTAGAGCATTTAGGAGAGCAAGCCGCCGCCGATAGAATTGTGAAGGCGATAGAACAAGTTTTACAAAATAAAAATAGCCTTACCCCAGATATGGGTGGTAATGCGACAACAGAATCATTAGCAGCAGCTATTGTGAAGGCACTATAAAAAAATAAAAAAACACTCAACAGGAGAAGACAATGGACTATACAAGAGAGACAGCAAAACAGTGGGCGAATGAGCATATCAAGGGCTTGTTTATGTGTCCTATTTCACCAATGAATGATGATTTTACGTTCGATGAGGAAGGTATTCGTGAGAATATCGAAGCGTTCATTGAAATGGGCGTGGATGGGTTAGTTGTGGGTGGTTTTATTGCCGAATGTTGGAATGCCACATTAGACGAGTGGTACCGCTACCATGAAGTGGTGGCCGAAGCCGTTAATGGACGTATTCCGTTGTTTTCAATATTACTAGACCCTAGCGCGTACCAAACCATTGAAAAAATGAAACGCTTGGAAACACTTGGCTATGACGGGGTGGAAGTAATCAACCCGGTTGTTCAGCTTAAAAGTGATGATGAAGTCTATAACTGGTTTAAATTTATCACCGATAGCTCAGACTTAGCAGTGGTTCTATACAGAACACCTGTATCAGGCAAAGTACTCGGCTGGGACTTAATGCAACGTTTGGCAGACCTTGAGACTGTGGTAGGGACAAAACAAGGTGTTATGAACCGAGTGGAAACACTGAAAATACGTAGCATTATTCGCCCTGACTTTATTGTGGCTGACCCATTTGAAGCCGTTTTTTGTGACGACTTAAGAAAAGGCGGACAAACAGTATTTGGCGAACTGTCTTATATTTTATATGGTAAAAAACGTCATATTATTAAAGATTACATGGCATTGTCGGCTGCAGGTAAATGGGAAGAGGCTTATCAAGTGAGTGCGCAACTTAACGATATTCGTGAGTTTTATAATGAAGTCTTTATTTGGGATGTGGTTCAAACATTCACCTATGCGAGTGCTTTAGCCAGTATGAAAACATGGTTTGAAGAGATCGGCTTGAAAGCAGGACCGATTCGCCCACCCATTGAGCAATGCACGCCTGCATTAAAATCACGTATTCAATCAAAATTAAAAGAATTAGGTGTGAGTTAGTATGATGAAAAAACCATTACATATATGTATCCATGGAGCAGGAGGGCTAGGCTCAGTAATAGGCGGGTACTTGGCTAAATCAGGGCATCGAGTTACGTTGATCAGTCGGCAAGCACATGCCGACGCGATTAACGAACACGGCCTTAAAGTGGTTGGTCGTTTGGGTGATATGGTGATCAAGGACAATTTGCAGGCCGTTACCACGCCGGGTCAAGTTGAGGGTGTTATTGATTACTATATATTACTAACCAAAGCGAAGGATAGGCCGGCTGCTTTAGACGATGCGGCTGTATTAGTCGAACAGACGAAGTGTGCGTTAAGCATGCAAAATGGTGTTGGTAAAGAAGCGCTCTTGATTGAACATTTTGGTGAGCAAAAAGTAATCGGCGGTTCAATTATTGAAGGTGGTACCTTGTTGGAGCCTGGGAAGGTAAATAATCATGTAACAGCCCCAACGACGGCCTTTTTTGGTGAATTAAGTGGCGGTAGTAGTGAGCGAACTGAAGTGCTAGCTCAAGCACTTACCGAGGCTAATTTAACATCAGAATCTGTTGAGGATATTAATCATGTGTTATGGGAAAAAGCCATACAAGTGTCCGGTGCGTCTGCTTGGGCAGCTAGTACGTTAAGCGCCATCCCTGCCTTAGACTATGCAGATGGTATTTCGGTGCGTGAAGGGGCCGAGCACTATGTGATGATCGCCAAGGAGCTCATTAATATTTACAAGTCTAAGGGTTACATGCCGCAGGACTTTTATGCACCTTTTTCTTTTCTAAAAGTATTGGATGAGTCTACATTTGAAGAGGCAGTTCAAGTGTGTCTTGATCTTGGGGAGCGAATGAAAGCGCTACCTAGGGGGATTAGGACATCTATGCATGAAGACTTGATTAATGGAAAAGTAACAGAGGCAGACGCTATATTCTTACCGCTAATTGAAGCGGCAAAAGAAAATAATGTTGCCATTCCCACTTTCCATGGTGCGTACCGTGTTATTAAAACAATTGATAGTAACCGGTAAGGTATAAAGGAGAAGGTATGTCGGCCAATAAGCATGAGGAAACAGTTAGGGCGTTCTGCTCTGCCTGGGATAATTTAGATGTGGCAGGTATTCTAGGGTTAATGAGTCAAAATGCGGTCTACCATAATATGCCTCTGGAGCCTTTAATTGGTCAGCAGCAGATTAAGGCATTTATTGAAGGTTTTTTCAAAATAAGTAATGCATGCCAGTTTGATGTTTTGAAGCTGGTGGCGAATGATCAATGTGTGGTGACTGAGCGTGTCGATACCTTTGGTTTGCTCAATGGCTCATCGATTGACAAACTACCCGTGCTAGGTATTTTTGAGTTTGACGATGAAGGTAAAATTAGCCAGTGGCGAGAGTATTGGGACTTGAAGGCATGGGCTGATAGAGGAGGCCCACCGTTATAAGTTAGTAGTATGACTAAAAAATGCCAGCTACTTGTAGCTGGCATTTTTATTTATAAGGCAATTCTGCTAGAAAATATGGGTTAACACCACAACGCGTATAAGTGCCTTTGAGGGAAAGCTTGAGTGTACTGTTCGTGACCGATGCTTTTACCGGTGCTTAACTAGTGAATTGAGGGTAGAAGGTCATCATGTAACCACAGGACGCCTTATTGCGGGTTCTCTAAGTTGAATTTTAACGTATTAACACTACAGGTTTTCGCCCTGTAGCCGATGAAACTGTAAAGGGGCGCACGGATAAGAAATTGAGCTACACTTAAAGTTGGTTCAGTTAGAAGTACAGTTGCTTGTGCGAAGGGCTTAATGCACTGGGGGATAGGCTAGTGCAGAGAACGACACCCTTACAATTATAATTAATAAAGGTATTCGGTATAAAAATGAATAAAATATCACTGAAAGTTCAGGTTCTATCGCTAGTAGTCGGCTCTCTTGTTTTACTGGCAAGCTTTGTTGGCTACCTCTCATCACAAGAAATAACATCTGCACTCGTGAAAAACTCATATGAACGACTCACCTCTTCACGAGATATTAAAAAAAGCCAGATTGAAAAATACTTTGAGCAAAAAAAGAGTGATATAGAGCTGTTGAGGGAGTCGTTGAATACCTTGGATTTGTTTAACGGTTTAAGGTATGTGTCAAGTAGCCTAAATGTCACTGACGATGGGCCTTTCCCTGTCGAGCGGAATGAAGTAAAGGATATGATCAAGGGAAGTGAAGCTTATTTTCGCCATTACATGGACAGTAAGGGGTATTACGATATTTTTATCATCACTAAAGAAAATGGACATGTGATGTATTCTGTCGCTAAACAGTCTGATCATGGTGCTAATTTAAGAGTAGGCTCGTTAAAAAACAGTGGGCTGGGTGAGGTTTGGCGAAAAACGCTGGAAAACAAACGAACAACCTTTGTGGATATGAAACCGTATGGACCTAGCAATAATGAGCCAGCGATGTTTGTTGGTAGCCCTATTAAGCGAGATGACGATATTGTCGGCGTGCTGGTTATGCAGCTATCAGATAAAGACATTAATAAAGTGATGATGTTTCGAGAAGGTTATGGCAAGTCTCAAGAAGACTACCTTGTAGGTGAGGATAACTTAATGCGAAGTGATAGTTTTCTTGACCCGGTGAATCACACGATGAAAGCCTCATTTGCTAACCCTACTCTAGGGTCAATCGATACTGCTGCTAGCCGAAGTGCTTTAGCAGGCAAAAGTAATACAGAAATTGTGATTGATTACAACGGTAACGCCGTGTTGTCATCTTATGCAACCGTGAGCATTGATGGTGATATACGCTGGGCTATTTTGTCAGAAATAGGTGAAGCAGAAGTTATGATTGTTCCCAATGGTATCCGGCAATCCATTCTTGTAACGGCGGCTACTTTATTGATTGTGTTTGTTTTACTGGCGCTATTGGTGATTAAAATGGCTGTGACGAAACCATTAGAGATGTTTAAAAACAAGCTGTCAGATATTGCACTGAATAAGGACATTACTCAGACGTTGGCTAATGATGTACCTAAAGAGTTAAGTGAAATGGCTGACAGTGTCAATGGTCTGTTAGGGGCGCTTCAAGAGCTGATTAATACCGCCAAAAACTCATCAACAGAAAATGCATCTATTGCGCATGAACTGTCAACAAGCTCATTAGGAGTGGGGGCTAATGTCGAAAAGTCTGTTGGGATTATTGATGAGGCAAGTAATGAAGCGACGCTGATTAACAAAGAAATTAATAACTCAATTATTGACGCGCAGGCCAGTAAAGAGGAAATGTTGCTGGCTAATAGTAAGCTGTTGGAAGCAAGAGATGAAATTGTGCGGCTGACAGGGAACGTGCAAACAACAGCCGATAGGGAGCAAGCTTTAGCGCAAGATGTTGCAAAGTTGCATGATGAAACCTCGGAAGTTAAAAGTGTGCTGGACGTGATCTCGAATATTGCGGAACAAACAAACCTGCTCGCTTTAAATGCTGCCATCGAGGCTGCACGTGCTGGTGAGCATGGTAGAGGTTTTGCAGTAGTGGCTGACGAAGTACGTGGTTTAGCGGGTCATACGCAATCTAGCTTGGGTAAAATTAATGAAACTATCGGCTTATTGATCAGCTCTATTGAGACTGTTAGACGTGAAATGGATCTTAGCTCAGCTGATATTCAAGAATTATCTGATATTGCAAGTACGGTTGATAGTAGCATTAATGAAACGGTACTTATTGTGGAAAATGCTACGAAGGTTAGCGATAGAACCGTTGGAGACTTTGAAATGACAGGAGGGAAGGTGGCCTCTATTGTTGATAAGATCGGGGAAATTAATGCTATTTCATCGACTAATGCACGTAGTGTTGAGGAAATAGCATCGGCAGCAGAGCACCTTAATTCAATGACCGAAAACTTAAACGCACAGCTTGAAACGTTCCGAACTTAAAAAAATAATACTTATTGGCGCCTCTACCGGTGGGCCTGGGCATATACAAAAAATTATTCAGGCCCTACCGGCTGATTATTCAGCGACAGTCATTATTGCGCAACATATGGGGGATGAGTACATCCCTAGCTTTGTGAATCAATTGCAGCATGTCAGTCACCTAAACGTAATGGCTGTTACCGATCAGCTGGCTATTTTACCTGGGCATGTTTATATCTGTTCATTTTTAACTCGATTAACGTCATCATTATTGGGGTTGACGTTTATACAAAAAAAACAAGAAATGGTGCGTTATAACCCTGATATAGACAGTCTGTTTAAGTCAGCCGCTCTGTTAACAACAGCTTATGGAGTGACGGCTTTTCTGCTAACAGGTGTTGGTGATGATGGGGCTAAAGGAATGAAGGTACTATCTGATAAAGGCGCGTTTTGTGTAGCCGAAAGTGAAGCATCAGCGGTGGTTTATGGTATGCCATTTCAAGCTAAATTATTGGTGAAGGGTCTGTCAGTTAAAAGCCTGAGTGAAATTATTCAAACCATAAAATTGCTTGGAAGCTAGCGGTGTTCGGACTATTTAAAAGAAAAAAAGAACCATTACTAGAGCAAGAATTAAACAGTGGGCCACAAGACTTTGAGAGTATTCAAGAGACACTTGACTATGTTAAAAAGATCACTGGAATAACGTTTGAAAAGCAGCGGGTCATTTTTCAAAGCAAATTAAAGAGTTTTTGTCAGCAGAGGGATATTAATAGCTTTCACGAATGTATAGCAAAGGTTGAGCGGGATGTCACGCTACGACAAGAGTTAGTGAATTACGTAACGACTAATGAGACTTATTTTTACCGAGAGTTTGGGCAAATAGAGGAATTAGTAACAAAAGTATGTGAGCGAGCAGATAGGGTTAATGTTTTATGTATGCCTTGTTCAACTGGCGAAGAGCCGTATAGCATTGTTATTGCACTATTGGAGGCAGGCGTTGCTATGGCAAGGTTTAATATACTTGGGGTGGATATAGACACATCAGCCTTACAACGTGCGAAAGAGGGTGTTTATAATGCACGGGATGTCAGTAAAATGCCGACTCATCTAGTGAATAAATACTTTTCAAAACAAGGCGAGAAGTTTCATTTAAATGCAGCCGTTAAATCGTGCGTAACCTTTAGAGCGTGTAATTTATTTGACCCTGAGTTTAAAAAAATAGGTCAGTTTGACTATATATTATCGAGAAACATGCTGATTTATTTTGATATGGATACAAAGTTAAAGGCATCAGAAATTCTAGGTGGGTTATTAAAGCCAGCTAGCACCCCCGTTTATTATGGACACGCTGACTTATACTAACCTGAATGGCAGATGACTAAATAGCCTAACGCTGGCTTTAAGGCTTGCTGATAACTCAGACTACCTAAAAGAAATCACTATTTTATAGTTTCCCCTTAAAAGGTGCTGTTGGCAGTACTGTGGCTGGGGACTTTATTGTACAATTCTAACTATTAAGAGCTGCGATTTAGTACAGCAAGTATTTTGTGCACGTTAGCAATACAGGCAGACGGCTTGACCAACATAATGTGGGTCACTGGACTAGTTTCGTGGTCAGTATATTTAAGCTAACGCTTGGCTGAAAGAGTGTTTTGTTGCTTAGCATCGTCTGAACAAACAATTTAAAGGGCTAAATGTTTTACATTTAGTTTCACATACATAAAGGGGAGTCGAATATGGGAATGGATGACAGAGATGGCGTCATCTGGTTAGATGGTGAATGGGTTGATTGGCGTGAAGCTAAAGTCCATGTTCTAACGCATACGTTACATTATGGAATGGGTGTTTTCGAGGGGACTCGAGCTTACGAAACAAATGATGGAACAGCTATTTTTAGGCTGCAAGATCATACCGACCGCTTATTTCGTTCGGCTCATATTTTAAATATGAAAATACCTTACGATAAAGAAGTGCTAAACCAAGTGCAACGTGAGGCAGTGGCAAAAAATAATTTAAAATCGGCCTACTTACGCCCAATGTGCTTTTATGGTTCAGAAGGTATGGGTATTCGTGCGGATAGCTTAAAAGTGCATGTCATGGTTGCAGCCTGGGAATGGGGTAAATACTTGGGTGAAGATGGCATTGAAAAAGGCATCAGAATTCGTACCTCGTCTTATACACGTAACCATGTAAACAGTGTTATGTGTAAAGCCAAAGCAAATGGTAATTACATGAACTCAATTTTGGCACTGCAAGAAGCTATTTCTTGTGGCTATGACGAAGCGATGTTGTTAGACCATGAAGGCTTTGTTGCAGAAGGGAGTGGTGAGAATATCTTCCTGGTTCGTAATGGAAAGCTAATAACCCCAGACCTTACCTCAGCACTAGAAGGTATTACGCGCGATACTATTTTCCAATTGGCTGATGAATGTAATTTAGAAGTGGTTGAAAAAAGAATTACTCGTGACGAAGTATACGTTGCCGATGAAGCATTCTTTACCGGCACAGCTGCCGAAGTAACACCGATTCGTGAGGTGGATGACCGTACCATTGGGAATGGTGGTCGTGGACCAATTACTGAGCGTTTGCAGACACTTTACTTTGACGCGGTTCAAGGTCGCTCACCTGAGCACAGTGACTGGCTTACAAAGGTTTAACCCTTAATTGGCCTCGACAGTTTATCGTATACTGATTGTCGGCCCTTCATGGGTCGGCGATATGGTGATGGCGCAAAGTTTATTTATGGCACTTAAACAGCGTCATAAAAATTGTTCCATCGATGTGTTAGCCCCTGAGTGGTCATTGGCACTCATTGAACGTATGCCCGAAGTGCGTAAAGCGATTGTTATGCCGCTAGGGCATGGGCAATTTGACTATAAAGGTCGTAAAGCCTTAGGTAAAAGCTTAATCGGTGAAGGTTATGATGAATCTATCGTGCTACCAAACTCATGGAAGTCTGCGTTAACGCCCTATTATGCGAATGTTAAAAAGCGTACAGGGTATTTGGGTGAAATGCGCTGGGGCTTATTAAATAACTCTCGAAAACTGGATAAGATGTTTCTAACAAAAACGGTTCAGCGTTTTGTCGCCTTAGCGTTTGATCCTAGCGATGAATTACCCGTTATTCCTCAACCTCGCTTGCTGATCGACCCTGCGAGTGTAGAGAAAGTGGCTACAAAGTTTTCCATTACTGGTCACTCTTCAAAAGTATTGGGTTTATGTCCCGGTGCTGAATACGGGCCAGCAAAACGTTGGCCAGAAGAACATTACGCAACCGTCGCTAAACATGCGTTGGAAAAAGGCTGGCAAGTCTACTTGTTTGGTTCAGCGAAAGATATTCCCGTTAGTGCCAAAATAAACGAGTTGTCGGGTGGCTTATGCCAAGACTTTGCGGGCAAAACAAGCCTGACCGAAGCGTTGGATTTAATGTCTTTATGCGATGTGGTCGTGAGTAATGATTCAGGCCTAATGCACGTAGCGGCAGCGCTTAATATTAAAACAATTGCTCTATACGGTTCATCCGATCCAAACTTTACGCCACCGCTACACCCCAATGCAGAGATCATTAGTTTGAACCTAGATTGCTCGCCTTGTTTTAAACGCGAGTGTCCTTTGGAGCATCTTGATTGTTTACGTGGTATTACCCCAGAGCGAGTTGAGTCGTTAATTGATGCGGCTTAATTGAGCGCTTAGCCGATGAAAGTACTGGTTATTAAAACGTCGTCACTGGGTGATGTTATTCATACCTTACCCGCGTTAACCGATGCGGCAAAAGCGATTGAGAATATTTCATTTGATTGGGTGGTTGAAGATTCGTTCCAAGACATCCCTCGCTTACACCCAAGTGTTGATCGGGTTATTCCTGTTTCAATACGTCGCTGGCGAAAAAACCCTTGGGCAGCTCGTGCGGCGATTCGTGCCAGTATTAAAGCGATTCAGCAGCAACATTACGACCTTGTTATTGATGCGCAGGGTTTAATTAAGAGTGCACTTTTAACCCGTTTTGCTCATGGCAAGCGCTGTGGTTTATCAAAGGCTAGTTGCCGAGAGCCATTGGCCGCGCTGGCTTATCAGCAAACGGTTGATGTGCCTAAAGGGCAGCACGCCATTGTTCGTGTTCGGCAATTATTCGCTGAACTGCTGGGATACGATTTGGTAGAGGGCGAATTATCGTACGGCTTAGATAAGACAAACTTTAAACGCCCCATTGGATTAGATAAAGCCTATTTGGTTTTTTTGCATGGGACGACTTGGGAAAGCAAACATTGGCCAGAAGCTTATTGGAAAGAATTAGTCTTATTAGCCGTGG
>ERZ1027208.800-NODE-800-length-10684-cov-47.683225_pt1 | contig 10684 bp, 7 predicted proteins | sample MGYA00520867_ERZ1027208 | MGnify/ENA primary metagenome ERZ1027208 (study PRJEB33311, sample SAMEA4378413) | marine metagenome | biome: Marine biome; feature: Fjord; material: Water | collected 2014-07-20T08:00:00Z/2014-07-... | depth 75 m ...
GCAATCTCACCAAAGACATGTTTATTGATAACCCACGAGACCATAGTGTTAAACACGCGGTGAAAAAAAGCCAAGCAGTCTCAATGGTACACATTCAAAAAGCAAAGCAAGGCCTTTACGATGAAAAAAATAAAATTGGTGGTGAATTAGCAGAAAAAATTAAAAGCTTAAGCATTGCTAAGCAACAGCTTAAACTGGTTTTCTCCGGGGAGCCTGATAAACCATTAATGTTATCCCTGCAGGTAAAAGATGGCGATCACGGGCTAGAGACCGCGTATGTGATCAAATCAAAAGAGCTTTTAAAAAAGGCAACCCAATCAACACTTGATTCAGCGGCAATAAAAAAACGTTTCAAAGGTTTTAATAATTCACAATATACGATTGAAAGCATTGATTTTAAGGGCTTACCGCAAGACCTAAGCCTTCCTTTTAAGGCGCTAGCACAAATGAAAAACAAAGCCGCGTTCATCCTGAATGACTCTAGAGACGTGGTAGCAGAAGTGAATGTCCCCGCATTGACTAACTACCCAAAAGAACAAGGTATTAAGCCGTCTATGTCCATTTTAATAGCGGATGAAAAAGACCTGTATTTATGTGATAAGACGAATGCAGATATCTACTTTAAATTACCAGAAAGCTTCAAAAAAGGCTGTACTAAATACATTGATCTTTTGTTACAAAACCCTCGTTTAATACCGTGGTTTCCTGCCGTGCTTATTGGTAAGGATTACCTTGAAGCGGTTAATATTCTCAAGCAGGTACGGCCTAAGCGTATTGTTACAAATAATACGGGTATTGCTTATCAAGCATTTGAAATGCAGATAAGCTGGATAGCGGGGCCCTTTTTAAATACCACTAATTCGTATGCTTTGTTAACGTTACAAGAAGCGCTTAATTGTTCCGGCGCCTTTATTTCTAACGAAATTAACCGAATGCAAATTAAAAAAATCACGAGGCCAAAAAACTTCAAGCTGCTATACAGTATTTATCACCCCATTTTAATGATGACGAGCCGTCAGTGCTTTTTTCAACAAACCGTGGGTTGTAAAAAGCCAAGTATCGAAGATGGATGCATGCTCAAATGCCAAAAGGCGACCACAATTACCAATGTAAAAGGGATTTCCTTTGCCATAGATAAGCAAAAAGGTGGTTACCCCAGTATTTACAACGATGAGCAGTTTTTGAATATGGATGTGGTGGAAGATCTGGCAGATTTGTTTGATGAGTTCTTTATTGATTTAACCAATATTGGCGCAGGGTCAAAAGTGGAGCAAAATAAAACGCAACTGGTCGAGTATTTTGAGCAAATGATCAGCGGGGAAAGCGCTGCAAAAGATCAGCTTAATAAAATGGTGCCGCTTTCCACTATGGCGCAATACCGTCAAGGTTTATAGTCAACAGTTCACAGAACAAGTGGCTAGCTTGCGGGCTAAGTTGGCAGACACAATAACCCCTATTGAGAGTAACTAGCGAGGCTTACGTTTTACCGCTTGTTCTCCCATACCGTTCATTAATGGTGCATGCAACATGCATCGTGATTAACATCTTGAGCTGACCAATACAATCGACTCTTTGCTAACCTTTTAACAAGGTAGGGGGTATGATGAAGTGTCCAAATTAAAAGAACAGTCTACTGTTTTTGGTTACGAATCATGAGTAAACCCTACTGAGTGTAAGCATGAAGAATTATCACAAACTACCTATTGACGAGCTGTATCAAGTGCTTAAAAGCAACTCAAAAGGCTTGTCTGATGAAGAAGCTGAACAGCGCCTTAAAATGTTTGGCACGAACGAGTTACGCGTGAGACAACAAACGCCTAGCTATATAAAATTTCTTTTACAGTTTAAAAACTTTTTCGCCATGTTATTGATGGTTGGGGGAGGTTTGGCTTTTTTTGCAGATTACTTAGACCCGGAACAAGGTAACTTCTATATAGGCTGTGCTCTTTATGGGGTGGTGTTGCTGAACGCTATTTTCACTTTTATACAGGCCTACCAAAGTGAAAGAATCATGCAAAGTTTTCAGAACATGTTGCCGACAATGGTTGATGTTGAGCGTGATGGTGAGGTTAAGCAGGTGGCGGCTAGCCAAGTAGTCCCTGGTGATATTATGCTGCTGTATGAGGGGGATAAAGTTTCGGCAGATGGGCGATTGATTCGTGTCAATCAGTTGCAAGTAGATATGAGCAGTTTAACGGGTGAAAGTGCACCAGAAACCCTACAGCTAGAAGCTGATAGTGAGCACCTCTATCAAAGCCATAATATGGTGTTCTCAGGGACCTTGGTGCAAAGTGGAAATGCCAAGGTGCTTGTTTGTGAAACGGGTATGGACACTCAAATTGGAAAAATAGTCGAGTTAACCAAGCAAGCCTCAAACGTTAAAACGCCCATTGGCAAGGAACTGAATTATTTCATAAAAATAATTAGCAGTATTGCGATAGGTCTCGGGATTACTTTTTTTGCAGTGAGTGTGGCTATTGGAAAAGGAGAAATCAGTAGCCTTATTTTTGCTATTGGCATTATCGTTGCCAATGTACCAGAGGGTTTATTACCAACGGTAACGTTAGCCCTGACCATGGCCAGTAAACGAATGGCGCGTAAAAATGCGTTAATTAAAAACTTAGAGAGTGTCGAAACACTTGGTAGCACAACGGTTATTTGTACAGATAAAACTGGCACGTTAACGCAGAACAAAATTACCGTTAACACCTTAATGACTAATCAACGTGAATACGATACGAACCTCTCTATGGCCTCTAATGATGAGGAGTTACAGCTAGCGCGACGAGTGATGACGCTTTGTAATAATGCACATTTAGATAGTGAGCTGAAATACAGCGGTGATTCAACAGAAATCGCTTTACTGACTTATTCCGGTAAATTAACCTCCATTAGCGATATTGTTCACACTAAACGGACGAATGAGAAATCGTTTACCTCCGAAGATAAGTACATGGTGACCGTCAATGAATCACCAGAAGGTGATCATTTCCATGCGTATTTAAAGGGTGCGCCTGAAGTGGTAATGGCGATGTGCGATCGGATTCACCTGAATGGTGAAAAGGTAGCGTTTACGGAGACTTATCGAGAGCAAGTTGTTGATGAGTACATGTCGCTCGCCGAGCGAGGCGAGCGTGGCTTAGCGCTAGCTTATAGAAACATCGACAGTGACCATATCCCAGATGCTCATTACGTGTTTGTTGCGATTGTTGGCATGATTGACCCACCTCGGGTAGAAGTCCCTAACGCGATATTAAAATGTCGTCAGGCGGGAATACGAGTTTTTATGTTAACGGGTGACTTTGGGCCAACAGCGAAAGCGATTGGGAAACAAATAGGTCTGTTTAGTGATCAAGGAAAAGTGCTTAATGGTGAAAAATTATCAGCGTTAGATGATCGCTCCTTATCTACGTTACTGGATGAAAAGGAGTTGATATTTGCGCGCATTACCCCCGCACAAAAACTGCAAATAGTACAAGCCTTACAGAAAAAGGGTCAAATTGTAACGGTAACCGGTGATGGGGTAAACGACGCACCCGCGCTTAAAAATGCAGACATGGGCGTTGCGATGGGTTTAATGGGTACAGATGTGGCCAAAGAAGCGAGCAATATGGTGTTAATGGATGATAATTTCGCCACCATCGTTACCGCGATTGAAGAAGGTCGGACGATCTTCGATAACATTAAAAAGTTTATTGCCTATATTTTAACCAGTAATATCCCGCAAATATTACCCTTCATCGCCTATGTTCTTTTAGATATTCCCTTACCATTAACCGTTGTGTTAATACTGGCGATTGATTTAGGTACCGATATTATTCCAGCACTGGGTTTAGGCTCAGAAAAGCCTGAAACTGATGTGATGAATAAACCACCACGTGCTAGGCATGAGCGATTGCTAACACGCAATTTACTGTTTATGAGCTACGGCATTGTGGGCATGATTCAAGCAGCGGCAGGTTTTTTCAGCTATTTTTATGTACTGTTAGACGGGGGCTGGCAATGGGGCGAGGCCTTGGCCGTATCCGACCCGCTGTACCGGCAAGCGATCACTGCTTTTTTTGCGTCCATTATCATCTGCCAAATTGCAGATGTATTAATTTGTCGTACTCGGCGACAAAGCATCTTAACCGTCGGTATTTTTGCCAATAAACTCGTATTACTAGGTATTGCGTCAGAGTTGATCTTATTGGCTTTAATTGCCTATGTACCCTTGATGAACACATTCTTTGGCACGGCTCCGCTGGAACTGTGGCAGTTGAGCTTGAGCATTCCTTTTGCCATTACGATTATTATTGCAGATGAAATACGGCGGGTATTTGTAAGGCGTGAAAACCAGTTTGTACTGAAATGGTTAACGTGGTGATTCCAGTACGCATAGAAGAGTAAGTACGAAATGAAGGTAACGAGTATTATTAGTTAAATGATTCTAGGGCTGTCTTTGATTTGTGACACCTGCCAACAGAGTTCAGTTGAGGGCGTTGATACCTCCAAACTGTCGCGATGATGCTTTTAAATAATGTTGAGGCTACTAGCTAGGCAGTTAGGCTGTATCAGTATGTACCCGAGTAGCTTAAGGATAAATAAACTAAGACCCCTAAGTAAACAAAATTAAGTTTGTTGGATTGTTGATGAGGAGTGCCTTCCTTCTATCAGAGAGATAGGGAAGGCACTTTTTCTTTTTGTGTGGCAGTTAGCCTTCTAGCTAAGCCGCCGTTTTATGTTGCTTTTTTCAGTAACCAGAAGTCAAAAAAACCGGATACGAGGAAAACCATTGGAAAGGTTACACCTAGCATGGCTGTGGCAATCCATAGCTCAAGTTCCCAGCCACCTGCTGGGCCAGAGATTAGCTCATGCCCCACAAATAAATAAGCGGCATAACAGTAAAGCTGGTACATCAGTAAGCCAGCTATAACCGAGCAGGCTAATAGCGCGAAGCCACGATAAGGCTGTTTTAAGTTAGGGAATAGGCTGAATTGCATCATATTGTTGATCAAAAAGGCGCCAAAAAGCATACAAACCGGCACTTGAATCATATAGCTAACCTGCTCCATGCCCATATAGTCAGTAAAAAACCAACGTACGACAAATGCAAATAGCAGAATATAAACGGTTCCAATAAGGCCTCGAATAGGTTGTGGTCGACCCATAGATAGTTTGCTAATAGGCCAGAAATCAAATAAAGAATGAATAACAATCACCCCAGCCGTTGTAACAGCAAATGTCATGGCAACCCATGAATCAAACAGGCCTTTTGGGTCAATTTCCGCATGATAAAGTGGGTGAACAATCTCGCCGTTTGGCGTGGGTATATGTGCTAATGCGGTGTAATCAAAAAAGATAAACCAGACAATATAGGCCAAGACATACGTGGCCCCTAAGGTAAGTAGTCCGATGATGACAGGGTTTTTGCTTATTAAGGAAAAAGGCCAAGCGTGCCATATTGGAATAAGCCATAAAACAGTCACAACGGTAAGAATTGTATACTGGATAAACATCGGGGTATCGCCATAATTCTGGCCAACGAATATTGATAGTAGCAACGTGAAGAATGCACCCGCAGCGACAGTAATAAGGGTTAAGCTAATGCCTTTAAGCGGCTGCGGCATATCGCCGATTCGTTTAGGCAAGTTGTTATGCCAAAATAAATTTAGAATCACTTGTGTGGGTGTTGCACACATAAAAGCGATACCCACCCAGCCAGTAAAAAAGTGTTGCTCAAAAGGAAGAATGCAAAGGGCGGCTAGGGTTAATACGACAATGATACCCATACTCCCTGTTAGTAAGACGGATGTCAGTGATTGATTCGGTGCTTGGTTGCTCATGTAGTGTCTCTTAATATTATTTTTATCGGTCAACCATAGACTATCTATAACGTTTATTAAAGGCAAATTTCAAGGCAAGTAATGAAACGTAGCACTGGCGGGACGTTTATTTTCTCAAGCCTTAGTGAGACTAATTGTTATTCTTGCGTTATATTCTTACTCTCAGGGTACTTAAATACTGAAAAGGAGACATATGTCAGGGTGTGATAGTTGCTCAACTGACCATATAGCAAAGGCAAGTCAGCAACAGAAGCGTGTTCTTATCATCGTTTTAGTGATAAACGCCAGCATGTTTTTTGTTGAGTTTACAGCCGGTATTATTAGTCATTCCACGGCCTTAATGGCTGACTCGCTTGATATGTTGGCAGATGCACTGGTGTATGCCTTGGGCTTGTTTGCGCTAGGCCGTGCAGAGCAGTGGAAAAACCGGGCCGCGCTGACGAGTGGCATTTTTCAAATGACATTGGGCGTAGGGATTCTAGTGCAGCCTATTTACTTAATCAGTAGCAATAACCTGCCAGACGCCTTTAATATGGGCGGTTTTGGAGCATTAGCATTGGTGGCTAATAGCGTCTCATTTATATTGCTTATGGCCTACCGCGATGGCGATATCAATATGCGCGCCACATGGATTTGCACACGAAACGACATGATTAATAATGTGGGTGTCTTAATAGCCGCTGGCTTGGTTTACTGGCTGTCATCACCCCTGCCGGACATTATTATTGGTTTAATAATTGCTATTATTGTTATGCGCTCAGCCACTGGGGTAATGAAAGAGGCTTGGGACGAGTTAAAGACATAAGCAGTTAATAAGGCTATTTACTGTGCTCCTGTAGATCGGTGCGGATCCATTCAGCCATTTTAGTGGCACGAATGAGCCAAGCCTTAGCATTTTCATCAGATAAGTGCTCAGACAGGGTGGCGGAAAAAAGTACTAGCCAGTCATCAATAAGAGCCGGTGGAATCTTTAGAAAACGGTGTACAGCATGCGGATTATAGATATCTTCTCGGTAGCGTTTGCCACCAAGATCAATCCACCAAAAGTGGCCTAAGCGAGCTTTGAGTTCATCCCAGTCCTTAACACCAGCAAAATAACTGCCCAAGGTTGGGTGTTGTTGAATCTGGTCATAAAAGCTGTTAACCACCGTTTGAATAGTTTCCTTACCTAGTACGTTGTGAAGCTGTCGGTAGGTGTTATCATTTACCGCTGTTACGCTGCTTTCTACGGGTGGTTTAGTCATGGGGTTGCTCCGTGGTAAGTGCTACTTCATTAAAGCATGCGTGATAATAGGCGTCAAAGCATTACATTGGGGCGAATCAGCCCAAGTGAATACGAGTGAACTAAGGCCATTATACTCATCGGTCCGTTAAAATGGCGGACACCGGGGCACTTGATTTGACATTAAGGTCATCGACAGGAAATATATAAAAGTATGAATAACAGTAAAACAAAGATCCCTCGCTATATTATCGGCATAATAACAGCGGTTACTGCCATGATCGTTGTATGGGTCTTAACCCCTGTATTAGGGACTATGGTCGGCTTACTGGTCGGTTTGGTGGTCGCTGGTGTTGTGTACATGGTGTTAAATTCGGTCAATGAAAAAGACGCCCCTCCTGAGATCACCGAAGAGCCTATCAGTCTATCGGAAACCAGTATTGAATCACTACTTGCTATCAATATCGCCTTGCGCAAAGAAACGATCCCCGAAGAGGTTCGTGCTTTGTATGAGTCCATTATTGATCAATTAATAGAGGTACTGCCAACGGTGAACAGTGAGGTGTCAGGTGGTGAATTGGCGTGGGTGATTAACCGCATGGCGACCGAGTACCTTCCTGAAAAGTCAATCAAGCCTTACCTTGCGATGGATGCTTCTCAGCGTCATGCAGCCGATACGATCTTGTCAGTAAAAGACAGTATTGCGGGTATGCAATCGGAATTATCAGATGTACAAAACATGCTTTCATCGCATAAAACGGATGAATTTAATAACAAGGCTAAATTTTTAAAAGCCAGATTTAAAATGTAAATGGGAGTTATTATGAGTGAGACTGAAAAAGCCCCTAAATGGGCAAAAGCCATCGATATTTCATCAATGAAAGATAAGTCATTATCATTGATTACTAACGTTAAAGAAAAAGCTGGCCCAGCATTAATGCGTACCATTGATGGCATTGGCGAGGGCTCTCAGAAAAGCATGAGGTCAGCGAATGATTTGATGTCAAAAAGTGTTGATTCCTTATTAAAAGGTTTGGATGGTAAGTCACCAACGGGTGAAAAACTACTTGAGTTGCGCACGGCAATGGATGACCTTAACCCGCACTCATTGAGTAATGCTTGGTATTTTAACTGGATGCCAACAGGGCTTAAACGTAAAGCGGTCTCGCGTTTTATTCATCAATATCAACCGATGCAAAGTCATGTTGCTCAAATTCTTGATGGCTTACGTGCCGGTAAAGATGATTTACTCGAAACCAGCATTGATCTTGAGCACCAGTACGATGAAATCATGGCTGCGCAAAAGCAAATCCAATCTGATATCTATGTCGGGGAGCATTTCATAACCGAAGTTGAAAAGCTTGAGGTAGACGTTGATACGACCGATACTCAAGAGGTTACAAAGTTAGCATCTGTTAAAAATAAAGCAGCTCGACGCATCCGTGATCTCCGAACGATGGAGCAAGCGGCCGTACAGTTCTTTATCAGCATTGATCAAACCGTACAAACCAACGAACTGCTGAGTGAACAGATCGATAGCGCGCTGACGGTTGGCCCAATGGTAATGACTAATGCATTACGTATTCAGGCAGCACTGGCTAAGCAGGACACGGTTAAGAAAGCCGTACAAAGTTTTCAAGAAGGCCTAGGCGATATGATGGCGCAAAACGCCGCGGCTGTGAATCAGGCAGCGCAAGAGGTTGGTGATATGTACAACAACCCAGTGATTGCCCTTGAGAAGATGGAAGAGGGCTTTGATCAGCTAATGCAAGCGGTTCAAACAGCAAATGAAACGATGGCGAATAGCACATTAAAAGCACGTGAAGCCAGTGCACGTTTAGCGGATATGACAGCTGAATTATCCCCCGTTGCCGAAGGGTTGCATGATGCAAGAAGTAACCATAAAGATAACGAGGGTGATGTTATTGAAGGCGAAGCTGTGAATGTAGAGGCAGAGAATAAATGATAACTGTGCAACAAAGGCTAGCCGCGATTCGTGGGTTAAACCCTGCGCCGCTTGCGGAGAGGGCATCATTCGATATTCGTAGCCTTAAAAAAGGCGGCTATGTTGAATGGGATGGGCAAACATGGCTGGTTCAGACCGTTTACCTTTACCTTGATGTGAAGTGGAAGGATTTCTCAAAGCGCAAAAAGGATTACTGGGTAACGGAACTTGAGCTGGTGTCATTGAATACTGCTAAGGTACGTTTTGTAGAATGGGAATATGACGACGAACTGGAAGTTAGCCAAACTGATTCGACCGTGGCATTGCGAGATATTCAATACAATGGCCGGGCCATTAAACACCGTGATTTAGAAGAAATTGCCGAAGAGGAAGAAGGTGACGTAGTGGTGGCTGGTACGACATATGCCTATGTTGAAGATGATACTTGGGCAGGCCTTTTTATGAAAGCGGAAGGGTCTAAGGAAGGGGTCCCAATGAGAGCCTATGAGTTTGCTTCACGGAAAGGAACCTACCTTACCATTGAAACGTGGCATGAAGATAATGATGACCGCCCTGAGCGAGAAGCCTTTATTAGCCATGATGTTAAAGCGAACCTATTTGACGTCCTGCAAACCGCTGCAGTTAAATAAACGTTTAATACGAAATCATCATGGTGAAAACTCTGACATATAATAATCGCTTCATTAGCATCTTTTGGCTTGTTTTTTTAACGGCACTGCTGAGTGCGTGTAGTGGCCTGCCCGATAAGTTAACGCATGAATTTAAAAGCATGCCTAAACGTTTAACTGCTCATGATGGGTTAATAAAAACCCAAAAAGATGCCTTTGACAAACTATCAAGCCATTCTGAATGGTCATTTTTCAGCCCTTATTTAGCATCTGAAAAATGGTTTGATCATTTTAATGTGGCGAACACGGAACTAAATAAAGCTAAGCAACTTTATCGCACTCAAATTGAACCAATGGGTGATAGAAACAAACCAGAAGATGCACAAGCTTTTAGCCAGCTCATTGAGCAATTCAATCAGCATTTATCTCGGTCAAGTGGGGCTGCACATTATGCAAAAAATCGGATTAATTTTTTAGTAACCACTCGCAATACAGCAGATAAAACGTATGAGATAGCCGGCCAGCAAGATGGGGAGAATCTATCACTTCAACGTCAATTTGCCTCTCAGGCGAGTGCAGCATTAAAGAAGTACCCAGCTAAAAAGGGTGATTTAACACAGCGCGTAGCAGGGCTGGATGCGTTGGTTAAGCAAAGCAGTGACAGCTATAAAGCACTTAAAACGCAATACATTAAAAAGGCCTCAATAAACTACGCTAACTTTGGTGATGCAGCCGTTGCCTTAAGTCAGTTAACGCAAGACATTGCTAAGTATGAAACACTGCAGCGCAATAAAGTGGCTGAGCTAGACCGTAGCTACGTTAAGGTGCTGGCTGATCAACGTGTGGATTATTACGTTGTTATTGGGCGTGCAACATGGTGTGAAGGTGAATACTGCCGAGCCGGTGATGAGGCTCGTTTTCCGGCAGTAAACGTTGATGCTAAAGTTTTTGAATATTTTGATGCGTTAACCCTTAATTCGATCGCTAAATACCGCCGTTCATGGGGTGGGCGTGATCAGTTCACCTTAAAAATCCCACAAGACAAATGGAAGGCGTTAAGACT
>ERZ1027208.801-NODE-801-length-10680-cov-96.839341_pt1 | contig 10680 bp, 7 predicted proteins | sample MGYA00520867_ERZ1027208 | MGnify/ENA primary metagenome ERZ1027208 (study PRJEB33311, sample SAMEA4378413) | marine metagenome | biome: Marine biome; feature: Fjord; material: Water | collected 2014-07-20T08:00:00Z/2014-07-... | depth 75 m ...
TGGGCGGTGTTGACGGGCTGGTGGAACGCGACCTCAGGCGGTGGGGCGGCGGGCGCGAGAGCAGCAATGTCTTCAATCTGGCCAGGCGATCCGTTGTACCTTCGTTTGTAGCTGCTTGTGTGATCTATATCAGCCTGCCGTTCAGCATAAATCCGGTGATAGTCATTCTTCCATTTGCATTTTTGCTAGGGTTAGCTGTTCGTATTGGGTTTGAGCGGTTGAAGAAGTATTTCTGAAATCTAACACCTGAATAGGCAAGCATAGCCCTGAAAACTAAGGTTTTTGGTATCAAAGCAAGCAATAATCCCTCATTCTTGCGGATTCCTCGATTTTCCCATATTCTCCCCTTTAGTTATGAAGGCGACATATGCTATGACTGATGAAATTTTGACCTTGAAAGAGGTTGCAGCGTACCTAAAACTCGCTGAGAAAACGGCCTATAAGCTGGCGGCTGAAGGGAAACTTCCCGGCTTTAAAGTTGGGGGTAGCTGGCGCTTCAAAAGGGAAGATGTCCAGAATTGGATAGAAGAACAAAAATTAGGCAATAAAGGGTAGATCTCGTTGAACGCAGTTGAGATAGAAGAAGCAATTACCAATCTAGCTGAGCAAGAATTTGATCCAGCTAATTTTGCGTTTGCCTTTCTTGAGGCATTTGGTAATAAAGAAACCACTATCAAGCGGCTGAAGAGTGAGAAGAAAGGCTGCACTAATGCCTCAGACCTGAAAGCCGAAGGCGCTGTTCTCCAGCGCAACAATATCCATATCCTTGTTTCTCCAGAAGGTGAAACGGCTCATACCATAACCAAGCTCAAAGACAGTCCTTCAACTGAAAAAGCCAAAGCAAAATTTATTTTGGTTACAGATGGAAATTACTTTGAAGCTGAAGAGCTGTCTAGTGGTGAAACCCTTGCTTGTAACTATAAAGATTTCCCCAATCACTTTGGTTTCTTCTTGCCTCTTGCAGGCATTAGCACTGTAAAACAAATCCGTGATAGCTCTTTTGATATAAGAGCGACCAGTAGGCTAAACAAGCTATATGTTGAGCTCTTAAAGAATAACCCTGACTGGGATACCGAAGAACGCCGTCATGATATGAACCATTTTATGGCTCGGCTTATTTTCTGTTTCTTTGCGGAAGACACTGAAATATTCAATGTACAGAATTTGTTCACCGATACCATTGCCCAGATGAGCGAAAGCAATTCCTCAAACACTCATGAGGTGATTGGAGAGGTCTTTCGTGCTATGAACACCAAGCAGGAAAGCCGTAAGAAAGAAGACATCCGAAATTTTGCAGACAAATTCCCCTATGTGAATGGTGGTTTATTTTCAGGGAGTACCGACACGCCAGTATTTACAAAAATTGCTCGTTCCTATTTGCTTCATGTCGGTAACTTAGATTGGACGCAGATTAACCCGGATATTTTTGGGTCAATGATCCAAGCCGTTGCAGATGATGAGGAGCGTGGCAGCTTAGGAATGCACTACACCAGTGTTCCAAATATTCTTAAAGTGCTTAACCCTCTTTTTGTAGATGATCTTCGTCATCAACTGGAGCAGGCGGGTAATAATGCGAGGAAACTATTGAACCTTCGCAAGCGCATGTCGAACATTCGAGTGTTTGATCCTGCATGTGGATCAGGAAATTTCCTTGTTATTGCCTATAAGCAAATGCGAGAAATAGAGTCACAAATAAATATTCGTCGCGGGGAGGCAAAAAGAGCTAGTGATATACCACTAACTAACTTTAGGGGGATTGAGCTGCGTGATTTCCCTGCCGAAGTAGCACGTTTAGCTCTGATTATTGCTGAGTATCAATGTGATTTACATTATCGAGATCAAAAGCTGGCATTGGCTGAATTTTTACCTTTGGATACTGATAACTGGATTACCAGCGGAAATGCTCTTAGGTTAGATTGGTTGTCAATCTGCCCTCCAACAGGAACAAGTGTCAAGATGCTAGGTGATGATCTATTTGAAACACCATTAGACCAAGCTGAGATAGATTTTGAAAATGAAGGCGGGGAAACCTACATTTGCGGAAATCCGCCATATTTGGGAAGTACGTGGCAATCAAAAGAGCAAAAATCAGATTTAGAACGAATCTTTAAAAATAAGACTAAAAGTTGGAAGTCGCTAGACTATGTTGCTGGCTGGTTTATGAAAGCGGCTGAATATGGCTCTTATACCAATGCTTCTAGTGCTTTCGTTAGTACCAATTCAATTTGCCAGGGGCAGCAAGTGCCAATTTTATGGCCGCTAATATTTGATTCAGGGCATGAAATATCTTTTGCCCATACTTCGTTCAAATGGGCAAATCTTGCTAGTCACAATGCTGGGGTTACTGTCGCTATTATTGGTATTTCCAATCATTCAGCTAAGTACCGAAACCTATACTCGATTTCTGACGATGGTAGTTCTACTGAGAAAAAAGTAGCAAATATAAACGCCTATTTGGTCTCTGGTTCAAATGTGATCGTGAATAAGTCGTCTAAGCCTCTATGCGAATTACCTGAAATGAAATTTGGTAACAAACCTGTTGATGGCGGAAACCTACTCCTGTCAAAGCCTCAGCTATCTGAACTTGACCTTTCCAGAGATCAGTATGATCGTTTTATTCGACGAATTTATGGGTCAGCCGAATTTATAAGAGGGTTACAAAGATATTGCCTATGGATAGAAGATGAAAACTTAGAAGAGGCGATGAGTATTAACGCAGTACGAACACGTATTGAAGCTGTTAAAGAAATGCGCCTCTCTAGCCGTGACAAAAGTGCAAATGATATGGCTGTCCGTTCTCACCAAATGAGAGAAATGAACATTGGCAAGACACAAGCAATCGCTATGCCTTGTGTGTCCTCTGAAAATCGAGAGTATCTTCCGGTTGGTTTGATTGACAATAGATCAACTGTAACCAACCTTTGTTTCGCGCTTTTTGATTCTCCGAAGTGGGGCATGGCTTTGCTTGCTTCGCGCTTGCATCTTGTATGGATAGCGACGGTGTGCGGGAAAATGAAAACGGATTTTCGTTATTCGAATACTATGGGGTGGAATACGTTTCCTCTGCCAAAATTAACGGAGAAAAATAAACAGGATTTAACGCGGTGTGCGGAAGGTATTCTATTGGCTCGTGAGGCTCATTTCCCAGCGACGATTGCTGATCTGTATGACCCTGAAAATATGCCAGAAGATTTAAGAAGGGCACATGATCGTAATGATGAGGTGTTGGAAAGAATATATATTGGCCGTCGGTTTAAAAATGATACTGAGCGGCTGGAGAAATTATTTGATCTATATACGCAGATGACTACTGCTAGTTCATCTGATAAAGCAAGGAAGGTGAACTAATATGGGACATAAATCTATACCCTCGGTATCGGTTAATTATGCTTGCAATGGAAGCTCTAAAAAATCGAATGAGCTTGGAATGCGTGTTATGCAGGAGCGCGCATACGAAAAGCGTGGTGAGCAGTACCTTCTTATCAAGTCGCCCCCCGCATCAGGTAAAAGCCGTGCATTGATGTTTGTTGCGCTAGATAAGCTAAACAATCAAGGCATCAACAAAGCCGTGATAGTTGTACCAGAAAAATCTATCGGTTCCAGCTTTAATGATGAGCCGTTAAGCGACTACGGTTTCTACTGGGATTGGAGTGTCGAGCCTAAATGGAATTTGTGTAATGCCCCTGGAGAGGATGGCGGCAAGGTCAATTCCGTTAAGTCATTTCTTGAAAGTGATGACAAAGTATTGGTCTGCACCCATGCCACCTTCCGTTTTGCAGTTGAGCGTTTTGGTTATGAGGTTTTTGATAACTGCTTAATTGCCGTAGATGAGTTCCATCACGTCAGTGAAAATCCAGACAATATTCTAGGAAATCAATTAGCGCAATTTATTGCCAGAGATAAAGTTCATATCGTTGCCATGACGGGTTCCTATTTCCGGGGTGATGCGGAGGCAGTGCTGTCTCCAGAAGATGAAGAAAATTTCGATACGGTCACTTATACCTATTATGAGCAGCTAAACGGTTACGAATACCTGAAAACGCTGGATATTGGTTATTACTTTTATTCCGGCGCATATTCAGATGAAATCTTGAGTGTGCTAGACCCGAATGAAAAAACCATCATCCATATCCCTAATGTTAATTCACGGGAAAGCTCAAAGGATAAGCACAAAGAAGTTGAGCATATCCTTCACGAGTTAGGAGAGTGGCAGGGTACAGACCCGGATACTGGGTTTCATTTGGTTAAAGCCAGTGATGGCCGAGTGCTGAGAATTGCGGACTTGGTAGATGATGACGCCAAGCGTGAAGTTGTTTCTACTGCTCTTAAAGACCCTAAACAGAAAAACAATCGGGATCACGTTGATATTATTATCGCCTTGGGAATGGCCAAAGAAGGCTTTGATTGGATATGGTGCGAACACGCGCTCACAGTTGGTTACCGTTCCAGTCTAACCGAGATTATCCAGATCATAGGCCGGGCAACCCGCGATGCGGAAGGTAAGACCAATTCCCGATTTACAAACCTTATTGCTGAGCCTGATGCAGAGGAAGGGGCGGTCGTTGATGCAATTAATGACACGCTAAAGGCAATCGCTGCCAGCCTTCTTATGGAGCAGGTGCTAGCGCCTAAGTTCAATTTTACGCCGAAGAAACCTACAAATGCTCCAGTAGATGGATTTGATTATGGCGAAGCAGGTTATAAGCCCGATCAAGCCAACATTGGCTTTAATGAAAGCACAGGACAAATTCAAATAGAGATTGATGGTCTGGTAGAGCCTAAAAGTGAAAGCGCACAGCGTATTTGTAGTGAAGACCTGAATGAGGTTATTACTGCTTTCGTACAGGATAAAACTGCTTTAGAACGTGGCCTATTTGATGAAGAAACTGTACCTGAAGAGCTAACTCAGGTTCGCATGGGTAAAATCATCAAAGATAAATATCCAGAACTTGATGAAGAAGATCAGGAGGCAGTAAGGCAGCACGCTGTTGCTGCACTTAATCTCACGCAAAAAGCCAAAGAGATAATCACAACGGAAGAAAATATTCAGGCTGGAAATACTGCATTGATTGATGGCGTTAGAAAATTTGCCATGGATGTTCGTGATTTGGAAATCGATCTTATTGATAGCATCAATCCATTTAACGAAGCCTATTCTATTCTTGCTAAGTCAATGAGCGAGGAGAGTTTGAAGCAGGTTGCTGCTGTTATAGCATCAAAAAAAGTGAGTTTGACGCATGAAGAGGCGAGAGAGCTTGCAAAACGGGCTTTGAAATTTAAAGAGGAGCGTGGGCGCTTACCGGAGATCACCGCCGCTGACCCTTGGGAAAAGCGAATGGCCGAAGGTATAGCCTTCTTACAAAGAAAGGCAGCGGAGGAAGCTAATGGCTGAATTGTCAGACTTGGAGCTTCTTGATGCTTTAGGCGTCGAAGCAAAGGCCAAGAAAAAAGCAAAGCTTACTCCTAAGCAGGAGCGAATTATTGCGGGATTTGAAGAAATTCAGCGTTTTGTTGACGAGCATGGTCATGCACCGCACCATGGTGAGGATAAGGGTATATTTGAAAGGCTATTTGCCACTCGCCTAGGACAGATTAGACGCCAAAAGGAATGTGTAGAGCTTTTGCGCGAGTTAGACCAACAAGGCTTATTGGTAGATGCAGGGAAAATAGAAGAGCCAAAAGCTGAGTATGAAACTGATGAAGAGCTATTAAAGGAGCTTGGTGTTGAGCCGCCAAAAGAAGGTGATATTACCCAGTTGAAACACGTTCAAACCCGTGCTGAAAAACGAGCGGCTGAAGAGATTGCTGACAGAACACCTTGTGAAGATTTTGATAGTTTCAAACCGTTATTTGAATTGGCGAAGCAGGAGCTGGATGACGGTAGTAGAAAAGCTCTACGATTTGGCAAAGATACATCCATAGAGGTTGGGAATTTCTTCATTCTTGGTGGCCAGCTCGTTTATGTGGCTGATATGGGAGATGAGTTTAAAGCCCCTAATGGCGAGAGTGATGCAAGATTAAGAGCTGTTTATTCCAATGGAACAGAAAGCAATATTCTACGGCGTTCATTGCAAAGAGCGTTGTACAAGGATGAAGCAGGACGCAGATTAACTGACCCTGATATGGGGCCATTATTCTCAGGCGAAATGGATGAAGGAGATTTGGCAAGCGGAACTATCTATGTCCTTAGAAGCAAATTAGATCATCCAGTCGTAAACAAGAGTCGCGATGTTATTCACAAGATCGGCGTCACAGGTGGTGATGTCAAAGCTAGGATTGGCAATCCAAAGATTGATCCGACCTATCTTATGGCTGACGTTGAAATTGTTGCTACATACGAGCTTTTCAATATCAATCGCAAGAAGCTGGAAGCCCTAATTCACAAGTTTTTCAATAACGCCAGGTTGGATATTCAGATAGAAGACAGATTTGGAAATCCTGTTGTACCAAGGGAATGGTTTTTGGTGCCACTATTTGTGATTGATGAAGTCGTGGAAAAAATCAAGGATAAGACGATAAGCAACTATTTCTACGACACGGAAACAGTTTCTTTAGCGCCAGTCTAATTTATCTACAATTAGGTAATAAAAATGGCGGGATGCAGTATGGATGGTAAAGAGTATTAAGGAATAAAAAATACAGGGCTGGTTGTTGATGGGAAAGAAAGCAAGAGATTATAAGAGAACAACATTGCGGAGGTTGGATACGCTTTCAGGTAATGAGTGCGCAGCCCCTGACTGTGACAATCAATTTATTGCGAAAGATGAAAAGAGCATTATTAGCAAAATATGTCATATTGAAGCCGCCAGTAAAGAAGGCCCACGTTTTAACCCTGTGATGGATGATGATGAACGGAGGCATTATGACAATTTAATTTTGTTGTGCGATGAATGCCACACCATAATTGATAACAAAGAAAATGAGACTCAGTATCCCGTTCCGTTACTTCAAGAATGGAAAAAAAGTCACGAAAACAAAGCTATTATAAGACTAAATTCGAATACGTCCCTTTTAAGGCTTGCCATTGATGCCATTGCCGATACTGAGTTTGATAGTGGTTTTATTGAAAGTGCAGAAAACTATTCACCGTTTAATCTTGATGCGAAAATTAGCTACAACATGGTTGTCCGAAACAGGCCCACAATTGATGAATACAAAGTTTTCTATCCAAAAATATCATCACTTTACGACGAATTGGAAGCGCGCGGTTCATTCAAAAAAGAAAGGCTTTTACGAAATGTTCACCTTGTTTACTTAAAGGTAAAAGGAAAATATTTGACTGACAAAGTATCCGAGATAGAGGTTATTAGAGCGAACGCCGACAATATAATAGAGGATATTGAGGAGCTTTTAATGGAGTCGGATGGCGTGGTTAATTCAGTGTCCGAAGATATTTCGTTTGGCATATCTGTCGTAATGGTGGATGCATTCATGCGTTGCAAAATTCTTGAAGAGCCGGAGATTGTATGATTGTCAATAAGGATGTTCGTCCAGAAAGGAAAATCTATTATATCGGCGCTCTTGTGATCGACATCTTGAAAGAAAGCAAGGAAGAGATTGTCGATCATCTGTTTGTTTTTGAGAAGCTCCACAAGAAGGAAAATGTTTCCGCAGAGGTATTTTTGCTCTCGCTCGACTGGCTATTCCTGTTGGGAGCTATAAAAACGGAAAAGGGAATTCTTAAAAAATGTTTCTAAAAACGTTAAAAATAGATTGTGGATCTGAAAACATACAGAACATCACCTTTCACAAAGGCATAAATCTTATTGTTGATGAAACCAACAAAGAAGACTTAAAGGAATCTGGTAATAATGTCGGCAAAACTACTGTCTTAAGGTTGATCGATTATTGCCTGGGTGGCAGTGGAAAAAATATTTATCAAGACCCAGAATTTAAAACCAAAAAGAACACTCAGATAGAGGACTTTCTTAAAAGCAAGAACGTAATTATTACTCTGATACTAAAGAAAGACCTGGAAGATGCGGATTCACCAGAGATCAATATTCGTCGAAATTTTTTGTCGTATGGCAAAAAAATACAAGAGATAGATGGCACCAAGTATCCTGATAAGGAATTTCTTAAAAAGTTGAAAGAGTTAATATTTCATTCCAAGAAAGAAAAGCCAACCTTCAGGCAGATCATCTCAAAAAATATACGCGATGAAAAAAATAGGCTTGTAAATACTGTAAAGGTCTTGCACCCCACGACAACGGCTCAGGAATATGAGGCATTATACCTTTTCTGGTTCGGCATTGATCTTGATGTGTCCGAAAGGAAGCAAAAACTATTTGCCCGAAGAAAATTGGAAGATTCATTACAGAAAAAACTGAAGTCCGAGGGGACTCAGTCTTCAATAAACCAATCACTCTTGGTGGTCGATAGGTCAATAGAGCAGCTCAATAGAAAAAGAGATACTTTCAATCTCAATGAAAACTACGAAGAGGATATAAATAACTTTAATCAGGTGAAATCTGAGTTGAGCAGAACTTCAACTAGGCTAAGTAGGCTAGAGTTAAGAAAAGATTTGATTTTAGAAAGCAGGCAGGAGCTTGATGCTGAAACTTCAAGCCTCGACACAAGTAAGATCAAGGCTTTGTATGCCGAAGCAAAAGTTTTAATTCCTGAATTACAGAAGACATTTGAAGATACTTTAACATTTCATAATTCGATGGTTCAGGAAAAGAAACGTTTTATTTCCGAAGAATTGCCCGAACTGGAGGCTCAAATTTATCGCCTAAATTCTTCCGTGGGTGAATTGATTCTCGAGGAGCAGAGGCTGGCGGATGTCTTAAAAAACACAGGTAAAAAAGAGAGCTTCCAATCTATATTAAACGATCTAGCTATTTTGTCTGAAAGAAAAGGCGGTCTTGAAGAGAAAAAGAGACTTTGGGAACGAACCCTGTCACAGACGGATTCTATAGATCGTGAAATTGAAGAGATTGATGATGGCATTTCCTCATTGGATAAAACTATACAGGATAGAGTCTCGGACTTTAATACCTATTTTTCCGATATTTCTTCACGGCTATATGACGAACAGTTTGTTTTATCTCCTGATAAAAATGAAAAAGGATATGAATTAAATATTGGTAGTATTACAGGCAACTTGGGAACAGGTAAGAAAAAAGGCCAGATGGCCGCTTTCGATTTAGCGTATATTCAATATGCGGATAACGCTAATATTGATTGCCTGCATTTTATTCTTCAGGATCAGATAGAAAATGTGCATGACAACCAAATTTCTAATTTGATGACTGAGATAGTTTCAGAAGTGAACTGTCAGTATATTATGCCGGTCTTGGGGGATAAATTGCCTGATGAAATCGCAATTGAAGATTATAGTGTTTTGACTTTATCTCAGGATGAAAAACTATTTAAGGTTTGATTGAGCGAGATATACAGGGACAGTTTTCTTACGAGAGGAAAAGCTTTTTAAGCAATATGCAGCTCACAAAAACTGATTTTATACAGTACCTGCATTGCCCTAAGTCACTTTGGCTATTAAAGCATGACCCAGGGAACTATCCCCAAGGTGAATTCTCTACTTTCATGCAGAAGCTCGTGCGTGAAGGCTATGAGGTCGAGCGATATGTCCAGCAATTCTTTGATAGCGCTGGTGATCGGAATGTCAGTTTTCAGGCGGAATTTAGGACTGACGACGGTCTGTATGCGCGTGTAGACGCACTGGAAAACATGGGTGATGGGACGACTGCACTCTATGAGATCAAGTCTTCGACCAGCGTCAAAACCGATGCCAAGCATAACCATATAAAAGACGCCTGTTTCCAGAAGATTTGCGCGGAACGCGCCGGGCAGCGTATCGACCGTGTGTTTTTGGTTCATTTGAACGGCGAGTATGTTCGCAACGGTGATATCGATCCCGGTGCGATGTTGGCCTTTGCCGACATTACTGAGGCGGTCGAGAAGATAGAGTCCGAAACGAATGCAGAGGTTGACGCCGCCTTGGCGTTTCTGGCGAGTGACCAGGACATGAGTGGCTGCTCCTGTGTTGAGAAAACACGCGCTAACCATTGTGATGCGTTTGGGATTTTCAACCCTGAAGTTCCAACGCCGTCGATATATAGTCTGCCGAGGTTGCGGGCAAACAAGATCGGCGATCTTCGTTCGATGAATGTGCTTGGGCTCGACGATGTACCTGACGATTTTCCATTGTCGAAAAACCAACGTATTGTGGTTGGCTCTTTTCAGGAGGGTGAGCCGAAGGTTTCTGCACAGACTATCAGGCAATTTCTTTCCGAGCTGATTTTTCCGCTCTACTTCTTCGACTACGAAACTTTTTCTTCCGCTGTGCCGCTGCTTGACGGCACCAGCCCTCACAAGCATTTTCCAGTGCAGTACTCACTGCACATTTTGGATGCCGACGGTTCGCTTCAACACAAAGAATATCTGGAGCGCCAGGCTCGTTTGCCGGATCGTTTGATTGAGCGAATGCAGGAAGACTTTGGCCCGACTGGTAGTGTCGTTTCCTGGCACGCTTCTTTTGAGAAAGCGCGCAATCGTGAAATGGCTGAACGTTATCCTGGTAATGCGGAGTTTCTGAATAGTCTCAATGACCGGATGGTAGACTTGGAGGATGTTTTTAAGACTGATTATGTCGACGCGCAGTTTGACGGTTCCACATCCATAAAAAAGGTGCTGCCGGTTGTTTGTCCTCATCTC
>ERZ1027208.802-NODE-802-length-10679-cov-6.879518_pt1 | contig 10679 bp, 9 predicted proteins | sample MGYA00520867_ERZ1027208 | MGnify/ENA primary metagenome ERZ1027208 (study PRJEB33311, sample SAMEA4378413) | marine metagenome | biome: Marine biome; feature: Fjord; material: Water | collected 2014-07-20T08:00:00Z/2014-07-... | depth 75 m ...
GGTAGAAACGTTGATCTTTTTGGCTCAAATAATAATATTTTGCGCGTGTTGGATGGGTACAGTCTTGGCTATAACCAATAACATCACTTACCACCAACTCATCATTTTCCATCCCAAAAACAGGTACCCCATATCCGTCAAGGTTATCCACCAACGGCTGCTCGGCAGTAATTTTGTTTTTACCGCACCAGAGCGGATAGCTCAGTTCTCCAGCGAAAAGTGGTTCAATTGGCCCAACTTCTCCCAACCGAATTGGAAACGGAAATGTTTCTTTTGGTCTTGCCAATAGTGAGGGGTGCAACCCAGCGTAGGCGGGCAAATGGCCTTTGTTGTTGTCGAAACCCGGCGGAAGTTTGTTAACAACACGCAGAGGAGGCTCGTGTAGAGAGGGCAGAACTTCTAGCCAATAATAGCCACCGAGTGCAAAAACTCCGCCGACAGTAATGGCCCCTATTAACAACACCCACTTTATTAACTTCACAAACATACGTTGTCCGCCGCTGAACCGTGCCTGCCAATAAAAAAAGTATAGTTGCTTTGGGTGCCAAGACCGCAAGGGCCTTTATCTTTTCAAAGACGAAATTCAATCTCATTCACAATAGTTAGGAGGTGCTTGCTTGCGAGGCCCTGGCAGGAGTGTGTAATCCACCGACCTCCCTCACCCTCTTAGATCATCGAGTAGCTATCGGCTCGGCGCTAGATCCAAATTCATCTTACCAGCCAACAGCATAAAAACGCCGCCACAGCATCGCTACAAAGAACTTTATTTGTCATAATGAGAGCACGTCCTGCCACGCAGGAAACCTAGGCCAAAACTCAAAAAAATAAGGATGTAACAATGAGCGCAGAGACCGCGCAAAGCACTCGAAACACTGCAGGGAAGCTAGGCCTGTTCTTAGTTGTAGTAACGACGGTATTAACCGCCGCCTGCACCTCTAAGCCTGTCCCCGTGATAAGCAACGAACAGCTACACCAGCATTCGACCGCCTACATCAGGCAGGCAATTCGGGCCGACAACTCGTCGGATATTTGCCAATCGATATCTCATGACAGCAACTCCGAAGCGCAGAGTTTGTATCAACAGTGGCTAGAGCAAGAATGGAATGTCATCATCGGCGCAGACAGTTTCTACCGAACGACGCTAAGCGGTGAAACCCTTGTTTTTGACAATCAAATTTTGGCGATGGAAGCATTGCGACTCTACGCCGATGAAACGGAACGTTCGAGCGCAAGCTTTAGCTATTTGGCGAGAGTAAAAATGAACCCAGAGCGAACCTGCCTGAGAAAAATGCGTGAAACATTAGCTCCGCTCGCTCTCACAGAGGGCGCTCGTACAAAACTGGTCGCGCAGGCAATAAGACATCCTGCCCCTCCCGCCCGAGGTGATCGCATCCCGAGTTTAGCGGGAAGCTTTACTATCGACGCCACAGCAGGACGCTCACTCTACAAAATTGAACAATCCACAAAAAATATGAGCTGCTCAAGCCCCAAAATTATTACCTTTCAGAACAAGTGGCCATCGGAGATCTACGGGATTTTCTGCAACAATGACCACAAGTTGGTAAGCTGTGACTGGGGGCAGTGTAGAACACTGTAAGATGGCAGCTTGCTCGTCGAGCAGACCGGCCAGTGCGCTCCTTTATTTGAGAGCGCACCTGCGTACCGCATCACTTCAACGAAGGCACCACTGAAAACTGCAATTATTGCAAACCTCCAAGCGCCCAAGTACAGCCACCGATTAGCCGATCAATTTCCCGTAGCCGCCGTTGAGGTAAACCAATGGGTTTATCTCGTCACTATCGGCCACAAGCACCTCTTCGATCTCCCCGATCACAATCCGATGGGTCCCATAGTCAATGCACTGGTCTTGACGACAGAAGAACGCGGCTAGCGCTCCATCTAAGTAGGGTAAACTCCTAGCGCTAGACCAAGCGCCCAACTCAAACCTTCCCGCGCCTTGATCGCCACTGGCACAGCGATTGGAAATCGCCTCTTGATCATGACTGAGCAGATTAACGCAAAATTGCCCACCTTCCGCGATGGCTTCGAACATTCTTGTGCTTTTGTTGATACAGACCAATAGAGAGGCGGGTGAATCCGATACCGAGGTCACCGATGTGGCCGTCATGGCGTAAGGGTTTCCCTTTAAATCTACCGAAGTGATAACACTAACCCCAGAAGCCAGCCGCCTCATACCCTCTTTCATGGCAACACTCATCTCTACTGACTTCATATAATTTTCTACCTGCCGATATACAATAAAAGGCGATTGTAGCTTATATACATTATTGCTGGATAGCTGGGCTGCAGCTGAAATCTTCTGCTTCTCTGGCAATTTCGAAAAATAGAGCTATTTTTACACCATTCACTAGGACGCGAGGTCGCGACTAACACTGCGAGCTTGCACAACAAAAAAATGAGGATACGCACTTGATCAATAAAACAGCACTTTTGGCAATTATTCTAACCACATCGGGTTACGTAAACGCCTGTGAGAAACCATCTTCGCCACAACTACCTGATCCGGGAACTGCCGTGACTGCGCAGATGATCAAGGCCAAAAATGACATGAAGACCTACATAAAGTCCGCTGACGACTATTTGAAGTGCGTCCAGTCTGATACCGACAAATACAACAACATGGTAGAAGAAATGCAGGCTGCCGCCGATGGATTCAACAGCATCGTCCGCAAATACAAAAAACGTATGGGCGCAGCCTAAACAACCCAACGCTTGCCAATGGGCGCGCTTGTGCCCCGGCAAGACGCCAAGCTCGCTAAGAAGTTACCATGCTAAATTGACTCGTTTTCTGGTGGTTCAGGTCGTATAATCGCGCCCTTTTCTATTTCGGCGGTAAACCATGGCCATCAACCAAGTCTTTCCTGAGCAATACCAAATACAGCTTGATGAAAAAGCGGCGCGAATCACTGCCCAATTTGCCGGCTTTCAACCGCCTGCCCTAGAAGTCTTCCCCTCGCCGCCTAGCCACTATCGTATGAGGGCTGAATTTAAGATTTGGCATGAAAAGAACGTTGCCTATTATGCGATGTATCAACCTGGCGAGTATAAAAAGCCCTTCATTATTGATGATTTTCCGGTTGGTAATCGTCTAATAAATGAGCTGATGCCCAAGGTTCTAACTGCGGTAAATAACGAAGAGCTACTGTCAAAGAGACTTTTCCAAGTTGAGTTCTTGACCACATTAAGCGACGAGGCGGTGATTTCTCTGATCTACCACCGCCCGTTAAGTGACGAGTGGGAGGCAAAAGCCAAACAACTCAGCACGGCTCTCAACGTCAGCATTATTGGCCGCAGCCGCAAGCAAAAACGCGTCATTGGCCAAGACTTCGTAACTGAGTCATTACAAGTAAACAACACTAACTACCGTTATCAACAGGTCGAAACCGGTTTCACCCAGCCCAACGCAAAAGTCTGTGAAGCCATGCTCAGCTGGGCGCAAAACCATAGCCGTGGGTTAAGTGGGGATTTGCTTGAGCTCTACTGCGGTAACGGTAACTTCACCATTCCACTGGCGCAATGCTTCAGCAAAGTGCTGGCGACAGAAATATCGAAAACTTCGGTAAACTCTGCGCTCTACAATTTAGCGCTAAACGGCACATCCAATGTAGACATCGTGCGCATGTCCAGCGAAGAGTTTTCAGAGGCAATGGACGGCGTGCGCAGCTTTCGCCGCTTAAAAGACATACAGCTTGATGATTACGACTTCTCGACTATCTTTGTTGATCCTCCCAGAGCGGGATTGGACGCTCACACCACCGACATTGTAAAACGCTTTGATAACATCCTCTATATCTCCTGCAACCCAGACACACTAGCGGAAAACTTAAGCTCAATTTGCGAAACTCACGAAATTAAGAACTTGGCTCTCTTTGACCAATTTCCATATACCCACCACACCGAGTGTGGCGTTCTCCTGCAGAGGAAAAACTAAACAACATTTCAGTTTAAATCTATTTACTGGTGCTTCACCGCTCGAAGCACCAGTAAATTTCAACCGTCTTTAAGGCGTTTCAAAAGTGCTGACCGTGTATACGCCGCGCAGCATCTAGCACAAACTCTCGGTGATCTTCTTCGAGCCTCTCTCTCTCGCTATCGAGAACCAGCTTTTTCTTGGTGCTCAGTGCTTTCCATGCGTCGAGAATGGGTATGTGATCGGTGGCCGCCGCCAATTGGTAGAAAGCCGAGAACTCAGCCTTAACCGACTCACTGACCGACAGCCCGTCGAGCAACACACGAGTTCTTATTGCACCTTCGGTGAGACTCATTTGACCCTCAAGCATCGCCTGGGTAATAATTTGAACACTCTTATTCACCCGTACACGCTGCTCAGCACCCGCCTGCTCGAGAGCCTGACGCTGCGCCTGTTGCTTCTCTCGAAGCCGCTTGAGCTTTAATAAATAATATCCCGCGATGCAAGACAAAATGACAATAACGACAGCGGCACCAGCAAACAACGCCAAGGGGGATAAAGGTAACAGCATTCGATTTCCTACTACATCAATTTAAAAAAAGTTAATAAAAACACGCCCACGCTGATGCTCAGTAGCGACGACAGCGTGGTATACACAACAATATTTGCGGCCAACAAATGATTGCCGGAATAGGCTTTGGCCATGATAAAGCTCGCCGTCGCAGTGGGGCTTGCGAGAAGAAGAAATACCACGCCTAAGTCAGCTCCGCGGTAACCGAGTAACAGACAGGCCAGCACGCCCAAAACGGGTGCACATATCAACTTCAATAACGCGACTTGAGACAATCGAGTCACATCTTTTACTACTGCTCGAAAACTTAAACTGGCGCCGATTGAAACCAACGCCAAAGGCAAGGTAACTGCGACAAAATTGTCAACAACCGTCAGTATAGCCGCAGGCGCCTCAACGCCGACAAGCGCAAGAGGAAGACCTGCTGCGACTGCCACTATCAGCGGATTCTTCGCGATACTCGCCAGCAGAACTTTCTTAGACAAACGGCCATCACTCAGTTCACTAACAAAGGCATAGACGCTCAGTAAGTTATAGGCAATGGTTAGCAGTGCCATCAATACCGACGCTTTCACCAACACCTCACTTCCGTAAGCGTTAAAGCATAGCGAAATTCCGATAATCCCCAAATTACCCCGCAACGCGCCCTGCTGAATCACCGCCGAATCAGCCGGTGAAAAGTTCGCTTTTCGACTCCAAAGAAAACTGCAGAAATAAACAACTAACGTGACTGCGATGCAGATGGCGGTTAACCAAAAGTCGAAGACTTCAGAGATCGGCTTGCGAATAACACTAAAAAACATCAGTGCCGGTAAGCTGACGTAGAAGACCAGTTTAGACAATAGGCCAACCCAGCGCTCACTGATCAGTGTCAACGACTTAAGGATCACGCCCATTAAAATCCACGCGAATATCGGCAGCGTCACCGATACAGCGACAATAAAGACATCGAACATCAATCGAGCACTTCTTCATCGGGGGCTGCACAGTGGTCAATATGCTTCTCTTTTGATTTGGCGTCTGCCCGCTCAACTGACACTTGAGCGGCAACAGTGTCATCAACGACCTGTAGCTCGACTCGTTTCTTTGTTTTAGCTCCCAGCTCTCGCAACCCGTCGACGCGGCGCATAAGGTTACCCCTGCCCGAAACCCACCGCTTTCGGGTCGTTTCAAATGCCCCAGAGGCCTTGTCTAGCTGCTTACCGATATCTTCAAACGACTCAAATAATAAGACGAATTGGTCGTGCAGCCCCCCGGCCTGCTTTGCGATTTCTTCGGCGTTCCGATTCTGTTTCTCGTAGCGCCAAATATTCTCTACGGTACGCAAACTCGCGAGTAAGGTTGTCGGGCTGACAACAATAATGTGTTTTGCATACGCTTCTTGAAACAAGCTAGGATCTTGCTGTAAGGCACTCATAAATGCGGCTTCAACCGGAATGAACAAAAACACGAAGTCTAAACTACGGATTCCTTCGAGCTTTTCGTAAGACTTACCGCTCAACTGTTGGATATGGGTTCTAACCGACAAGACATGCTGTTTAAGTGAGCTTTCTCGCTCGGCCTCATCAGTTTGCGATACGCTTCTCTCGTAATGCACTAGAGAGACCTTCGAGTCAATAACGATGTCTTTGCCCTCGGGAAGGCGCAAAATGATATCGGGGTTACGCCGATGGCCAGCTTCGTCTTTAAGTGCAACCTGAACATCGTACTCTCGACCTTTTTGCAGCCCAGACTCTTCCAGCAATCGCTCCAAGATAACCTCCCCCCAATTACCCTGAGTTTTATTATCCCCCTTTAGCGCGTTGGTCAAATTAATCGCGTCTTGACCGATTTGAAGTGTCTGTTTTTGCAGCTCTGCAATTGACCCCACTAACTTGTTCCTTTCAGCATTCTCTTTGTCGTAAGCATCTTCTACTTTCTTTCTGAATGACTCGATTTCAACTTTTAGTGGATCGACGCTGGCCTTCAGCGCGACTTGGCTTTGCTCGCTAAATTGCTGCTGCTTTTCTTCGAAAATTTTATTGGCGAGTAACCGAAATTCCGTCGTCAGCTGCTCCCTTGCGTTTTGTAACAACTCAACCTTTTCTTCTAAGGCCTTTTTCTCAGCGGTTGAGGTCGCCTCTTTTGCACCCGTGGTGGACTGAAGCTCAGACAGCTCGGCTTCCCGAAGTGCTAATTGGCGCTTCAGAAAATTCATCTCTTCGTTTACGGATTCAAGCACCGCCAGCTTAGATTTTTGATTGCTGGATTGCTCTTTAAGCGCTTTAGTATCGGTCAACAACGCTATATTTCGAGTCTGTATCTCCTCTAGTCTCCCATCGGAGTACTCTAGCTTTTGAGCAAGCATTTCCAAGTTGTGCTCGGTATTTTGCAGCCTGCGCTGCTCAGCGTTCAGCAAACGGGCATACTTTTGCGTCTGCAACCAAAAAAGTGCAATCAAAAGACCGCACGCAGCAAACACAATCAAGGCAAATACTTCGGGGGGTATCGGCGAAAAAAAACTCATCCAAAGGTTCCGTTTATGATGTTTTGTAATTGCGTAAATAGATCGCTATCATCCGAACATCATTGGATATTGATTGGCATGCTCAGAATATCTACAATTGAGCCGCGCCCTCAACGCAACGAGCGATTAATACCGCCCCCTATCAACCAGCGTAAAGCAACCACGTTTACACACATGCATAAGCTTTCTATCGAAACTACCGAGAGAATAAAGTCACTTTGCGCGGATGCCTATCAGGCCTACGATGAAGGGGATTATCGGAAAGCATTGCGGCTATTCTATCAAGGTTGGGTGCTACTTCCAAAGCCTCAGACGCAATTCAGAGAGGCCGGATGGTTGCTCGTCGGTATCGGTGATAGCTATTATCGATTAAAGCAATACACGCCCGGCTGCGAGGCTTTGCGATCTGCAGATCACTGCCCCGAAGCGAAGAACAATCCCTTTATTCACCTGCGTTTGGGTCAGTGCCTATTTCGCATCGGTGAAAAGCGCTCTGCCCGCAGCCACCTTCACAAGGCCTACCAACTCGCAGGTGATTCAATCTTCCAAACCGAAGCATCGTGCTACCTCGACTCAATCGCCGACCTCACCTAGCTTTCGATAAAATCACGCACCATATACTTGACCACTCTAGAGCAAAAAACACCAGACCTAAGCCCATCGTCATAAGTTTGACAGCGTTCTTATAAGTAATGCCCGCAGACTGCAGTATTTTGGAATAAGCGTTACCCAGACGCAAAACCTTGTGCTAAATTAAGTTTTGTCGGTTCGTGCCGATAACAGACCGGTGACCCCGAAACCAATACTATAAAGTAGAATGAAGGATAGAACCTCCATGAAAGTCTTGAACAAGCTCTGTGCTGTGGCTATGTTAGCCAGCTGCTCAACAATCGCGCTAGCCTGCGACAAACCATCCATGCCCGCACTACCAGATCCATCTACTGCTGTTACCCCGCAAATGGTAAAAGCTAAAAATGATGTGAAAGCATTCTTGGGGGCAGCTGAAGGCTACCTTAAGTGCAACATCAGTACCAAACAACACAACACCATGGTAGACGAAATGAAGAGCGTCGCTGACGACTTCAACACCATAGTGAGAGCCTACAAAGATCGTTTAGCTGGCTAATCTCGACAAGTATGGCGGCGTACTACGTCGCCTACAGTCCCACCCTCTAACTACGTACTCCACGGCTAAATCGAAGAAGCGATAATGACGCCTCGATATCGATGTGCGATGATCTGCCCAATTGATCCAAGGACAGACATTCAAACATCCCATGCCTATCAGCCTATTCAACATTGAACCACTTTTACCCGCAATATCAGCAAACTCACTGATATTGACACCTAACAGCCGCCTAAAAAACAAGCTAATTGAAGCCTACAACCAACATCAACAACATGTAGGCGGTCATCATTGGCTATCTCCGCGCGTCTATTCCTTATCGCAATGGATTGCAGAGCAATTTCAGCAGCTTCTCGATGGAGCGCATATTTCACAGCCCCGCGCGGAACTCGATGATTTCTGCGAGCGCCAGCTATGGCTTAACATTGTCGAAACTGACAGTTCGGGCGCGGAGCTCATTAACCCGCTAAAGCTCGCGACCGATGCCCAGAGCGCATATAAAACACTGCTTAGATGGAATCTCAACCCTTGCGAGTTGCACCAAGGCGAGGCCTTGTCACTTGAAAAGTGGAGCCGAGAATTTGAAGGTCTACTAGACACTCTCAATCTGACCACTCAAGAGAACATACAGCACAGTCTTTGTCTGGCACTTGATGAGCGCACCATAAAGAAGGAGCAAAAGGTAACCCTTGTTGGCTTTGATGACATTCCACCGCTAACCCAAACACTGCTCAACAAACTGAGTGACCGGCTAACGCCCCTAGACCCTCTGAGCGAGAAAGTCAGTGAGCCAAAATGTGTCGCTGCTGCTCACAACTCTAGCGAAGAAGAAATAACCGCGGCCGCCCGCTGGGCACTTGAAAAGCTGAGCAATAATCCCGATGCGGTTATCGGAATAATATCTCCAGAACTAGGCCAGATCCGGCAGAAAGTTGAACGTATCTTTGTGGATGTATTCGAGCCTCATTACGCGCTTCCTGAAACCAGCAGATACACCCTACCCTTCAACTTTTCGGCGGGTATGCCGCTCGGAAGCACCGCACTGGTTCGCGATACACTGTCGTTGCTGCAGCTAAATTTTCACCAAAATCCAGTCGAACTGTTCGACAATCTTTTGATGTCTCCTTTCTGGTCGATACCCCAGAGCCTTGGCCTAGAGCTCAGCAGACTTTTAGCCACGGGTATACGTGAGACGATTAAGACCAGCCAGCTGCGCCAACTCATTCACTCACAAACCCTCCCAAACCCCGACGCCAGTCAACCTTTAGTAGAGTCATGGACTGAACTCGATACTCAGTTTCAAGACATTGAATCAATGCGCCGTCAAGCAGGTCGCTCGATGAGCGCACCTGAATGGATCTCATTATTTGAACGACAACTGCGAAAGCTCGGTTGGCCAGGCGTTCGCAGACTGGACAGTAACGAGTTCCAGCAAATGAATCAGTGGTATGAATTACTTGAGCGCTTCGCGCTTCTTGACCAACTTGGAAAACCGCTTTCATTGCGAGAGGCGCTAGATAACATATCGCAACTCGCCAGTGGCGTGCATTTTCAGCCGCAAACTCCCGAATCGCCAATTCAGGTACTGGGAATTTTGGAGGGCGCTGGGCTGCAATTTACCGATTGCTGGGTAATGGGGTTAAGCCAGCAAAACTGGCCGCCGGCGCCCGAACCTAACGCGCTTATTCCACTGAACCTGCAGCGCGAGCATGGCATGCCACACGCAGACGCAGCGCGAGAACTCGATTATGCCGAGCGCTTGACCGCCGGCTACCAGCGCTGCGCCGATAACATCGTATTCAGCTACCCTCTCACGGCCGAAGGTACCGCGCTTCATAAAAGCTCCCTGCTTGAGTCTATTGAAGAGTGCGAAACTGGACAGGCAACAACCGCTTTGTCGGAGTGGGCCAGCTATCAAGGGGCCCTCACCTCTCCACTTGAATGGGTGAGTACCGGCGTTGCACCTGCAGTCAACGAGTCTGAATTGTCTCGATTGCGCGGTGGCAGTCAAATATTCAAAAACCAAGCAATCTCCCCTTTTGCCGCTTTCGCGCTACACCGTCTGCGAGCGGTTAACCACCAGCAACCAGCGGCAGGCTTTACCGCCATTCAAAGAGGAGAAATCCTACATGATGCGTTATCGGATATTTGGAAATCGCTCAAAACACACGATCAACTTATCACAACCGATAGACAGCAATTGAGCCAAAAAGTGACTGATTGTGTCACAGAGCAGGTTCGGAAATTCACTCGTCGCGAACCCGAGGTGTTTGGTGAAACTTATACCCAGCTTGAGATCGCTCGGCAATCACAGCTTATCGAAGCTTGGCTAGAGACTGAAACCCAGCGCCAGCCCTTTACCGTGGCCGCCAATGAAGAGAGTGTAAAAATCAACTTCGCCGGCTTGCCGTTAAATCTTCGGTTAGACCGAATGGACCGACTTGAATCTGGCGAGCTGGTGCTTATTGATTATAAAACCGGTACCCCCAACCCGAAAAGTTGGGGCAGTGATCGCCCCGAAGAGCCACAGCTACCGCTGTATTGC
>ERZ1027208.804-NODE-804-length-10612-cov-23.057213_pt1 | contig 10612 bp, 6 predicted proteins | sample MGYA00520867_ERZ1027208 | MGnify/ENA primary metagenome ERZ1027208 (study PRJEB33311, sample SAMEA4378413) | marine metagenome | biome: Marine biome; feature: Fjord; material: Water | collected 2014-07-20T08:00:00Z/2014-07-... | depth 75 m ...
ATCCAATTCAAATGATTCAATATCAAATTGAAGCTTTAGCAAATTACTATATCCTTTTTTAGATTCTTTGGTGTAATTTAATAATGGTGTTGAAACGTATTGATGCCTAATCATATTTGTTTCTCTAAACCTATTTTGCCAAACTGAATTTGATTTTGTTATCTCAGTATCATTCATAAAATAAACTAATAATGAATTAGATAGTTCACTAGTTTTAAAATCAAAATGGCGTTCAATGTCTCTACTTTGGTTTAAGAACATTGGATTTAAAGAAATAGTTAATTCGTGAGCACAATCTAAATACTCAGCCATTGATTCTTGAACAAGGGTATATTCTACTTTAGTGTTTTCAATAAACAAAATATCTTTTTTTCCAATATTATCTATTTGTTCCGCACAATGGATATAAAAATCAATATATGATTTAGGTTCTTTATTGACCAAAAAATAGGTAAAAACCCGTTCCCATAAACGATAGAATTCCAAACAAGTAGAGCCTTTAAAAAATTTAAGAACTTGGTTTTTTTCTTTTTCAGAAATACTGCGTTCGTGATTTAAAGAACTGAATATTTGATTTGAAAGAAATAAAGTCAATCCATATCTGTTTTCTTTATAATCTTGTAGAGTTTTAATTTTCCCCTCTGTTCCATTATAATCTAAGTGATAAGCACTTTTTTCAAACTCACCCAAAGAATTGTCGTGACTTGGCAAATCTCTGAACTCACTAGTTCTTTCCTCTAATTCTTTTTTTAATTTATTTATTACCATATCTGATTCTTCTGAATCAAAATAATAAAGAAGTGTTTTTTCACTTTGGCAGAATAAAGATTTCTTGCCATTTATTTTAAAAACTCTTCCTTTAGAATTACTTGTGTCAGTACAAAAAGGAGAATCAACAAGGTTAATTAATGGACTAAGGTTAGATATAATGTATTTTTCAATTTCATTAAGAGACTCTTCTTCAAAGGTGATTTTATAATGAATATTTTCTTTGTTATTATATTTCTTTTCAATTCTCTTTTTGTAATCAGTATATGAAAATTTAAAATCTTCATTTATTTCTTCATTACTTGAATTTGGATTGGGGTCTGCAAGAACTAATAAAATATCATCAACATATCTTCCGTAATATGCAGGTTTATATTTTTCTACGATTCTTTTATCAAAATCTTTTAAATAATCATTGGCCAGAACGAAAGAAGATAAAAGACCAATAGGTAATATAAATTCGAGGAGTTCATTATTGTCATTACGTTCTAACTCGTTAGAGAAATCATAAGGTTGTTCATATTGTTGAGAAATTTTTTCCGTATAAATATGATGAATTTTCAAAAACAGCTTGTTGAGATTATTATGAGCTATTTTAAAGTGAGTTTGATTCTCACTATATATTAATTCGTTTGGTATTCTAACTGAATGAAAATAATCTTTGATATCTAAATTTAGAAAAAGAACATCTCTTTCATTTTTTATTAATTCCTGAGCAATATTAACAGAATCATCTCTCCATTTTTGATATTGTTTGAAATAAGGTTTAAATAATCCAGAACCGTGAACAATGTTTTTCTTATCCTTACTTAATAATAATCTATTTCCAATACAATTATTTCCGAGTTTGGAATCTATTTGCACACCATAATGTACTGTCCAAAGAACAGACAACAAGTGTATTTCAATTGGAGCATCGATAAATGCGGTAAGTCTTTTAATTGGATATTCCTTCTGAATCCTTTGATTTGTAATGAAATTATCTGCTTTTTCTGCTTTTTCATACTTTTTGGGGTAGATATTTGCGTCAATCTTATTTAGAAAAAAATCAAAAAAATCTGAAGAACTATGATAGTTGTTTAATTCATTTGTGAAAATTTGTAATTTACTTTCAATTGATTGAGGTATGCCAAAATCATTTTTAAATATATCTAATTCATCATCTGTCCGATAAGGTTTTTCACTTGCTCTAAATATTGAATTGAAGTCTTTAGTTAAATTAGTCTCAAACTCAACCAATTTTCTTCTTAAAATAATATCGGTATTGTCATAATATATATACGTTTTTAGTCTTTTATATGCATCCTTTATATTTCGTAGTTCAAATTTCATCTATTTTTTTGATTTGTGTTAGTGTGTTTTGCATAAAGCCCAACGTTAAGACAAAACTGTTTCAATTCTTTTTATAGGTTGATAAGCCAAGTTAACTTTTTAAACCTTCAAAATCTATACGTAGAATTACGTATTTATATAATATTTATCAATTAAATTAATTGTTAGCCTCATTTTTTTGTGCCGCTGTCATGATGTTTATATACGTATCGACCCAGTATTTGTCTTTGTTGTTTGATAAATAGTCTAATAACGCTTCATGCGCTTCTTTGGAAACCGTTAAGTAATCACCACCAATGCCATGAAATAGAAGATTAATCATTTTTTTTTGTTTACTGGCATTTTCAACATACTCAATTAATTCTTTACCACTAACTTCTGAAGGCGCCCATAAAACAGCAATATTATCTTTTTCAAAACCTTTAATGGAAACAAACAAATCTTTAATAACAGGTAAATATGGTTTGTTGTTAGCTAAAGAATCTAGACAAGGCGGCGTAAATGTTCTTTTTGTTTTTCCGTCAATGGCTTTCAGTAAAACATTAGCGGTAACTAATTCTTCTCTCATTTGTTCTACAGTATAAGAATCAAGATCTTTATATGGCATCACCCAATCCCGGTTTTCTAATGAAGCTCTACACGGATGATAAATAGAATGATTCCCTAGTTCGTGACCTTGTAATGCCAAATTTCTCCATTCGTTTAATCGTTTATCTATGGCATTAGTATTTGTAGGCGTAACATAAAACGATGCCTTAAAATTGTATTTATTAAGCGCAGGCAAAGCGTTGTCTAATTGGCTATTAAGCGCATCGTCGTAAGAAAGGCTAATCGCTGTTTTTTCATTATTTGGCCACATAAGGTCATTAGTAGTTTCCTTTTTTTTGCATTGAAGAAATAGACTAGATAATAAAACGAAACATAGTACTCGTAATAGACGCATAATGTATTTTTTGTTAGTTTTTACTTAATGAATATGGGACATCTTCTATTTGGCTTCCCCAATTTTTATTGGGTTCGTCTGTCATATCAAACTCAAATGTGCCGCCATTTTGTATGGCATCATAAGTTATATAATTAGGGTTATAATTCGTTCCATTTAAGGTTGTAGCATTTATATAAAAATTGTTTTTACCATTGTTTTTTGCTGTAATGGAAAAGGAGTTTCCGTTTTCTAAATGCAAGGTTGCTTTTTTAAACAATGGGCTTCCAATAACATATTGCTCAACGCCTGGCGTTACAGGATAAAACCCTAAAGCGCTAAACACATACCAAGCCGAAGTTTGCCCATTGTCTTCATCACCACAATAACCATCTGGCGTAGCGGAATACAGTTTGGTCAATACATCCCTAATTCTATATTGTGTTTTATAAGGCGCACCTGCATAATTATACAAATAAATCATATGTTGAATGGGTTGGTTGCCGTGTGCATAATTACCCATATTCACGATTTGCATTTCGCGTATTTCGTGAATGGTGCCGCCATAATATGAATCATCAAAATCTGGTGGCATGGTAAATACATTATCCAATTGCCCAATAAACGCATCGTTTCCACCCATTAAATCGATAAGGCCTTGCACATCATGAAACACAGACCACGTGTAATGCAAGCTGTTGCCTTCGGTAAAAGCGTCTCCCCATTTTAATGGATTAAAAGGAGACTGAAAACTACCGTCTTCATTTTTTCCTCGCATTAAATTGGTTGACGGATCAAAGACATTTTTATAATTCAAAGACTGCTTGAAATACTGTGCAGCGATGTCTTTTTTACCCAATTTTTCAGCCATTTTAGCTATGGTAAAATCGGCGAAAGCATATTCCAAGGTTCTTGCTGTATTTTCATTGATGCCCACATTATAAGGCACATAACCTAGTTTGTTGTAATACTCAAGACCTTCACGTCCAACAGAACTTGCTGGCCTGCCATCGGCAACTTGGGCATTTTTCAGAATGGCTTCAAATAAGGTTTCGGTATCATCCGTTACATTTCCTTTTAAAAACGCATCGACAATAATAGGAGCAGAGTTGGAGCCAATCATACAATCGCGATGTCCTGGACTTGCCCATTCTGGCAACCAACCTGATTCTTTGTAGGTATTTGCCAAGCCATTCATAATGTGTTCGTTCAATTCTGGGTACATCATATTAAAAAAGGGATAAACCGCTCTAAACGTGTCCCAAAAACCATTGTCAGTAAACATATAACCTGGCAGTACTTTACCGTTATACGGACTGTAATGCACAACGTTATTGTCTTTATCAAATTCATAGAATTTTCTTGGAAACAACAACACACGATACAAACACGAATAAAATGTTTCTATGTTGGCTGTATTATCGTCTTCAATCTGAATTTTATTGAGTTCTTTTTCCCAAGCTTGTTTGGCTTTGTCTTTGGTTTGCTCAAAAGAATCGTTTCCTATTTCTCTATCTAAATTGAGTTGCGCTTGCTCTGGACTAATAAATGAAGAGGCCACTTTTACATGAACCACTTCGCCTTTTTTGGTTTTAAAACCAATAATGGCACCAACGTGCTTGCCTTCGCTGTCCAGCGTGTTTTCTTGTAATTCCCAATCGTCTTTCCAGGTGTGTTGCACTTCGAAATCCTTATCGAATTCAGCAACAAAATAGTTATGAAAATTATCAGGCACGCCACCAGAATTATTTCGGCAATAACCAATGATTTTGCGTTCTTCAGGAATGATTTTCACCATCGAGCCTTTAAAAAACGCATCGAGCATAATATAAGAGCTGTCTGATTCTGGAAAAGTGAATTTAAATTGCGCCGCTCTTTCGGTTGGAGCTACTTCGGCAACCACGTCATAATCGGCTAAATACACTTTGTAGTGATAGGGTTTTACCGTTTCCGCTTTATGTGAAAACCATGATTGTCTATCTTCTTCCTTGTATTTTAATTCGCCAGTAACTGCCATAAAAGAAAAGGCTGCATAATCGTTAATCCACGGACTTGGTTGATGGGTTTGCTTGATGCCTCGAATCTTGTTTTCGTTGTATTTATACGTCCAACCATCTCCCATTTTTGAGGTCATTGGTGTCCAGAAATTCATTGCCCAAGGTGTGGCAATTGCAGGATAGGTGTTTCCGTTGGATAAACTATATTTTGAATCGGTTCCCATTAAAGGGTTGACATAATCGACTAATGCTATTTGTTCTGACTCGCTTTTTTCAGTGTTTTTAGGTTCTGTTTTACAAGAAGAAAACACTAACGCAAAAACAAAAAGTAGTATTAATTGCTGTTTCATTTATTCTTTTGGTTGATTAGACATTTCAAAAATAATTTCGCCACCATTCATAATGTCATTATGCGACAATAGATTGCCTTCTAAGGTTTTTCCGTTAACAGAAACACGTTGTACATACACATTTTCTTTACTTTGGTTTTTAGCAGTAATGGTCAGTGTTTTTCCATTATCTAAATGAATGATTGCTTCTTCCACCAACGGACTTCCCAAAGCATAATTTGGAGAACCTGGCGTTACAGGATAAAAGCCTAAACTGCTAAAAATATACCAAGCACTCATTTGCCCTGCATCATCATTGCCACATAATCCGTCAACGGTTGATCCGTACATGGTATCCATAATCATACGCACGCGAGACTGTGTTTTTTCAGGATGACCAGTCCAATTATATAAATATGGAATATGATGTCCTGGTTCGTTGCCTTGTACGTAATTGCCAATAATACCATCACGCGTGATATCTTCGTGCTGACTGATGTATTTATCTTCGATTTCCATAGTGAATAAAGAATCCAAATGTTGCGTGAAACGTTCTTTTCCGCCCATCATAGTTACCATTTTATCGATGTTTTGTGGGACATACAAGCCGTAATTCCAAGCATTGCCTTCAATAAAACCTTGTCCGTGCGTATCCATAGGATCAAAATTCTCTCTAAATGTACCATCAGATAATTTTGGTCGCATATAACCAATTTTAGGATCGAAAACATTGTTGTAATATTCCGAACGTTCCATAAATTCCTTTTCGGTTGAAGCATCATTCACATCTTTCGCCATTTGTGCAATACACCAATCGTTATAAGCATATTCCAATGTTTTTGAAACAGAAGAATGGCTTTTATCATCTGGCACATATTTATAGTCGATGTAATCTCCAATACCATCAAAATAGCGCACATTAGCCGTTTGTACTGAAGCTTCCAACGCACGTTTGTGATCAAAATCGCCAACATTTTTTGCCATAGCATCTGCTATAACAGAAGTGGCGTGATAGCCAATCATACACCAGTTTTCGTTAGCATAATGACTCCAAATGGGTAACATATGATGCACACTTTGCTCTTGATGTGCCAACATGGATTTTATCATATCGTTATTGCGTTTTGGCTGTGTAATATTGAATAAAGGATGTAATGCTCTATACGTGTCCCAAAGCGAGAAAACTGTGTAATTAGTAAAACCATCAGACGTATGGATGTTTTGATCTAAACCTCTGTATTGTCCATCAACATCTTCGTAAACTATTGGTGATAAATTGGTGTGATATAAAGCAGAGTAGAAGGTTGTTTTATTTGCTTCTGAAATAGTTTTGACTTCAATTTTTGAGAGTTCATTATTCCATAACTGCTTGGTTTCTGCTTTTGTTTTATCAAAATCCCAATGCGGTATTTCAGCTTCCATATTCTTCATCGCGCCAGCAGTACTCACTGAAGATAAAGCAAATTTTATATCAATTTTTTCACCTGCTTCTGTATCAAAATTGAAATACGCTCTAATATCTTTTCCAGCCATTTCTGGGAAGTTTTCACGTTCATTAAAACGCCCGTAAAAACCGTTATAGGTTTCTTTGTTATACTTTTTATAACCGTAACTTTTGAAGGGTTTTGAAAATTTCATCGCAAAAAACACCTTTTTATCTCTTGCCCAACCTTTGGTTTGTCGGTAACCAGTCACTAATGAGTCATTTTCCACACGAATGAAGGTCCATACATTTTTATTATCGTGATGATACACATTGTAAACCATATCTAAAATGATATGAGCGTCGTCTGACTTTGGAAACGTGTATTGATGAAAACCAACACGCTCACTAGCTGTTAATTCTGCTTTAATATCGTAACTATCTAAATCCACTTTATAATATCCAGGAGAAGCTTCCTCTTTATCATGAGAAAACGTGGAATAAAAACCTTTGCTGTCTTCTGAAGTTTTTAAAGGATCGAGTACCAATTTCCCTGTAGTTGGCATCACTAAAAAATCACCTAAGTCTGAATGTCCAGTACCACTTAAATTGGTATGGGCAAAACCAATAATTGTTGAATCTTTATGCTGGTAACCTGCACAATATTCGTAAGTTTTTGGATTGTACTTTCCATCTACAAACATGACTTCGAAATTGGTTTGCGGACTTAATTGCACCATTCCAAAAGGCGCAGTCGCTCCTGGAAACACGTGTCCCATTTTACTAGTTCCAATAAATGGATTTACGTATTGTGTGTAATCTTGAGTTGATGGTTTCGAAAGCGTTGTTTCTGCTGTTTCTTCTTGACAAGCATTTAGAAGAAACAAGCAAATAATTAGTTTAGTAAGGGTTTTCATTTTTTATTTTTAAGTTTTTTAGTTTGAATCAGTAGATTTTTCAATTGAGCTTGCGTGATCTTTAATTACATACCATTTGTTATCAATACATTGCAAAGCATAGCTTACTACCATACGATTAAAATAAGGCTTTCCATTTCTTTCAGGCTCTTTGTAAATGATTTCAACTATAGCGATTCCTATCTCTTTTCCAATAGTTGTATTTAAAATTTTGGTTTCAAAAGTCCAGTTTATAGGTAAAGCGAACCATTCTTCATGGTATTTAATAAAAGCATCAACCGTATTTGTGATCTCAGATTGTGGTAAAATAAGTTGCATGTTTCCGCTTGAAGATAACGTACTTTTCAATGCTTTTATGTCTTTATTTGAAACTGCTTGTAAATGCTTTTGCATCGTTAGCATAAAAAGGGCTTCACTTTCTTGTTGTGTTGGCACTTCTTTTTTAGCATCATTACAAGCTAGTACTAAAAAACCGATTACAGCTATTGTAAAATAAATTCTAATTAAAACATTTTTCATAATTAAATATATACTGAGATAGTCATTACTATTAAGGTAAATACAACCAAAATAATAAATAATGGCATTATAAATTTAAGCCATTTATTAAACCCAACTTTAACAACAGCAAGCGAAGCCAGTATTAATCCTGTTGGGTTGATGAAATAGAATAAACCCATTCCATATTGGTAAGCATTAACAACAATTTCTCTACCAACACCAACAGTATCGGCAAGTGGAGACATAATAGGCATTGTTAGTACAGCCATTCCTGAAGAACTTGGTATAAAAAAGGATAATCCGCCATAAATAATTGTCATTGCACTTGCAAAAATGCCTTTACTCATTCCGCTGGTTATATTACTGGCGTAATATAACATAGTGTCACTTATTAAACCATCAGCCATTATAACGGTAACACCACGAGCGATACCAATAATTAATGCCACGCCTAACAAATCTCCAGCACCTTTTACAAAAGTATCTACAAATGTTTCTTCATTTATTTTAGCAATAAAACCTATTAAAATGGCACCCACTAAAAAAGTAGCAGTCATTTCTACAAACCACCAATCTAATATGGATACACCAATTATCATTACAACAAAACAAAGCGCGAACACGAATAAAGCTAATTTTAAACGCGTAATAAACTTAATATTAGTTTGTTTTTTGCTGCCAAGTAGTGCTTCTATTTCCTCTTTTTGATCGTAAATAATGGATTGTGTTGGATCGTTTTTTACTTTCTTGGCATATCGCATGATATATACAATACATATAACTAGGCAAGCAACTAGCATTAAAAATCTACCAGCCAAACCTGTGGTCCAGTTTATGCCAGCCGAATCGCTTGCTATAATTGTTGAAAAAGGGTTTATAGTAGAACACATAGTACCAATAGATGAACCTATAAAAATACAGGCTACACCAACTAAGGCATCGTATTTTGCAGCTAAAAAAACAGGAACGAGAATAGGGAAGAAGGCAATGGTTTCTTCAGCAAAACCAAATGTAGTGCCTCCAATTGCTACTAAAGTTGTTACGAGTATGATTAACACGTATTCTCTTCCTTTTAAAGCTTTTGCCAACCAGGAAATACCAGCATCAAAAGCGCCTGTACTATTTATAATGCCTATTAATCCACCTATGATAAGCACAAGAAAAATGATATCTGAAGCTTCAATGATTCCTTTTATTGGTGATTTTATAAATTCAGCCAATCCTTGAGGTTTAGATTCTAGTTTTTTGTAGGTGTTAGGAATATTAATAGCTTTATAAATATCACCATTGGTAAATTTTTCTAAAGGAATTTTAATTTGTAAAGACTCAAGTGTTGCTTGTGTTGCTGTTAATGTTTCAGTTTTACCTTCAGCAGATTGAGTGAATGTGTTATCGCTTTTATTATAAAGTAAAGTATCGTATTTTCCTGCTGGAACTAACCAGGTTAATAGCGTTACAAGTCCTGCTATTATTAGTAATATGGTTTGTGCGGTTGGGAATTTAAAGTTTTTCATCTATTAATTTTAATAGGATTAAAGATAGTATTATTTTACACTGAAAATAATTCAAGGCTTATAAAAGATATGAACGTTACTATCCACAAGAGTTGGAAAACCCATTTCAAGAATGAATTTGATAAACCTTATTTTAAAGCTTTATCAGCATTTGTGAAGGAGGAATATGCTTCAAATCAATGCTTCCCACCAGGAAACCTTATTTTTAATGCGTTTGAGCATTGCCATTTTGAAGATTTAAAAGTGGTTATAATAGGGCAAGATCCTTATCATAATTATAATCAAGCAAATGGTTTATGTTTTTCAGTAAATGATGGAGTAGCGCATCCTCCTTCTTTGATTAATATATTTAAAGAAATAGAGCAAGACTTAGGAATTCCTTATCCTGAAAGCGGTAATCTTGAACGTTGGGCAGATCAGGGTGTTTTTTTGTTGAACGCAACATTAACTGTAAGGGCTCACGACCCTGGAAGCCATCAAAAAAAAGGTTGGGAAATTTTTACAGATGAAGTTATTAAAACAATAAGCGAAAAGAAAGACCATGTTGTGTTTTTACTTTGGGGTGGATTTGCAAAGAAAAAAGCAAAGCTAATTGATGCTAAAAAACACCATATTATAAGTTCTGGCCATCCATCACCATTGAGTGCAAATCGTGGTTATTGGTTTGGTAACAAGCATTTTAGTAAAACGAATGCTATTTTAAAAATGAAAGGGAAGAAAGAAATTAATTGGTAATATTTTCTCTTATAATATTAGTTTTCTTTTTTGGTTGTTCTATTACAACTAAAAATGAGCAGTAAAAAATTTAATACAATTAAAATCAATAAAACAAGTAGAATAACTAACTCTTATACAAAACTAACGATACCAACAAAAAAGAAATAGAAAAACAAAAAAGAGACAACAAAG
>ERZ1027208.805-NODE-805-length-10610-cov-23.216580_pt1 | contig 10610 bp, 11 predicted proteins | sample MGYA00520867_ERZ1027208 | MGnify/ENA primary metagenome ERZ1027208 (study PRJEB33311, sample SAMEA4378413) | marine metagenome | biome: Marine biome; feature: Fjord; material: Water | collected 2014-07-20T08:00:00Z/2014-07-... | depth 75 m ...
GTCTGCACTTTCCTTTGCCTCTTCGTCGTCATCGTCATATGTTTATAAGAGACAGTTTTAAAATGTTAATCTAAGCAATATTTTTTTTACAAAAAGCAAATATTATATTCTTCTACTAATGGTTAAGCCATCACGAATTGGCAATACAACAGTTTCAACACGTTTATCTTCTTTTAAAAGGGTATTGTAATCTAAAACAGCTTTGGTCATTTTGTCTTTTGGGTCAAGAGTTTCAATCACTTTTCCGCTCCATAATACATTATCAGATAAGATAATACCACCTACATTTAATTTGTCTATTATGAGATTAAAGTAATTAACGTAGTTGTCTTTATCTGCATCAATAAAAATAAGATCGAATCTCTTATCTAGAGTTGGGATTATTTCTAAAGCATTGCCTAAATGCTGAACTATTTGTTTGCTGTAGTCAGACTTATCAAAATACTTGCGCTGAAAATCATAAAGCTCTTCATTTATATCGATAGTGTGTAATTCTCCAGAAGCTTGCATACCTTCAGCTAAACATAAAGTAGAATAACCTGTAAAAGTACCAAGTTCTAAAATGTTTTTCGGATTTACTAATTTGGCAATCATACTAAGCAAACGCCCTTGATACGGTCCGCTAGACATTCTAGGCTGCAATATTTTTTGAAATGTTTCTCGTGTAAGTTGTTGTAATAATTCTGGTTCGTTTTCAGAATGTGCAACAACATAATCGTCTAATTTTTCGGCTATAAAATGCATTATCCTAAAATTCTATTCACTAGTTTTTGTTTGGCAGCTTCATCATCACCACACAACCATTGTATAACATTATCTTCCCAAATAGCATCTCGTTCATTCTCAGTAATAATATTACGATCCATAGCTAGATCTAAAATTTTACCAGGATAAGAAGATTGTTTGGCGCTTTCCATTTCGCCTAAAGGATAAGGATCATCTAATCCCATTAGCACTTGTTTAGAGCCTTGATTTTTAATTAATAATTCTAAACCACCAGTATCATGTACTAATGTGTCAAAGAAAATATTTTTGTGACCAACAGCTTTTCTTGGGTGACTTTTTCCTTCAAATAAATCTGGTCTTCCATCAAAACCTTGAATACGTCTTCCTAAATTAATTTGAGCTAATTGTCCGCCATGAGCAAAACACGTTCTCATATTTGGATATTTATCTTGATAACCGTTAAGTGTCAAAAAGTGATAAGCATCTGCGCATTGTGCCAGCATCCAAATTAAATGAAAACGCCAAGATGTGTTTTCAAGTTTTATGAATTTTTCCCCATCGTAAGGATGTATTTCTACAGCCAAATTGTACTTACTGGCTAATTCAAAAATCTTTTCATTTTCTTCGTCAAAAATACAGCGCCACGTACCAATGGTATCCATATAATGTGTAGGTAAACATAATAATTGCATACCTAACTCTTCAACACAGCGTTCTATTTCCCAACAAGCACCACGAACAAAACCTGGGTGAACAACAAAACCACAAGTGAATTTACTAGGATTTTCACGCTGTACTTTTGCGTTAAAATCATTTTGAAAACGCAACGCTTGCTTCATTTCTTCTACTCGTAAACCGTTACCATACAGTTGGGATAAGTTTAAAACAACCGCGTGGTCAATTTTAAAACGTTCCATCCATGCTAATTTTTCATCTAAGAAAAAACTGGAATCTGTCACTGGACGACTCCAATCTTTTTGAAGCATAAATTTACGGTCTTTATCTACCCAAAAAATACCTTTGTCTTTCATAAACTGAGGGATTTCCTCAGGATAAGGCAATAAATGTGAATGACCGTTAATACGCAGTTTACGTTTCATATATTTAAATAAGTCCTATTGTTCAATTTTAACTTTTTTTGGAGGCTGCATCACTTCACCGCAATTTGGGCAAGTACGTTTCTCTGAATCGCTGTAGTATTTATCGAAAATAATAGGCATATCTGTTTCAATATTTTTAACCGAAAAATCCTCTTCATACAATTTAGTGGTGCAATTTTCACAAAACCAAAGCAGCGCATCTTGCATTCCTGCAGGACGTTTGTATTCTATAACCAGACCAACAGTATTGGCTCCGCGTTGTGGAGAATGCGGTACTTTTGGAGGCAATAAATAAATATCACCTTCTTTTATATGTACATCTTTTGGTGTGCCTTTATCTATTATTTTTAAAACGATATCACCTTCAATTTGATAGAAAAACTCTGGTGTTTCGTTATAATGATAATCCTTTCTGTTATTTGGTCCACCAACAACCATCACAATAAAATCACCATCTTTCCACACTACTTTATTACCAACAGGCGGTTTTAATAAATGCCTGTTTTCTTCAATCCAGTCCTTAAAATTTAAAGGAGAAACTAATTTACTCATAATATAAATATTTTGGGCGTTCCCTTTCAGGTTAGGCTTTATACTAAATCTTTTTGCGTGTTCTGGATATAAATTGTAAACAATTTTAATCGAACTGACACAAAAGGATATCGTTGCAAATGCTGAGCATTCACGAACTCATTGATTTGCAATATAATCAGTGAGTAACCCTTAACGCAGATTTTCTTCTATAAAGTTACAAACTTTTTGTGCGACCACCATCAACAGGAAGATTAATTCCGTTTATGTAACTAGCACGTTCGCTAGCTAAAAAGGTAATGGCATCTGCTAATTCTTCAGGTTTTGCAAAACGCCTTGCTGGTACAGCATTTTTCATAGCGTTTGCAGCTTCTTCTTCTGTATTCCCTGTTTTAGCCGATTTGTTTTTAATAATTTCAGTTAAGCGTTCTGTTCCTGTAGCTCCAGGAAGTACATTGTTTACCGTAATGCCAAAACCACCAAGCTCATTAGCTAAAGTTTTGCTCCAATTGGCTACTGCGCCACGAATGGTATTGCTAACTCCAAGGCCGTCTAAAGGTTGCTTAACCGAAGTTGAAATAACATTAATGATTCTACCATAACCTTCTGTTTTCATAAAAGGAACAACAGTTTGAGCCAATACGTGATTACATTTTAAATGTTGTGTAAAAGCACTTTCGAATTCATCTAAATCAGCAGAAAAAACAGGACCACCTTTTGGTCCACCTGTATTATTTACTAAAATATGGAAACCATTATTTGTTTTGATATATTCAGACACTTTGGCTTTTAATTCCTCAGGATTTGAGAAATCGGCAACGATATAATTATGTGTTCCGTTTGAAGATAATTCAGACAGCACTTGCTTAAGTTTCTCTTCATTTCTTGCTATAAGTGTTACGTTAGCACCTTCATTAGCTAAAGCCATTGCTGTTGCTTTTCCTATTCCTGCTGTGCTACCACAAACTAATGCGTTCTTATTATTTAAGTTTAAATTCATTTTTATTTTATTTAAAATCTTCCGATTGCACTCGAGGAGACATTGATATTTATTTGATTTTTTTAGTTCTTTGTCTGGTCGAGCGCAGTCGAGACCTTACTCCTTATCTGAATTATATTTTGAATGTGTTGCATTTCTACATTCAGAAAAAATTTGTAACATATCATATTCTCCATTTACTAAAGCTAATTTCTTTTTTGCACTCCAATTTTTAATTTTCTTTTCAAAATAAATTGCTTCATTTATATCGTTGAATTCTTGATGAAATATTAATTTTAAAGGTCGTCTTTTATAAGTGAAACAATTTTTGTTTAATCCTTTTTGGTGTTCTTCAAATCTTCTGGATATATTGTTTGTTACTCCTGTGTAGAGCAAGTCATCACAACATTTCAATATGTAAACATAATAGGTTTTCATAAGTAACCTCTCGATTGCACTCGAGGAGACAGGCGTTTTCAATTTGTTAATATTTTATACACACATTTTTAGCTTCAGTAAAGAAACGTAAGGCTTCAAAACCACCTTCGCGACCAACACCTGAAGCTTTTACACCACCAAAAGGTGTGCGTAAATCGCGCATCATCCACGTGTTAACCCAAACAATTCCTGCTTGTAATTGGTTGCTCATTCGCATTGTGCGTTTAAGGTCGTTAGTCCAAAGTGTGGCAGATAAACCGTACTTTACTTTATTTGCCATTTGTAAGACGTCATCTTCGCTATTAAAAGGCATAATTGTAACGACTGGACCAAAAATTTCTTCTTGGTTTACTCGGCATTCATCAGTTTCTACTTCTATAACTGTTGGTTCTAAATAATAGCCATTTTCATAGCCTTTTACAACTACTTTATTGCCACCACAAAGTACTTTTCCATTTTCTTCTTTAGCAATATCTATAAAACGCATTACTTTTTCAAGATGCGGTTTAGAAACCAAAGCACCTATATTTGTTGATTCTTCAGATGGATGACCAATTTTTAAAGCTTTTACTTTTGCTATAAAATCGGTTTTGAATTTTTCATAGATTGGAGCTTCAATAAAAATGCGGCTTCCGCATAAGCAAATTTGTCCTTGATTAGCGAAGGATGAACGAACCGTTGTTTCCAACATATCATCATAATCGCAATCTGCAAAAATGATATTTGGGTTTTTGCCACCCAGTTCTAATGATAATTTTTTGAACATTGGTGCAGCCACTTTTGCAATATGTGCTCCAGTTGCTGTTCCACCAGTAAAAGAAATCGCTTTAATATCTTGATGTTCAATAATGGCTTGGCCTGTTTTTGTTCCCAATCCGTGAACAATATTTAAAACACCTTTTGGTAATCCAGCTTTGTTGCAAATTTCGCCTAACAAATAAGCTGTCATTGGAGTGACTTCACTAGGTTTTGCAACCACGCAATTTCCAGCTGCAATAGCTGGAGCAATTTTCCAAGTAAAGAGATAGAGTGGAAGGTTCCAAGGCGAAATACAACCCACAACTCCAATAGGTTGTCTTAAGGTGTAATTAACTGCTTGCTGTCCTATGCTTTCATGGCTTTCACTAGCAAATTGTGTAATGGCATTTCCGAAAAAACGAAAGTTACTTGCTGCTCTCGGGATGTCGACTGCTTTTGCTAAAGAAACAGGTTTGCCATTATCTTTGCTTTCTGCTTCTGCGAAGCGTTGTAAATTCGCTTCTAATAATTCTGAAATTTTGATTAGAATTCTGCTACGTTCTTCCAATGTGGTTTGTGACCACATAGGAAAAGCTGATTTTGCCGCAATGTATGCGTTTTCTACATCGTCTTTTGATGAGTTTGGTATTTGCCCATAAACTTCACCATTGGCTGGATTGTAGTTGTCTAACCAATTATCTTGAATTGGATTATGAAATGTTCCGTTGATGTAGTTTTGGATATTCATTACAATCTTTTATAAGCCATTACTTTAATCTCAACTACCAAATCTGGATGAGGTAATTGGTGCACAGCCACTGTGGTTCTGGTTGGTCCAGTTTCTTTGTCAAAAAATTCTGCGTAGGCTTTATTGTAACCTGCAAAGTCATTCATGTTTACTAAAAACGAAGTGACATCTACTACATCTTTTAATGTTGCTCCTTCTTTAGCTAAATTCTTTTCTATGTTTTTAATAACCTCACGAGTTTGTACTTCTGCATTTAAACGTTTAGTTCCCATTTCGTCAATAATATCTACACCAGCAATAGTATTATCAGGTCTGCGAGAACTGGTTCCAGATACAAATATAAAATCACCAACCCGTTTTATGTGTGGGTAAGCGCCTCGTGGTGTTACTATTTTATTTTCACTCATAATCTTATTTTAAGCCTGCGATTCTATCGTCTTCAAGAATAGCATCGGTTTCTGTTTTTACTTTTTCTAAGTTGGTTTTTAAATCATCATTTAAATTTAATTCACCACCTGCAAGCATATTTAAAATAGCTTTGTCTTGCGCGCGTCCTCTTAGCATAGCTTCTCGATAACCAATATCTTCATTAAATGTGACCAATGAATATTTTGATGAATACTCCTTTGGGAATGCTTTTTCCAAAGCCATTTCCAAGTTACGCTTTTCCCTAAAATTAGCATGGTTAACATGACCTTTCATTTCATGGAAATTATCTATGGCTAAATCGGCAATGGCATCAGTATCTTTTTTGCGTGAAGATTCATAAGTTTTAAAAATGCTTTCCCAGTCTTTATGGCCTTCATCTAAAACCTTATCAAGTTCTGTAACGTCTTCAAAAGATGCGTTCATACCTTGTCCGTAAAAAGGCACAATCGCATGAGCAGCATCTCCCATTAAAAGGGTATTGCCTTTATAATGCCAAGGCGAACATTTTACGGTTCCAAGAGGTGATGTTGGATTTTTGAAAAAATCATCTCCCAAATTAGGCATCAAGTCTAAAGCGTCTTTAAAACAGGTTTCAAAGAACTCTAAAACTCGTTTTTTAGTCGTTAGATTATTGAAATTATATTCACCTTCATCGTAACTTAAAAATAGAGTGACTGTAAAACTGCCATCTAAATTTGGAAGTGCAATAAGCATAAAAGATTCACGTCCCCAAATGTGCAAGGCGTTTTTATACGTTTTATAGCTGCCATTTTCAGCTGGTAAAATACTTAATTCTTTGTAGCCATGTGTAAGATAATCTTGTGAAAAGCTGAATAGGAATTTTTTGCCTAAATAATAACTTTTTCGCATTGCAGAACCTGCACCATCTGTAGCAAAAATAACATCAGCATCTTCTACAAATTCTGAATTGGTTTCATAATCCTTGAATGAAGCTGTCGTTTTTTCAAAATCTACAGATTTACATTTCTTATTGAAATGTATGGTTACATTTTCGTGTTTTTCGGCTTCATCTAACAACAAAGCATTTAATTCTCCACGAGAAATGGAATTTATGTATTCGTGTTCGCGACCACTATAAGGCGCTAAAATAGTATTGCCTGCAACATCATGAAGCATACGACCATGCATTGGAATACAAAGTGGTTTTACTTTATCTTGAAGCCCTACCAATTTAATGGCTTTTAATCCACGATCGGAAAAGGCTAAATTTATAGAGCGACCAGCAGAAATATCTACTTTTCGCAAATCTGGACGCATCTCCATAACGGTTACATTATAACCACGTTGCCCTAAACGTAAAGCTAGTAGTGAACCACAAAGTCCTGCACCAATAATGAGTATGTTTTGTTTTTTATTCATTTAAAATAACTTTCAATCGTTCAACCATATTATAAACATCTTGATACGAATTGTATAAAGGTACAGGTGCACAACGAATAACATCTGGTTCTCGCCAATCGCTTATAATTCCAGATTCGGTTAGTTTATTGTGCAAAGCTCTATCAGCATTCTTTACTTGAATAGAGAGTTGGCAACCACGTTCGTCAGGATTACTTGGTGTTATTATTTTTATGTCTTTATTGTTGAGTTCATTAATTAAAAACTCAAAATAGCCAGTCAGTTTTTTTGATTTTTTGGTCAGCTTTTTAAATCCTACTCCGTTAAACATATCTAATGATGCTTTTATAGCAGCCATTGATAAAATAGGAGGATTACTTAGTTGCCAGCCTTCGGCACCTGGTAATTGGTCAAATTCACCACGCATATTAAAACGTGTTTTTTTATTGTGGCTCCACCAACCTGTAAAACGGTTAAGTGATTTGTTGTAAGCGTGGCGTTCGTTAACGAAACATCCACTTAAACTTCCAGGTCCAGAATTCATATATTTATAAGTACACCAAACAGCAAAATCTGCTCCCGAATCGTGAAGATTTAATTCTACATTTCCTGCACCATGGGCACAATCGAAACCAACAACACAACCGTGTTTATGACCTAGTTCTGTAATGCGTTTTAAATCGAAAAATTGACCGGTATAGTAATTTACACCACCAATCATCACTAAGGCAATTTCTTCTCCTTGGGTTTCAAGAATAGTTTCTAAATCTTCATAACGTGCTAATTCTTCATCTTTACGGGCTTTCCAAAGTATCAAACCTTCTTTATCATCGTAACCGTGATGACGTAGTTGAGATTCTACGGCATATTTATCACTAGGAAAAGCATCTGCTTCAATAAGAATTTTATAACGTTTCTTGGTTGGTTTGTAGAAGCTCACCATCATAAAATGAAGATTAGCGGTAAGCGTATTCATTACAATCACTTCTATTGGTTTTGCGCCTACTACTTTCGCCATACTTTCGTTTAAAAACTCGTGGTATGGTAACCAAGGGTTTTTTGCTTCTGTATGACCTTCAACACCAAGAATTGCCCAATCTTCAAGTTCTTGATTAATGTATGATTTTGTGGATTTTGGTTGTAAACCTAGCGAGTTTCCGCAGAGATAAATTAATTCATTTCCGTTTTTGTCTTTTGGAATATGAAATTGATTTCTGTAAGCTGCTAATTCGTCTTCATTATCTAATTGTTTAGCGTAATCAAGACCTAGTTTATAGTTGGACAATGTGAGTTTTTTTTTGGTTTCCAACAAAAATAAGAATTATAAATTTAGAAACGAACAGTTGTAATGTTACTCTGGTTATTAAAATTCAACCTCTATATCAGTAAAGTTTAAATTCCAATTACCATCATCTTTCTTATGCGATTTTGCAATTTTCAAACCATTAAAATCTTCATAATCTTCCCAAGTCGTAGCCATAGAAGGATTAGGGTTGTTACTTTTTCTAAAAATCCATTCTTGAATAATAAAATCATCATTGTAATAAAAATCATAAGCATCACCAGGAGTATAGCCACCTTTTCCAGTATATGTAAGTGTGATTTTATTTAATGTTTTTTTACTAACGGGAGCATTTTCTTTTATAGGTTCTGAAACGGTTGTGCCTTTGTCCCAAACCATATTAAAAGGTGCTAATAACCAGTATTTGTCGTTAATAAAACCAGCATCAGTTTGAGTTGTTAAGCTGTCTACTTCTGCTCTTTTATAAGTAATTGTATTTATACTGTCTTTGAAGAGAGTGACTTCATTTGTTTTTGGTTTCCAAAGCCATTTGCGTTCAAAATGAGTGGAATCTGCATCAACATTAAATGTAAATTTGATACTGGAAACATCTTTCCATTTTTCAAAACCATGTGCATTGGCAATTTTTTCGGCAATTGTGAGATCTTTTAGTTCTGTTTTTGTTTCAGATTTACACGAAACGAAAAGTATAAGGGAAAGTAGTAATAGTTTAAAATTCATATCGTTTTATTGTAAAGATAAGGAATATTCTATAATTAATTAACTTTGAAAGTAAATTGATTTTTAAATGAAGACTAATAAGGATTATTTCGATATTAATAAAACAACTTGGAATGATAAAGTAAAGGTACATTCCAAAAGTGAGATGTACAATTTAGATGCTTTTAAAGCAGGTAAGTCGTCTTTAATGGCATACGAATTAAAAGCTTTAGGTGAAGTTAAAGGAAAATCTTTATTGCATTTACAATGTCATTTTGGACAAGATACTTTAAGCTGGAGTAGGCTAGGAGCGAAGTCTGTTGGAGTAGATTTAAGCGATGAAGGCATTAAATTAGCGCAAGAATTAAATGAAGAACTACAACTTAATGCAGAATTTGTGTGTTGTAATGTCTTAGATACTTCAAAGTATGTAAGTGAAACATTCGACATTGTTTTTACAAGTTATGGTGTTATTGGTTGGTTACCAGATTTAAAGCCTTGGGCGAAAATGATTGCTGGACGATTGAAAAAAGGAGGTGTTTTTTATATTGTTGAATTTCATCCTATTGTTTGGATGTTCGATTATCTAGAAGAAAAACCTGTAATGAAGTATGGTTATATGCAAGGAGAAGTCATTTATGAGGAATATGAAGGCACTTATGCAGATACAGATTCTAAAATGATAAGCAAAGAATATGGATGGAACCACGGATTAGGCGAGGTTATAACAGCTTTGACTGAAGCAGGTTTACATATTGATTATTTAAATGAACATAATGAAAGCCCATATAATGTATTGCCCAATTTAGTAGAAACAAAATCGGGCAATTATGTAACTAAGGATAAATTATACCCTTTGATTTTTGAAATTAAAGCAACAAACATTTAATGTTTTTCTTTTAAAACCTCTGGTATTTTAGCTTTAAATTTTTTTATTCTTGGAATCGATACATTTCTTATGTAGCTATTGTTAGGATGTAGTCTTTCATAGTCTTGATGATAGTCTTCAGCTGGCCAAAATTTTTGAAATGGGTACACTTCTGCAGCAACAGTTTTGTTTAATTCTTTTGCTAGATTACTTTTTTTAGTTTCAATGATTTGTTTTTGATCATTATTTTGATAAAAAATTATTGAACGATATTGTGAGCCGTTATCTGGTCCTTGACCATTAATTTGTGTAGGATTTTGAGATGCAAAATAAACATCTACCAAGGTTTTGAAGCTTACAATTTTAGGATTGTAAATAACTTCTACAGCTTCAGCGTGCCCAGTTCTTCCTGTGTTGCTAGCTTCGTAAGTAGGGTTTTTTGTATGACCTCCGGAATAACCGCTTATAACTTCATTAACACCAATTACACTTTCGTAAATTGCTTCTACACACCAAAAACAGCCACTGGCAAAATAAGCCTTGGCAACACCATTTTCCAATGGGACTTCTATAGGAGTTGCTGTTTTTATTTCGTCTTGTTTTGAATTCTGTGCAGTGTTTTGACAGCTAAATAAAATAGCTAAAATTATTGCTGGAAATATTTTTTTCATTTTATGATTTCTTTCTTTGGT
>ERZ1027208.806-NODE-806-length-10596-cov-18.608861_pt1 | contig 10596 bp, 8 predicted proteins | sample MGYA00520867_ERZ1027208 | MGnify/ENA primary metagenome ERZ1027208 (study PRJEB33311, sample SAMEA4378413) | marine metagenome | biome: Marine biome; feature: Fjord; material: Water | collected 2014-07-20T08:00:00Z/2014-07-... | depth 75 m ...
TTTTTTTTTTTTTGTTTTTTTTTTTTTTTCAAGCAGAAGACGGCATACGAGATCTTGTACGGTCTCGTGGGCTCGGAGATTTGTATAAGGGACAGATGTTAAAGGATCGACAGTTAGTCCTATCGGTAATTCTTTTAGTGCGGTAATAAAGAGGTTGAATAGTTCTGGTTGGGAGTTAATATCTAGTTTTCTGTATAAGTTCTTTCTATGGTATTTAATCGTTTCTATGGCATTTTCTAGTTTGTCCGCAATAGACTTCACTGAATAGCCCTGTAAGGTGAGGTGTAGTACCTCACATTCCTTTTTAGTCAGCACCGAACTGCCAAATTGTTTTAATGCCTCATCAAGTTGCCAGCTAAGTTGTTCTGTTTTTCGACTGTTATTTGCTAGGTACCAGCTAGTTAATATTGCTTGTACTACGGAAAATACGATTTCGAGTGTAAATATTTCTTGAGCAGAAAATTGCACTTTCCCTCCTAGCCTAGCGAGGGAAATACTAAAAATCACACCACATTCTGGCCTAATAATGAGGCAAATTTCATCTTGTATATCGAGTTGTGAGTAGAATCGGCGATAGTATTCTGATTCAACAAAGCCGTTTGGAGCAACCTGTTTCAATGTAAAGACTCCAGTCTTATTGAGATCATATGCTAGGCGATAAAAAGGGTCTAATAAATAAGCACCACTTGAATAGTTGCTTATCTGTAATTGCTTGCTCTCAGACGCTAGTAATCTTTGATGAGTGATTTCAGGTTTTTCACCTGTCACATATTTAGTTACTAGGCCGCTTGAGGCATCGACTAAGTTCTCCAAGGCATATAACAACACAGTCAAACCATCCGTTTGATCCGTGTTATGTAATACTTTTGCTAGATCTTGATGCCATTTATTCCAATCTGTAGACGATTTTTTCATCAGTATAGTGTTCCTTTAATTCACACTAAATACGATCCCAATTTCAGGGGATCTACAAATGCGTGACTTAGTGAAATACTGCCATAACTAATCCAGAAGAGGAATAACTAATGACTAGACCCACTGATTTTGCCATTACCAAAGAAGAACTGTTAGGAACTGAAATTGAGCCGACTTTTTCCGGTGTATTAAGCTTTTTACGACGAAAGTACAGTAAAGACTTAACTCACGCAAAAGTTGCTGTGACAGGTATTCCATATGACTTAGCACTGAGTAATCGATCAGGTGCCCGTTTAGGTCCTCGAGCCATTAGAGCTGCATCGAGTAACTTGGCTTGGGGAACCGTAGCTCATTGGGGAATAGACCCATTTGAAACCTTACCTGTTGTTGATTATGGCGATTGTGGTATTGATACTAGTATGCCTGAGCAGGTTCCACAGGACATTGAAGAGCACATTAGTCACATTCTTGACCAAGATTGCGCAACCTTATGTTTAGGCGGCGACCACTTTATCACCTATCCCATTCTAAAGGCGTATGCAAAAAAGTTTGGTGGAGAAATATCTCTCATTCATTTTGATGCGCATTACGATACATGGAATGACACCAAAGGTAAGATTGATCACGGCACCATGTTTTACCATGCGGCTAAGCAAGGTATTGTTTCACCAGAACGGTCAGTGCAAATTGGCATGCGAACAGCTATTGATGACACTATAGGTTTTAATGTTATTAATAATCATGCCGTACACAGTCAGCAACCAGAAGAAATCTCGGCACAAATAAAAAAAATTGTCGGTGATAATCCATGTTACTTAACCTTTGACATTGATTGTCTCGACCCTGTTTATGCTCCGGGTACCGGTACACCTGTTGTGGGAGGATTAACTACTTATCAGGCGCAACGCATTTTACGTGGCCTTGAGGGGATTAACTTGATAGGTATGGATTTGGTTGAAGTATCCCCAGCATATGATCATGCTGAAATAACGTCACTCGCTGGAGCGTCTTTAGCACTTGATTTGTTATGCTTATATGCAACAGCAAGTCACCAAAAAACAGAATAAATGCAAGTATTCTTTTATAACTATAACGATAATAATTAGGAGTTAACTGCATGACACAATTAAAAAAAATTGAAAACATGTTTGGCTACAAAGACATGATTTTCTACTGCATTTCAGCTATTTTATTAGTTGAGCAAATCGCTATGTCTGCCTCTGTAGGGCCTTACGCAGTATTTTGGTGGCTAGTTACAATCATTTTCTTTATGTTACCAAACACTTTAGTGACGTCAGAGCTTGGCGCTACTTATCCAGAACAAGGGGGGATTTATGCCTGGGTTAGAGACGCATTTGGTGCGCGTTGGGGGGCTCGTATTACTTGGTTATACTGGGTGAATATAGCCTTGTGGGTTCCTTCAGTCTTTATCATGTTCTCAGGTATGTTATCGGCTTTGTTTTTTCCTGATATGAGTTTATGGACTCAGATCTCTATAGCCATTTTCCTGTGTTTCTTACTTGCGATTACAAACAGTGTGCCACTGCATTATACCAAGTGGTTACTACTTGTGGCGACCCCAATGAAGTTCTTAATCGTATTGACTATCGGTGGAGCTGGAATCAACTATGGCCTAACACATGGATTTGCCAATGACTTGAGTTTGTCAGCCGCTGTGGCTGATTTGTCGAGTGGTTTGGCTTATATTCCGGTAATTGTTTATGGTTGCTTAGGTCTTGAGCTTATCATGTCAGAAAGTAACAAAATAATATCTCCTGAGAAGAATATTCCTAAAGCTATGTTTATATCTGGGGCTATTACTGCGTTTCTTTATATTTTTGGTACCGTTGGTATATTGGCGGCCGTTCCTGCTGGAGAAGTTGAAATTGTAAGTATTTTTGCTGTCACGCTAAGAGAATTATTTGGGGGGAATGAGTCGGGCGACCTGCTAGTTTCTGTACTTGGTATCATGACATTATTTACTTTCTTTGCATCGATGATTGCTTGGACTTTGGGAGGAAATGCCGCAATGGCCGAAGCGGGTCAGGAAAAAGAAATGCCAAGTATATTTGGTATTTTAACGAAGAAACACGAGATGCCAATTGGCTCTGCGATCATTTTATCGTCAACTTGCGCAGCTATGTTAATTATTTATGGTTTAATGGCGAAAAATGCAGAAGAGCTGTATTGGACGTTGTTCTCGTTCGGCGCAATAATATTTTTAATGCCCTATATCGCAATGCACTGTTCTTTTTTAAAGCTACGTCAACGAGACGCCAATAAATTCCGCCCATTTAGAGTGCCAGGAGGAGAGCTATCTGCAAAACTATTTGCTGGTTTGTGTATCTTGATATTGATAGTTGCCATTTTACTCTTTTTCTGGGTACCAGGGGAGCCAATTGATTTAAGTTACATTGCACAAGTGAGTGTCGGTTTGTTCGTTACTTTAGCCTTTGGTGAAATATTGGCACGTAAAAATTGATAAAGTAGCCTGAGTTTCATGGTGTTTTTATTTTCAAGTGTGCTCGTTATTAATCATTATTTTCAGTAATGAAATTAATGTAAGGATAGCGACGATTAACTCGACCCCACTCTTTATGACAAAGAAGAGTGGGGTCTTTAAGGGATAATAAAGTTATATTTTATGGCTTAACGATTTAGTGCAGTCACTGAGTTTTTGAGTAAATTCCTAAGGCTAATACATTCTTCTAAAAAGGAACGTGGTTTAATTATGGCTAAGTACTTACAGCCATCACCTGAATTACTCAGCAAATTTTTCAATCCATCCCTCTAAAATGTTCATGAGTACGACGCGTCCATCTTGTTCAGAGCGTTGGCGACTTGCGAGTATTCTTTTGGTTAGAAACGCCGGCATTTTGCTCATTCCCTCTTCAGTAAATTTTAAAGCATCAGATATAGCACTCATGCGTATTTGCCCGATTGATTTATGCAAACGAATTAGTATTTATTTTTCTGACAATGTTACAGCTTTATACTTATTAGCCTAACGCAGGAGCAACACTAACAGACATGGAGCTTACTAATGCTTCAAACTCAGTAATAGGCACAGGACGGCTAAACAAATATCCTTGATATTGACTGCAGCCATTATTAAATAAAAATTGTCGCTGCTCTTGAGTTTCAACACCTTCCGCAATAACGTCATATTTTAGACTGTTAGATAAGTTGATAATTGTTTGTACTATGGCGGCATCATCGGGATCTGATGTGATATCACGGACAAATGATTGATCTATTTTTAACTGCTTCAGTGGTAAGCGTTTCAAACATGAAAGGGAAGAGTATCCAGTACCGAAATCATCCATCTAGAAGTCAATGCCGAGTTGATTTAACTGATGCATTTTCTCAATGGTAATATCGACATTTTCTAGCACCATACTTTCGGTTAATTCCAGTTTTAAACCGTGCGGATTTATATTATTTGAAAGGATGATCTCTTGCACAATTTCAACAAAATTTTCTTGTTGAAATTGTAAGGCACTAACATTAACGGATATCTGCCAGTTTTCACGGTTGGGGATGTTTTCCCACATTTTGAGTTGATGACAAGCTGACTCTAGTACCCAACGTCCTATCGGTATTATTAAGCCACTCTCTTCTGCTAGGGGAATAAAATCAAGTGGTGAAACCATTCCTCGTATCGGATGAAACCAGCGTAATAATACTTCGGCACCTTGAATACCTTTGGTTTCATCTATTTGAATTTGGTAATATAACTCAAGTTCTCCCTTATCAATTGCTTGATGTAGTTCAGCTAACATAGCTGCATTTTCTTCTAACGCGATCTGCATGGCGGGATCAAAGAAACGAATAGCATTTCTACCCGCCGCTTTTGCTTGGTACATAGCAACGTCAGCCTGTTTCAGGATTTCATCGGGGCTGGTTAAGTTTGATTTGAATAAACTGATGCCAATACTTGGCGTACAGTGAAAATTCATTTCGTTAGTGGGATTTACATTTTCTTTGATAGATAATTTGTAAGGTTGGCAAATGGATAGACGTATTTTTTCTGCTACTTTTTCGGCAACATGGCCAGCAGTTGTTTCATCTTCATCAAGATTGGAAATCAAGGCAACAAACTCATCCCCCCCTAATCGAGCGACAATATCTTCACCTCTAACACTATCTTGTATTCTGGCGGCAACCGCTATTAATAGTTGATCGCCCATATTATGCCCTTGAGTGTCGTTAAGGGTTTTAAAGTGATCAAGGTCGATGAAAAAAAGTGCGTTGAATCTTTCATCACGGGAACTAGTCGTCACCATAAGCTGCAATCTATCTTGCAACATTCTGCGATTAGGTAATTGCGTTAAGGAGTCATAAAAAGCCAGTCGTTGAATTTGCTCTTCCTGATTTTTTCGTTCAGTGATGTCTCTGCTAACACTCATTAAACCATAGCGAGTCCCATCTAGCCCATCAAAGGTTTTCTTAATAGTTTCATGTAATACTTTGCTGCCGTCAGGATAAACGACCCACTCATCTTGACTGTATACTTTACCGCTGGCAATAATTTCTTGCTCATCAAGTCCTGCTATATCTGAAGGTTTAAAATTTCCCTTGAGCTCCTGATCCATTTTTCCTTTCAGCTCTTGCTCTGTCAGGCCAACGTATTGTTCAAAAGCATGATTGCAGCCAAGGTATCGTCCTTGCACATCTTTAAAAGAGATTAAATCTGGTAAAGAGCCAATCAAGCCTCTCATCAAACTTTGCTCCCTGTTTAGCAGTTTCTGGCTTTCTGTTAGGTCATGTTCGGATTTTCGGCGGTCACGTTGACGCCTTAATATCAAGCCCACTAGCATGGTACAAACAGGGAAAACTAATATAACCGGTTGTATCACTGCACCGATGACTTTGAATCGTAAATGTTCGGGCATGAGTAACATGCAACCCAATACCGTGATTTGAATCAGCATGCCAAAAGAATATAACTTGAACCAATTAAGCTGTAGGTTTTTGCGTTTTAATATAAGGGCGAATATATAGCCAAGACAGCCGGGGATGATGACACATAATGAGCCAACCAGAATTCCTGCTCCGCCTATATGAAGTCTTAAGCTAACCATCATAGCGCCGGCAATTAGGGTGGGTACCAAACCAAAAAACAAACCACAAAGACTGATCAGCACCCATCGTGTGTCAAAGAACATTCCAGGGGCTAATTCCCATGAAGTATTCATCACGGCAAGGCCGAGCATACCTATCAATAAGCCAGAAGTAAGGTCGCGTAACTTTTTATTTTTGATGGATTCAAGCTTTAGTGCATCATAAACAACGCCTAAAGAAATCAGGAGTGCTGCATTGTAGAGTAGGGCAATAAAACTGCTAGTATCCATATAAGAAAACAAATGCCTTTTAAAAGTTAGTAATATTTTATCAGCCAAGTGACAATAACTGTATATGAGTTATGATGCTAGCTGATTTTTCCATAGAAACTACTATATTTTATATGCGCTAGATTCTACCTTGTTTACAATCGCTTATGACTATATTTATTTAGAACATATCTGCTTCATATATAACAAAATCAGAAAGTTCTGTAGGGCTGAGACCATAGCATTGTTTAGATAATGCTATGGTGGTTCGATGGGCTAAGTAATATCCAGTAAAACTGCATCGACGCGAATGAGATAGCCTTTAAGTATAAATAACTAATGGCTGAGTCACCCATTAGTTATTCTGTTCTTTTTAAATGCAATGCGCTTGTTATTCGATAAATCCCATATCAAGCTCTGTTACGCATGTAATGTCAGAATTACATTTTATATGTCAGCAACTTCTCACTATGGCTCATAAGGAACTTACAATAGACTACGATTGCTGTTGGCAGCATATTATCTAAATTGTTGTAGTAAACTCTGTTGTTCACTTAGTTTATCTAATAAATTCTGACTCAATGATACAGCCTCTAAACCATTTTCTTCACTTTTCGTTGCCATATTACTGATCGATATTATATTTTCACTCACTTGCGCAGTGACCACTGATTGCTCTTCAACTGCTGTTGCTATTTGCGCACTTATATCAGCTAATTCAGATACTTCACTGGTTATTTTTTCTAATGATTCACCCGTTTCATTAGCCAATTCAACACAGGTTTGAGATAAGGTATTACCTTGCTCCATGGCTACCGTTGCTGAGTCAGATTCGATTTGTAATTGACCTAATAGGGTACTAATCTCTTCAGTGGATTGTTGAGAACGCATGGCTAGGGCTCTCACTTCTTCTGCTACAACAGCAAATCCTCTGCCTTGTTCGCCTGCACGAGCAGCTTCTATTGCTGCATTTAAAGCAAGTAAATTTGTTTGATCGGCAATACTACTAATTTGAGTCAATACGGTTTCAATTGACTTAGTACCATTAATCAAACGACTAATAGCACTATCTACATCGGCAAGCTGCTCAGATAACTGATTAATTGCTTCAACTGTTTTAAATACCATTTTTTGACCTTCATTACTGATATCTAACCCTTGCTGCGATGATTCTGAGGCATGTGTAACTATTTTTGCTATATCTTGAACCGTTGCTGACATTTGATTAATAGCGGTAGCAACATGGTCAGTCTCCATCGCTTGTTGATTAAGTATATCGGCAACTTCACTACCGGTACTTGATGATTGTTGAGCTAATACGGTGATATTATCTGAGTCATCACTAACCCGACCGACGACAGCATTTAATTGTGAATCTTGCATTTTTAATGCTAATTCAATACAACCAACATCATCATTATTACCTGAATATAAATAAGCCATTAAACTGTTATTGAAAATATTTTTAGATGATTGCACAACTTTTTTATACTTTTGACGCCAAGTGGTAAAAATACCGGCACCAACAGCAGCAATAATGAAATTAGACAGTGATATCCACAAGGGCACGTCAGTGAACGCGAGTGAAAACGCAGAAATGGCGACTAACAGAAATAAAATACTTTGTACCCATAAGGTGATATCTGTATGAGTGGTTAATTTATTCGATGAGTCTCCTGCACTAAGGCGAGGATAAATATCGTTAGCTCGCGCTTTTACATTCTCATCAAGAATTGTTCTGACGGACTGATATTCAACGGTGTTTCCTGAACTATCCTTGATTGGTGTTACAAAGGCGTTAACCCAATAATAGTCACCATTTTTACACCTATTTTTAACCGGTCCCATCCATGAATTTCCTTCATGGATACTAGACCATAAATCCCCAAATGCCACTTTAGGCATGTCTGGATGTCTCACCATATTATGGGGTTGACCCTTTAATTCTTCTAACGAGTAGCCGGAGATTTCGCAAAAGTTTTTATTTGCGTACTTTATATGACTGTTTAAATCGGTCGTTGATAGTAAAACTTCGGAAGATGAAAAACTCTTTTCGCAATTCTTATTCATTTCTTTATAATTATCCATAATTTAGGCAAGGCACATGCGAAATTATAAAGTTACTCACCTATTAATTACTTGATCTACTTCAGTATTTATCTTATTGCTTATAATTCAGGGGGAGTTGACTTGAGTTGATTTTTGAAACAATTAATAAAGGAAACATTAGTTGATTTGAGTAGCTGCCTGAAGTGTTTACTGAAACAGATATCAATTGAAATAAACTAAGTGCTGAGGGGGGCAATATTTAATGCTTTGGACGGTTGAAATTTTATCTTTTTGAAAACACCAATAGCTGATTGTTAGCGGGCATCACATGATCGTCTATTAACGTAAGCCCCGCAGAGTTCGCTAATAACAAGATTGCTTCCATATCACGTATACCACTATCGATATCTCTGTCTTTCAGCCAGAGATCAAAATTAGCGTTACTTTCGCTAGTATATTTTCCTTGATACTTAAAGGGACCATATATGCAAACCATGGCTTTTGGCGCTAGATTTTGTGCGATGCCTTCAAAAAACTTAACCACTAATGGCCAACTGATTATATGTAATGTATTGGCAGTATATAGCCCGTCAACTTGCGGATTATTTACAGGCATTGGCCAAGCTTTATTCAAATCTATCACAATGGGTTTTTGCACGTTAGATAAAGCCGATTCATCTAACCACAAATTAATACCTTGATGATTAACTGGTAAATCACTGGTTTGCCAAGTCAAGTGGGCTAGGTGCTGACCGAAGAAAACCGCATGTTGTCCTGTTCCTGAACCAATTTCTATTACATGTTTGTTTTGTGAAAATACTTTTGACAGTATATTTAAAATTGGTCGTTTATTATTTTCACATGCTTGGGAAAAAGGTTTATTCATCATGATTTTCTAAAGGGTAATACCTGTTGACATTGTTCTTGATACGTTAGCATATGCTGCTGCTCTTGTTGACAAAAGTTTTTAATAGCTCCTCTAAAAGGTGCATGTTTTATCCAGTGGTAAGAGTGCGTTAATACAGGCTCAAATCCCCGTTGAATTTTGTGTTCACCTTGGGTGCCAGGGTTAAAGCTTTGCAGGTTATTTTGAATGCAAAATTCAATACCGCGATAATAACACAGCTCGAAATGCAAATTGTTATAGTGCTTGGTGCTACCCCAATATCTGCCATATAGCTGAGAATCATCGTAAAAAAATAGCGCACAAGCAATATCTTCACGTTCATGGCTAGCAATGATTAATAAAATATTATCTGCCATGTCCGCAACTATTTGCCTAAAAAAGTCATAACTTAAGTGCGGTTGGTGACCTCGTTTCAAATAAGTAAGTTGATAGGTTAAATAAAAAAATTCGAGGTCTTTTGGGCTGATTTCGTTATTTTTTAGCTGACGAATTTCAATCTTTTGTTCAATGATCGACAGCCTTTCTTTGCGCGTATTTTTTCTTTTTCGGGAAGTGAATGTATTTAGAAAATCATCGAATGTTTTATAATCACGATTAAACCAATGAAATTGTACGGTATTGCGCTGATAAACCTCTTCAGGTAAAGCTGTCTTAATTTCTTCGCAATACAATATATGCCAGCTATTAATGTTTTCTTGTTGGCAATGCTCTATTAACGGTTCAAACAACTCACTCACCTGAAGTTGTGATGCGAGTAATTTATCACTACTTACGGGGGTAAAAGGGATGGTGGCAACCAGTTTCGGGTAATAATCTATGTCATGGCGTTTAAAGGCATCAGCCCAATCCCAGTCAAAAACATACTCCCCCCAAGAGTGACTTTTCAAATACATTGGCATAACAGCCGTTATTTCACTGTTCGTACGGGCAACTAAATGATGGGCTTGCCAGCCTTGTTTAGCTGTTGCAGAGTGACTTTTTTCCAGAGCATTAAAAAAATCATAACGAAGAAAGGGGCAAGATGAGTTATTTAAATTTTGCCAATCACTAGCACTTATTTTATCAATATTGTTAATAAAACTAATTTTTAACTTGGCATTCAATAGACAATTTCTCACTAGCTTCAATCTAACTTTAAGGTTAACGCTTACATGAAAGTTATTAAAGGAGAACTTATCAATTACCGGTCTTTGTCTTTGTTGAAAAATCCATGTTTATACCCGTAATCATTCAAAATGCTCGATTCAGAGTGCTTGAGCAATTTCAGTTTGAGGCGCGTCAATTAGATCAGGGTTATTCCCTATTTCTTTGGCGCAACAATAAAATGATATTGCTCAAGCGCTTCTTTGATGGGGATAAAAACGATTTATACGTCGTTATTGATTTTGAGAA
>ERZ1027208.807-NODE-807-length-10592-cov-20.841890_pt1 | contig 10592 bp, 9 predicted proteins | sample MGYA00520867_ERZ1027208 | MGnify/ENA primary metagenome ERZ1027208 (study PRJEB33311, sample SAMEA4378413) | marine metagenome | biome: Marine biome; feature: Fjord; material: Water | collected 2014-07-20T08:00:00Z/2014-07-... | depth 75 m ...
TAGTTAAAGTATATAAAATTGAAAGATTAAATTGCCTTCAGAAATTTAATTTAAATATTAATCGAATTTGAGTAAATTAAGGCATTAATGAAACTATAAAAATTAAGTTTATTGAGTAAAAATTCTTCTAGTATAGGACCCAGGGATTATAAAATATCAGAAATAAAAAGACTTTTTGTTGAATCACATAATCAATGTGCTGAACCAAATTGTCCTAGTTCTTTAATGGCTGAGGATCATATCACAGTTATTGGAAAAATATGTCATATTGAAGCTGCTAATAAAAATGGTCCGCGATTTAATGGAGATATGAATAATGACCAAAGACGGTCATATGAAAATTTAATTTTGCTATGTGACGAACATCATCGTATAATAGATAACCCACAAAATGAATCTAAATACAGAAAAGAAAAATTACTAGAATGGAAACAAAATCACATATCTCAAAACAGCTCTTCTTCATATGAAATTTCAGTTGACCACATTCAAAAGTTTATTGAAGAAACTAAGAAATATTATCAAAAAATAAATAGTCTAGATGGTCCATACAGACCAAGAGTATCTCTTGAATATGTGGAAAGAAGTATAGAGTCAGAATTATTAAACGTATTAAAAGAGGAGAAAGTTCTTTTGTTAACAGGGGTTTCGTTCTGCGGAAAATCTCAAGCAGCTTTTAATATTGCAAACCAGTTTTATGTAGATGGATATATATTCAAAAGAGTTTTAAATACTCGTGATGCAGCATCTTTTTTGGAATCCACAGGAACAAAGCGAATTTGTGTACTAGAAGACCCATTTGGTCACGCGTTTGGCTCTGAAAAAAAACCAGAACTAAAACTCGTTAGAGATATGCTTGAAACTTTATCTCAAGACAATCTTTTAATAATAACGTCTAAGAAAGAAATTGTTTTATCAATTAACAATCAAACAAAATTAAAGGACTGCGATATTAACGCACATAAGTGGTTTGATTTAACATCAAAGGATAAATCATTTTTGTCAAATGTATGGAAAGGTCTAACCATAAACTCAGAAATTTTAATTGAGAATATTACTCAAGTTGAAAATTTAATTATAAACGAAAATGAAATACAAGCTGGTCAATTGGCTCACCTTTCCAAAAGAAAAGAGCTTCAGTCCAAAATCATACAAGCGCAAGAACTTTATCAGCTAGCGCAAGTAGATATTAATGATATATGTAACGATATTTTGGATAAAGGAGATTACAGTTGGAAAATATTGTCACTACTTGGTTTGGGAGCAAATACAAGAGATGGTCTCACTTTAAAAGATTTTGACTATATACTTGAAACGAATGAGAACACATTATCATTAGAAAAACCTGTTAGCGGTATTACTTTTAATTCATCCAGAATGGATGATGAGTTTATACTTCCTAGTTATAAAACTTCATATGATAATGCATCACAAATAGAATCAACATTAGAATATTTAGAGCAAAGTGGATTTATAGAATTTGAGAATGCACAATTTGTGTTTCGTCATCCACATTATCAAGAAATTGGTAAAAATATTTTAAAGAAGCTCTCACGTTTGAAAAGAAAGGATTTAGTTGTAAGTATATCAAACTTATTAACTTGCTTGAATCAAGAAAGTGCATTTATATGCGCAAATAACCTAAAAGTCATTTTTGAATATTTTCAGGAACATCAAGAATCAATTATAGAGAATGCTTATCAAACAAGCGAACGAAGCTTTTTTCCAAAAGTTTCAGATAGTTGTGTCTTGTTTTTATTGAATGTTTATGATGAGCCACTGATGGAAACCTATAGATCAAAAATTGTCTTTCGATTACAAGGTAAATCTGAAGAGTATGGTATATTATTTCAAAATCAAAAACCATATAGATACACTCGCGCTGGTTTCTTTGAGGAGCTTAATCTATTGTCAGTGGATACTTATGAAAAAAGTGTTGTAAGCGTTATAGGTGATGAATCATTGAGTCTTGAAAATGTTTGGGGAGGTTTATTAACAATAAATAGTTATGACGTAGAGCCAAGTATAGAATTTCTAGAATATGCTTTTAAAAGCAATGAAGTATTTGTGAGAAACCTTTGTGCTTATTTATATTTTGTCAACTTAAATAAATTTTATGACTCTTTTCTAAAAGATAAGATTTTGACAGATGAGCATCCTAGCGTAATATTCTATGCTTTAAAAGGATATTTCCAAGGCTTATATAATAATAGTCACAATTTGAATAAAGAGGTCAGTGAGTATTTTGAACACCTTTTCAAATCAGATAAAATATTCTGTATTAGAGCAAGCACATTGATGACTAATTTCAATACTGATTATGCCAATGATAGTATTGAATGGAAAGCAATTCCCATAAATAAGCATAAGTGGCTCTGGAGAATTTGGGCTAAGTTTTTTATAAAATTTTTAAAAGTATTTCCTCAAGATGTAACTTATTTCCACAATGCTCGATTCTCAGGGACAATGAATAAGGCTAAGGATATTATTTATCCAAATCAAGGACAGATGATATCTAAATATATGCTTCGACGATTAAAGGCAATTTCAAAAACTAGAATTCTCAACCATTTTGAAATGCATCTTATTGAGTTTTTTATTGTTTCGACATCAGAAAAATCTGAGTTAAGGAAAGGATTGTTTAATAAATTTTTCGACAGCAAGCTACCAACGTATTTTGTGGGCTATAACCTTGTTTGGACTTTTGGGATTTGGGATAGTCTTATAGAGACTGAAAAGGAAATAATAAGTAACACAATCAATGATAGTAGAGCTGACAAAATTTGGCTTCAGGCTATGGTATTAAATAACCAATTCTTACCACCACCACGATTAATGCAGTTAATCTTTGGTGACTCAGAATTTTTATCTCAAGATATGGCTGTCATAATAAATCAAATCGACAAAGATCTTTTGAGTAAAATTATTACAGTTTACATAGGTAGAGACAGTGCATTTGAAGAGTTGGGTGTTTCAGGGTCTAGCAGTCAGGTTAGAGAAATTATTTATTATATAGCGGCAAACCATATTCCTATCAAATATGAGGAGTGTTTATCTAGATTTATATTGTCCTTTATTAATGGTATTCCAAATGAAGAGCAGGAAATTTATAAAAATACTTGGGAACAAATTTATACAAGTTCTGAAAAACAATTTAGTCTTCTAGATATTGTAATTCGGTGCGTTGGTAGGTCATCTTTTTGTTTCGCAGAAACGATATTTTTGTTTAATGTCATTATAGATCATCATTTAGAAAAAGATGAAGCCGAAAAACTAGCTAAAAAACTAGCTGACAATTTTGAATATTTATGCTACTCATCAACTGATAGAGATCTATTCCGAGTACTGGATTCAAAGCAGTTTTTTAAAACATATTTAATTCCTGAAATGGAAAATCAGTTTGAAGTCTTTGGGCTACTACATTCCCTTAAGGAAAAACAATATTCAACCAAAGAACAACAATTAATTGTTGAACAGATAATAGGTATAACAGATGAGCAAGACATAAAGTTGATTTCTGTATTTCAATTAATAAAGGAATTGAAAGACTTAAGAACCTTAAACAATGAATTAGTAAATAAACTTGAAAAAATCCCAGACACCATAAGAGAGAAACAGAAAGAGCTTTTTTATCCAAAAGAAGATGTAAAGCTGGATAAATTTAAATATCATTATGATATATTATCAGTTGTATTATGAGCCCTACTTGTGATTTTTAAATAAACATCAATTATACTTTAGTACTACCTATATGTATTGTTTATATCTATAAAATTTAGGAAGGCAGGTAATAAGGTATTCGTCAGTCGTTCCATTTAGTTTCATAGTACATAATCACAAATACTTCCTACGGTCACATTTGTGCTTACCGTAAATACTACTACTGCGGCGAAACGTCCTCGCAGCAGTATTTACTTGCACTATTACACACATTGCTCTATTCCTCACCCATAGCTACTCTTATACCTTAATATCCAAAGTTGTTTTGTGCTACGCACAAGTATTTAAGTTTAAGGTATAACCGCTATTTAATGTTTTGCGAGCCTGCGTGTCGCTGCGGGCTTAAACGGTGTCACATTTTTTGATGCCATTTAATTAAACACATATAAAACGATAACGGTTGTCAGCCATACCATAGAAAAAATGGTACCGCTTCCGTCCTGGTAAGTAAGAGCTATGTATTCTTTCCGCGTATTCCTATCGTCAAACGCTACACTCACACACAGCACTTACATATTTTATTAAACATTCAGATTACATTCAACCAAATCAAAAAACTGCGCCACCTAGTGTTTGCAACATAGCCGTGAGCGCCTTCCGTGCCTACAGGCGATCAACTCACAGCACCCTTGCTATTCTCGCAGGCGGCTCGCGCCTTTTGGATTACCTGCTTAACAAGCAATTGTAATTAAATGTAAATAGTATTATATTGAGGTATGAATTCAATACAAGAACAACCACCAGAAGAAGTAAAAGAAAATCTAGAACTTCTAAAATCTGACTTAGACAATAAAATACCTTCGAAACAATTAGATAGAAACCTTCTAATTGCAACATGGAACATAAGAGCGTTTGGAAATCTAACACGAAAATGGGATTCCGATGATGAAGATTCACCTAAAAGAGATTTACATTCTATTCTATGTATTGCAGAAATCATCAAACGTTTTGATGTTATAGCTGTTCAAGAAGTAAAAGATAACATACGTGCTTTAAGAGATACTTTGAAAGTATTAGGCTCAAATTGGTCATTAATCCTAACCGATGTAAATAAAGGTAAAGTTGGAAATGGAGAACGAATGGCATATTTATTTGATACACGTCGTGTGCAACTTTCAGGATTAGCAGGAGAACTAGTAGTGCCGGAAGAATGGGAAGATTCAATTAAAGATAATGCACTTTCAAATCAATTTGTCAGATCACCATATGCAGTGAGTTTCAAATCAGGAAAGCGTACATTCATTTTAGTGACACTTCACATTCTCTATGGTAAAAATAAAAAAAATCGTATTCCAGAATTACGCGGTATTGCAAAATGGCTTAGGGATTGGGCAGATAATGTAAATGCATACCATCAAGATTTTATTACATTAGGAGATTTTAATATTGATGAGCGTGGTGATTTATTAAATCAAACATTTCTATCTGAAGGTCTATATGTACCACCTCAATTACAAAATGATAAGGTGACTAGATCTATTTTCAATAAAACAAAATATTACGATCAAATAGCTTGGTTCAATAGTGATAATAGTGGTCCTAAATTATCTATGGAATTTATAAATGGTGGTAATTATGATTTTGTAAACGTAGCTTTAAAAAACCGTTTGCTAACTAATAATAGCTTATCCTGGTTGATTTTAGATCATTATCCACTTTGGGCAGAATTTAAAGTGTAAAAAGGGCACAAATATAATTGGCTTCCATCACCCACCGCTATAATGCTATAAAGCTCAAGCCAAAGGTTTTGAAAAAAATAATACGCTAAAAATAAACACCTTTTTTTAACCTTATTCCAAGCGCATTATTTTTTCCAAAAAGCTTGACAGCATTGCCACACCAACAATGAGATAGTTGTCTTTTTTTGTTTTTCTAAAAAAATATTGGAAGGGTTTTGTGTTACTTCTGAAAGTTCTAGCAAAAGAAAAGAGCCTCTACTGAAGCTCTCTTTCTACTTTTTATTTTTCATTCTGAAAACTTGATGAATCCGTTTTAATATAAGAGAAACAATATAACTCACAACAGCACCTAAAATAGCCATTATGATGGTTTTTATAATATCATCTGAAGTTATATGAATCCAGGTAGAAGATATTGTTCCACCTATAATTGAAAATTTGAGATGCGATAAGTTATTGCTCATCCCTCTCGCTTATCTTAGGAATTTCAGTTTCTTCATCGATAGTTACTGCTTGACTTACTGCAGTTACAACGGTTCCAGCAACAGTCATATAGGTTGCGACTGTAACTACTAAAGCAGGTAAAGAAATAGGTGCTGCAATTATTGCACCACCAGCTGTAGCTAATGCAATACCAATATTTCTTAAAGTTCTGAAAAACTTTGGTGTTGGTTTTTTATAACGATCTACAATATTCATTTTTTAAGATTTAATAGTTAATAATACATTTTCGTTTCTGTCGAATGCTTGATAGCATAGCGATACTAATTTTTGAAGTAATGGTTTTGAATTATTACCTTTTCCAATACCTGTTAACTGCGTAACAGGTGCAATACAGCCACGAAGCTCACGCTTTGCATTGTTGGCTGGATGCAGAAGTATAAGACTGCGACTCTTCACATCTACAATATGCAAATGATGACCGAATTTTTTCGAATATCTCGCTTTCAGCTCATATTCACCTTCAGGAATACAAGACACATTTCTTTGGTTATTTAACCAGGGTAATTCAATAGCAAAACCTAAAAATTGACCATTGTAGAAGAGAGCACTATTCGTGCCCTCTTCAAAATAGGTTCTATGCAGTAACACATTCATTTAAACAGTATCTACTCTTGCAACAGATAGCGCATTAAATGAACCATTTTTCAATGGGTACATTTGTCCGTTTACCTCTTGATAAAACTCAATACCAACAACTTGTAATACTGGAAGTACAGAATTAGCTGTAAGTGCTACTGTTAAGTCAATAGGAGCTGTATCTGCACCATTGTATGGAAGAATTGCAGTTTCAGTGCTCTCAAAAACAGAAGCTTCATTTACAAAATCAAGTTCTGCAGCACCCATTACAACTTTGAAATGTGTTGTGCCATTTGGTGCAGCAATTCGTACTGTTGGAGCAAATGCAGCAATATCCAAATCTACATTCCCTGCTGCGCGATCATATGCTGTCGCATATGGCGTAAAAAGTGTAGCGCCTAACTTTCCATTAATATTGAATTCAAAACCCAATAAAGTGTTCATATCACCATCTTCGATGGTTCTAAGTCCACGCTCGTTAACTGCATCCGTTTTGGTTACAGCAACTAAGATTTTTGTCAAACGACTTACCACTCGTTTATCTTTTGCATTCTGCAAAAGCACACGAATAGCGTTTCTAATCACTTTACCACCTTTTCCAGCACGTCCAAATTCCGAACCATTTTCACGAGTTCTCTGAAATGCAGGATCATTTGCAATACGATTTTTGTCGACACCACCTTTTGAACGTGCTAGGTGTCCGTCAGCACTTTTGTAGAAGGAAATATCACCGATAGTTCCTTTCAATTTGATAATACCTGTTTGTTTAGCCATAATGTTCTAAAATTTTGATTTTGAAACAAAAGACAGTAGATTTATAAAAGAAATCAAAAACACATACACATCCATTCCGATTGATTCGTTTTATGCCATTACAATACATATAGACGATACCAAGATGAGGTATGGACTAAGTATAGATAGAGTATAAAATGAAAATAGTAAGAGCTTGTATATATCCAAAAGACATTCAGCGCATCACAGGAAGAAGTGAGCGTTACGGACGTAAGCTTTTAAATGACATTAAAGCACACTTTGGCAAAGAGTCATATCAATTTATCACAGCAGAAGAATTCGCTGAATATAGCGGTATTAAAGAAGAAATTGTAAATCGATATTTAGAGGGAGTTTCATAGTATTTAGTGCTATTTATATAGGTTTGAATCCTTGTATTTTGTATCTTTACATTAAGATTGAAATGCAAATTAAACCATTGCAAATCAACCGATATTATCACAAATCGGTTAACAGATTTTTACAAGACGCAAAAAGACCGCATAGACAAAGGCTTTAGGTAATTAAACTTAATCCAGTCGAGGTCACAAAAAAGCCACTCTAAATTAGAGTGGCTTTTTTATTTTCTTTTTTCATTACATCAACATTTTAATTTCTTCATGTTATAAACCTATAAGCATAGATGAAACTAAAAACGTAAAGAATATAAGACACAGCTCTAATACCAATACTGACAAATATCATTGTAGCTCCTATTCTATTAAAATAGTTTTACATCATTCAAACAATAAGAATTATGAAAAAACTAAGCATTTTATTTGCACTTCTTTTATTTACAAGTTGCTCATCTACAAGAATGATAGATAGCTGGAAAAGCCATGAATATGAAAACTACCAACCAAAGAAAGTATTAATTGTTGGCATAACAGAAAACCTTACAGCAAGAAAAATATTTGAAGAACAATTAAAAACAGAACTTAAAAATAGAGGCATTGAAGCTATACAAAGCTACGATGTGTTTAACCTATCATTTAGCAACTCTAAGCAAACAGAAGAAGAAATCCAAAAGGAAGTTGAGAGAATCTCTGAAAATGGTTTTGATGCAGTATTAATCTCTGCTGTTAAAGGTGTTATTGAAAAAGAATCGTACACAGGAGATACTTACAGAACAGCATACTATTGGAGACGGTTTGGCAGATACTACTATTTATACCAAGATGTTTATTTTGATCCGGGTTATTATAATAAATATAAAGTTTACCATATAGAATCTTCATTATATAATTTAAAAGAAAACAACGACAAATCCTTAGTATGGGTTGCATCCTACAACATTGTTGACCCAAGCAGCATTAACGCCACAGTTAACGATTACGTAAAAGCTGTAATGAGTTCATTAGAAAATGAAAATATAATACCAAAAACAAAGTAAAATGAAAATACTTATTTACAGCTCTAAAGCTTTTGAAATTCCTTATCTAAAAGAAGCAAATAAAGAAAAACACAAACTAACTTTTACCGAGGAAACTTTATCTTCTAAAACAGCTATGAGTGCTGTTGGTTATGATGCTGTCTCCATTTTTTCGGCAGATGAAGCAAATGTTATAACAATAGAAAAGCTTAATGATTTTGGCGTAAAATATATTCTATTAAGATCTGCGGGATATGATAACGTAAATTTACGTACAGCATTAAGATTAGGCATTAAAGTAGCCAACACACCTGCTTATTCACCTTATTCCATTGCTGAACACGCCGTAAGTTTACTTTTGACATTAAATAGAAAACTGATAGAATCTAGCCAAAGGGTTAAACATTTTAACTTTGATCTAAACCACCTTATTGGCTATGATTTGAACAATAAAACCGTTGGTATTGTTGGAACAGGCAAAATAGGTGCTGTAATGTCAAAAATAATGAATGGTTTTGGATGTAATTTAATAGGTTTTGATATCACTGAAGATAAAAAACTTATTGATGATTATGGTATGCAATATGCTTCTTTAGAAGAATTATGTCGCCAATCTGATATCATTACATTACACATACCTCTAAATTCTGAAACCCATTATTTAATTGATGAAGTATTGATTAATCAAATGAAACCAGGTGTAGTTATTATAAATACAGCAAGAGGAGCTATTTTAAACACAGAGCATATTATAAATGGATTGGAAAACAAAACCATTGGGGCTTTAGGTATTGATGTTTATGAAAATGAAAAAGGCATATTTTTTAAAGACAGATCCCAAAACATACCATATTACGATGACCTCTTAATTAAATTAAATGCAATGCCAAATGTTTTAATAACTGGACACCAAGCTTTTTTAACCCACGAAGCATTGACCAATATTGCAGATACTACTATTTACAATGCAGATTGTTGGAGCGATAATAAAGAAACTGAAAATGAACTTACACAATTTGTTACAGAACTCTAAGCTTGAATATTCACTTTTTAGAATAACCATAAATATCTTTTAATACTACTTTCCTACCTGTAGAATCGGTAACATTAAGATTGTAGCGTATAGTAACATTAGTCCCAATGGGCGTATAATAATAAATAACCCAAGCATCTTCTTCACTAGTTCCAATACAACCATTAGAATAAGCCTTTCCTAATGTATTCGGATTTGTAGTAGGATGAATTAATTGCCCGTTTCTAATGCCATTAATTTCAGTTTCAATGAATGGTATTTGAGGTAGTAAAGTGGTTTTTTCATCGTCTCTTCTTGTAACATAGTATTGATGTCCATTTGCTGGATTATAATAATCGGGATTACACACGTGAGCAACTATTTTTCCTTTTCCTGTTTTTGTTCTCAAGTCTGTTATTCTATCTCCCATTTTCAGATACTTTTTTTCATTTCTCCCAACTCTAACCAAAAACTCATAAAGCTTAAGTGAATCTTCATAAATACGGAGTTTAAATTCTGGGATATTAATATCGATCACTGTCTTATCAAAGGCTTTTTTTATTGTGTTTGCTTCTATAGAATCTGGGATTTTAATTTCTTTTCCCTTTTTAAGAACTATCATCTGTTTTTGATTGTATACAAATGAATCGCGTACTTTCATTCTATAATAATCAGTATTAACCAAAGTATCTATAATCCAAGAATTATAACGCACCAAAATATGCTCGTTTAATTTATACGTAAGTTTAGCATTATAATTAGTCACTATTGAATCCATATAATCGAAATAATCTTCAATAGAAACATCTTTTTTCACTAAAAACTTTAAAACAGAATCTTTTACAACTCGGTGTTCTATTTCCTTTATTTTTACTGGTGCTTCTTTTTTATCAGAACAAAAAAATACCATTAAAAACATTATAATAGCACTTATACCTATATACATGTCCCTTAT